>Ga0075429_100003148_pt1 | contig 14015 bp, 12 predicted proteins | sample RhiMetdeltSRZDD3_FD_75295 | JGI IMG/M metagenome (GOLD analysis project Ga0075429, IMG submission 75295) | Populus rhizosphere microbial communities from Tennessee, USA - Rhizosphere MetaG P. deltoides SRZDD3 | ecosystem: Host-associated > Plants > Roots > Rhizosphere > Soil | place: USA... | reverse complement strand
CTTTGGTTTGTAGGCAATGCAGTACTTCCTGAATTAAAACAATCACTCGGCCTGAGTCAATATGCCGTTAGTCTTGTTACAGCTGCTGTCATGCTTGGATTTATTGCGGGCACACTTGTGTTTGCCTTTTTTTCATTAGCTGATCGTTTCTCACCAGTAAAACTATTTTTTTTTAGCTCTATACTCGGCGCATTAACTAATTCTGGGGTAGTTTGGTTTGTAACTGATGGAACCTCCTTATTCCTTTTTCGATTCCTTACCGGCTTTTTTATTGCAGGCATTTATCCGGTTGGCATGAAGATAGCTGCCGATTGGTATGAAAAAGGACTGGGTAAAGCGCTTGGATTTTTATTGGGAGCATTGATGCTTGGCACTGCCTTCCCGCATTTATTAAAGAACCGTGAACTTGAAATGCCGTGGAAATCGGTCTTATATATAACATCAATAATAGCATCAGCAGGTGGACTAATGATGCTTTTGTCTGTTGGCGATGGGCCCTTCAGAAAAAAATCGGGAGGATTTCGCTGGGATGCTTTTGGAAAAATATTCAATTCAAGAAAATGGAGACAAGCGGCGACTGGTTATTTTGGTCACATGTGGGAGTTGTATTCCTTCTGGGGATTTGTCCCGCTCATTATTGAGTTGTATTCAAAAAAAAATAATCAGCGACTTGATATTTCCTTTTTAAGCTTTCTTGTAATTGCTGTTGGGAGCATTGGCTCTGTTGCCGGCGGATACTTGTCACAAAAAATTGGCAGCGCCAAGGTAGCTGCATGGTGCTTATTTGTTTCGGGGCTATGTTGTTTTCTTTCACCGTTTAGTTATGCGCTTCCTTCTTTTCTTTTTACTACACTTCTTTTGATCTGGGGAGGAACTGTTTCTCCTGACTCACCACAATTCTCAACTTTGGTTGCACAATATGCACCTGAAGAGTTAAGAGGAACAGCATTGACAATTTATAATTCTATCGGCTTTGCTATAACTACTATCAGTCTTTACGTTATTGACCGCATATTTCATTCTCCCGGATTTTTCGGTGGTGAAAATACTTTTGCATTATTGGGTCTTGGTGCATTGGTTGGATTACCAAGCACAATAAGATTGATAAGAAATAAATGAATGCTGAAAATAAAATAAAGCGGATCATTATTATTGGCGCTACCTCAGGCATAGGAAGAAAAATGGCAGAACTATATGCTGCAGAAGGAAATATTGTTGGAATAACCGGGAGAAGAAAAGAATTACTGAATGAAATTGAAAGCATGTTCCCCGAAAAAATAAAAACGGAATGTTTTGATGTAACAGGCAAGGAAAATATTTCAAGTCTTGGTTTACTCATTGAAAAGACCGGTGGGATGGATATTTTGATCTATAGTTCCGGTATCGGCGAGCCAAGCAAAGAACTCGACTGGCAACTTGATAAACTTACGGTAGATACAAATGTGATTGGTTTTATAGAGATCGCAAATTGGGGATTTAATTATTTCATTACACAGGGGCATGGACGAATGGCCGTTATTTCATCAATTGCGGCAAACAGAGGAAATAGCTGGGCACCTGCCTACAGTGCTTCAAAAGCTTTTCAAAGTAACTATTTTGAAGCATTGGCAATCAAAGCAAAAAGGATGAAAAAAGTCATTGGAATTACTTGTATCGAGCCAGGATTTGTCGCAACGAAGATGGCGAAGGGAAATAAACAATTTTGGGTGGTGCCTTTGGAAAAAGCAGCAAGACAAATGATCGCTGCGATTGAAAAAAAGAAACTAAAAGTGTATATAAGCAAGCGATGGTGGCTGATCGCAAAGTTGATGCAGCTAATTCCCTTTTGGATCTATAAAAGAATTGGATGAGAAGGTGAATGGTCTCCCGATAAATATCGGGAGGTGAATGGTGAATATGCTGGTGATTAATTGAAACGCTAATACGGAAAAGCCGAATAGAATTACGGGACGTGCACGTGAGCAATTTGCGTGGCGAAGCAGCAAATTGGAAACAACGAAAGCTTCATAGTAGTACTACTGCTGACTACATAAATTAAAACTAACATTTGATGTAAATTTTCTTATCTGCTTTGCATATTGTGGATAAACAAAAAATTAACAATAAAAATGACTGCATCCGGGCAAGTTGCACATGCTTTGCAACGTTTAATCAACAGGTGTGTACAACAATAACTTGAACTCAAAAACTCACCCAGTTACTTTTGTATGAATTACTATACCGCTATGATGCAAAGTTTTGAAAAAGAAAAGAACAAGCGGGCAGGGCTTATTACCGGTGGTGTTGCCCTTGCCATGCTTTTAACTTTTATCTTTTTGAAGTGGCCGTTACCAACTATTGAATTTCCTACACAGGATATGTATGTCGAAGTACAGCTTGAAGAACCGCCTATGGTGAGAAGAGGCGGTGGCGGTGGTGGCGGTAATACGGTAAAGGCGCCGGAGCCAAAAGGAATTGCAAAACCGGCTGTAGTGCCAGGTGTTAAAGAGGACTCAAAAGATTTTGAAACAAATGATAAAGATGAGGAGGCGCCAGCCGCAACTAAACCACCAAATCCAAAACCTGAAGCGCCTAAAGTTGTACCCAATACCTCCGTTACAAAAACAGTTCCCAAACAAGTAATAGAAACTCCGGCTCCTCCAAAACCAAAAGCGGTGGCTGGTAAAACACTTACTGGCACCGGAACAGGTGGTGGCACTGCCGACAAGTATGATATTGCCGGTGGTAATGGAACAGGAACAGGGGTTGGAAAAGGGCCGGGTTATGGTGGTAATACGGGTGGAGGTTCTGGTGGTGGTAATGGAACCGGTGTCGGTACTGGTACAGGCCCAAGAAGGGTTAGTGGAAGCAGAACAATTGTGACTTCGGGTAAGCTTGATGCAGGTGAAAATATTTCTGGAAAGGTAGAGGCTGAAATCAAAGTATCAGCTGACGGTGTAGGTACTCTTGTAAGAACTGTAAGAGGTTCGCTAATGAGCGATGGCCAGGCAAAGGATATTATCAGGGATTGGCTAAGAAGAAATCGTTTTAATAGAACCGGCGAGGAATCAACCGTCGTATATGAATTTAATATTCGCACTGGCGGATAAGTCTTAAGATTACGTGTGAGATGCCATCTTGTTTTTGCAGGATGGCATTTTTGTTTACCCTGACACCTCATCCCTTGAACTTCTCAGAAAATTGAAATGTCACCCACCCCTCTTCTTAAGGAGAGGGGCAGAAGACTCTTCTGGAAAAAGAATGATGATGGGGTGAGGTAATGATGGGTGAGGTAAACAAATCATTTCCGTTTTTTGACATGTCATTTCTATTTTTGTTCAATTATCTATGAATAAAATAGAATTAATAAAAGGAGATATTACTAAAATCAAAGCAGACGTCATTGTGAATGCTGCTAACACAAGCCTGATGGGTGGCGGTGGTGTTGATGGTGCCATTCATCGCGCAGGCGGGCCTGGAATACTTGAAGAATGCAAAATGATAGTTGCAAACCAAGGTGGTTGCAAAACAGGGGAAGCCGTGATAACGACCGGTGGAAATCTTGCTGCAAAATTTGTGATACATACCGTTGGGCCGGTTTGGAATGGCGGTAAAAAGAATGAGCCGGAATTATTGGCTGCTTGCTATCAAAATAGTTTGAAACTGGCTGTTGAACGTAATTTATCTTCCATTGCATTCCCAAACATCAGCACTGGAATTTATGGTTATCCTAAAAAAGAAGCTGCTGACATTGCAATTAACACCGTCACTGAATTTCTGAAAAAAAATAATATGATAAGCAAAGTATATTTTGTTTGTTTTGATGAAGAGAATTATCAACTTTATCAATCATTAATACCCCAATAAGTAACTTATGAGCGGAGTTTGGTTTTTAAAATGGCCATTAGTGATCTTACTTTTAGGTTTTTTCATTCGCTTCATTGGAGCATTATTTAAGGTCAGGCATTGGCCTATGGGCGATGAACTAATAACAATTGGTTCATTTATAGGAGGCGCAGGAATTATTTTTGCGATCATCAAAATTGCTTTTATGAAAAAACCCAATCCGTGAATTACCAGCAAACAATCGAATATCTTTTTTCCCGGTTACCCATGTTTAGCCGTATCGGTACAGCTGCATTTAAAAAAGATCTTACCAATACAATTACTCTTTGTAAGCATCTCGGAGATCCTCATCTTAAATTTAAAAGCATACATATCGCCGGTACAAATGGGAAAGGTTCGGTAAGTCATATGCTCGCTGCGATTTTGCAAACTGCCGGATACAAAACGGGACTTTATACTTCACCACACTTAAAAGATTTCAGGGAAAGAATTAAAGTGAACGGGGATGAGATCTGTGAAAAATTTATAATTGATTTCACTGAAAAAATAAAACCGCTGGTCGAAGAAATAGAACCCAGTTTTTTTGAGATAACAGTAGCAATGGCATTTGATTATTTTGCGAAAGAAAAAGTTGATGTCGCGATTGTTGAGGTTGGTCTTGGCGGGAGGTTTGACAGCACCAACATTATTACACCTGAACTATCTGTCATTACCAATATCGGCTGGGATCACATGAATATTCTCGGCGATTCATTAGAGAAAATCGCTTTTGAAAAAGCAGGCATCATCAAAGAAAATGTTCCGGTCATAATGGGTGAAACGTTAGCAGTGACAAACCCAGTTTTTGAAAAGATCGCTTTAGAAAAACAGGCGGAAATCCATTATGCAAAGCAATCCAGAAATGTACTCAGCTGGGAATGGAAAAAACATGAATTAATTGTTGAAGTAGAAGAAATAGGAAAAACTGATCATAAAAAATTCCATCTCGATCTGCCCGGAATTTATCAAAGCAAAAATTTACTGACTGTACTTGAGGCTTGTTCCGTTTTAAATGGCATGAACTATAGGATTGATGAAAAAGATATTCATTCGGGTTTACAAAAAACAAAAAAGCTTACAGGCTTGCATGGCCGTTGGGAAATAATACATGAACATCCTACTATTGTTTTAGATGTCGGGCATAATGAAGATGGAATAAAACAGATCGTTCAGCAAATTGAATTAACCACGCATCATGAGTTACACATCGTTATTGGTTTGGTAAAAGATAAAGAGATCGATAAAGTGTTGTCGCTTCTTCCCCACACGGCTCATTATTATTTTACACAAGCACAAATACCAAGAGCATTACCGGCAGATGTTTTAAGGTTAAAAGCCAAAAGTCAAAATTTAAAAGGTGAAATTTGTCCTGATGTAAATAGCGCAATTACGATAGCAAAAGCAAGAGCTCATAAAGATGATCTGATTCTTGTATGTGGTAGTGTGTTTTTAGTGGGTGAGGTAAATATTACATAATTAACCACGCTTATATAGCATTCAAATGGGAAAAAGCTTCAACTTCTAAAGAAATCATTCATAAACTGTTTCAAAGACAATGTGTAAACCTCAGGGCTGCAATTAAATCAATTGATATGCGCAAGCTTTGTTACCTTTACTACTACCACCTCAGTGTGTTTTTGCGTAATATCCGTTCTACTCGATTCTGAGAGTAGAATTTGTCAATATTTTAATTTCAATCAGCAAGGCAGTAATCAATATTTCAGGAGAGGACTTCGAATGATAGGATCATTTCGAAAAAACGGGGCATTTTAATAGTGACGTCAAAGAAAAAAAAGGGATCAATATCCATAACGAATCCCGACCAGGGTTATGCAGGTGAATATGAGACAGCAAGAAGTAAAAACCTTTTACAATCTGTTATCGACGCCTCTTTAACAGGTATCAGCTATTTAAAACCTATCAGTAATGATTCGCAAAAGGTCATAGATTTTGAATGTGTTTTTGCAAACAATAAAGCCATTGATTATACCGGTTGCAGCGAGATGATCGGCAAGAAGTATAGTGAATTAGTCCCCGGATTTACAGAAAAAGAAGTTTTTACCAGGTATATAAAAGCTCTCGAAGAAAACGAAGTTCAGGATTTTGAACTACACGAGAAAAATGATAAATCCGATAAATGGTTCCGGATTACTGCAGTCAGCGTGGGAGACGGTATCGTGGTAAGCTCCGAAGATATTACTCCGCGAAAGAAAGTAGAAAAAGAGCTGGAAGCACAGCATAATATTTTAAAGCAAACAGAAGAACTTGCCCAGGCAGGTAGTTGGGAATACGATATAAATACCAAAAGGTTTTTGTGGAGTGATGGGATGTACCGGTTATTTGACATGAAAAAAGGAAATCCTGTTGTACCCGGTGTGTATGTTGATTACTCTACAGAACAAGATCGGGCCATCGCACAAAAAGTAGTAGACGCCATAGAAAGAAAATTTGAACCTTTTGAAGAAACACTTCGTATAAATTTTAACGGCACGGTAAAGATCTTAAAAGCAAAAGCCGCTCCGTTAAAAAATGAAAATGGAGAAATCGAGAAAATGCTCGGTGTGGATGTGGATATCACCAAAGCGCATTGGTCGGAAGAGAAAATAATGGAGTTAAATAAATCTTTGTTTGCAATGAACAAAGAACTTAATTCCCTCAATAATGAATTGAAAAATTTTAACACCATTACCGGTAATAATTATAGCGAAACCCTTCGGCATATTTATATACATCTTGAAGCGATCGTCACACATGATGCCCGTATTTTATCAGACTCCAGCCGGGCCAATCTAAGAAGAGCACAATCGGGAGTACAAAGATTAGGGTTGCTTACCAATGATATCAATAATTATCTTCAATTATATAATATTGGAATAAATAAACAGCTAATCGATCCCAATAAGATCATCGAAAATGTAATAGCTGGTATGAAAGGAAAAATCGAAGATGCCCAGGCAATAATTAAGACAACCGAATTGCCATCATTGCAGGCTGACCCGCTGCTCTTCTCACACCTCATCACAAATCTCCTTGATAATGCGATCAAATTCAAGAATCATGTTGAGCCAATTATCAAAATCAATTATTCTCATGATGATGAATTGAATGAACGACCAAGGGCTGCGGACAATACTCCTTATACTGTTGTTATTATTTCTGATAATGGCTTAGGTTTTCAGCAGGAAGAAATGGATAAAATGTTTGAACTTTTCTATCAGATACCAAGCCAGGGTAAACATAAAGGTTCGGGAATGGGCCTCGCCATCTGCAAAAAAATTATGGAAATGCATGGCGGTTTTATTCTTGCCGAGGGTGAAAAAGAAAGGGGAGCTTCCTTTCAATGCTATTTTCCGTCATAAATTCTAATATGATAGCTCGCCCATTTTTTCTAATGCATATAAAATACAGGTGACATGCATGGCCTGGACGATCTTATTTTCATGTAGTAAATTCTTAACTTCATCAATCGAATAAAGCTCAACAATTATTTCTTCGTTATGATCTAATTGCTGTTCCCTCACTTTCTTTCCTCCTCTTGCCAAAAACATATGCATCCAGTTTGTATTTGTTGAGGGATTAGCTGAGATTTTTCCTAATGACTCATAAAAATTAAATGTGTAACCGGTTTCTTCCAGCAGTTCTCTTGCGATCGCCGTTTGAAAATCCTTATCAGCATCATCTACACATCCACCGGGCAATTCGATGATCACTTCTTCTACCGGGTGGCGATACTGCCGAACCATTATCACTTTATTATCCTCCGTCAATGCAAAAGCTGTTGCCCACTCCGGGAACTCATAAACATAATAAGGATTGATGATCTTCCCGCCTGGCGCTTCGCAAATGTCTTTACGAACCTTAAACCAAAGATCAGTGAAGAGATATTCTGAAGAAAGCGTTTTCCATTTCATAATTTAAATTCCAAGAACCAAGCTCCAATAGTCAAACAAATAAGAAATTTAAAAATAACCTAAGCATTCTTATCGAATGAGCCCAACCTTAATTTCCTCATTTGAATTTTATTTGTTTCTTGAATTTTGGATCTTGTGATTTTTTTACCACTTCATCCTCTCACGAAGAGAAGTAATATGCGCAACATGATGTCTCCCATGCCAGGAATACATTCCTAATAAATACCACAGTCGCATGGTCTTTTTATGTTCCGGATGAAAGACGGTATGATTATTCCATTCCTCATCGGTCACATACTTCAACGTTTCATACCAGCGCAGATGAAGTGCATGCAATAAAGTGAGTGAAATATTGATCGGCAATTTTTGTACATCGCTGAATTCAGCCCAAAGTTTTTCATTGTAAGGCTTGATCGTGGGATTGTCTTCTGTTAATCCAACTTTAAACCGGATATAAGCATTCATATGACTATCGGCAACGTGATGTACTACCTGTTGTACTGTCCACCCACCTTCACGATAAGGAGTATGCAGCTGGCTTTCATCAAGATTCAAAACTGCATTCTCCAACTGAAGCGGCAAAAATTTTATATCCGCCATCCATTCCACTTTCTGATTGATGGAAAATGGCTTCGGTTCATATTGACCGATCGGATAGCTTAAATTTTTTTCAACGACTGTAGCCATAGTTTATTAATTAGCAAATTTAATAATTCGAAAATTTGAAAATGAAACCCCATTTGCACATTTGCATATTTTCACATTTTCTCATTCTTCTCTAAGCGAATGTCCGGTCAACTTGATAAACACATCTTCCAGATTCGCCTTTTTTACTTCTCGTGGTCTTTCAAAGCCTGAAGACACGAGATTATCAATAAGACGATCAGGTGTTTCCATTGCAATTATTTTGCCTGAATCAATAATGGCCACACGATCACAAAGTACTTCGGCTTCATCCATATAATGTGTCGTCATGATGACTGTTGTTCCTTTATCGCGAATATTTCTCACCAGCTCCCAAAGGTTTCTCCTCGCCTGCGGATCAAGCCCGGTAGTTGGCTCATCAAGAAAAACAACTGTAGGATCATTGATAAGCGTTGTCGCGACAGAAAACCGTTGCTTTTGACCGCCGCTCAATTCTTTCACTTTTGCATTTGCCTTGTCTTTTAAGTTCACCATTTCCAGTAAACTCATTGGATCCACCTTTCGGTTATAAAGTCCATTGAATAATTCTATCAGTTCAATTAATTTTAAATTTGGATAATACCCGCTGGTTTGTAGCTGTACACCGATGATCTTTTTTATTTCCTCGGGTTGTTTATCTAGATTGAACCCATTTACCCAAACCTCACCACTTGTTTTTTCGCGAAGTGTTTCAATAATTTCTAATGTTGTTGATTTACCGGCGCCGTTTGGTCCAAGCAATCCGAATATCTCACCTTCCCGCACATCAAAGCTGATCCCTTTCACCGCTTCAAAATCGCCGTATTTCTTTACAAGTCCCTTTACTTTTATGATTGTTTCTTTCATTCTAAAAAATAATATATGCAAATATTTACCACATAGGCACAATAGAAAACAATAGAGATCACATAGACTATGTGTGCTTATGATCCTATGTTTCTATGTGGTTCAATTACCATTATTAAAATTCAAGCTCCATTTTTACATCAGCGGTTTCAAAAGGCGAATCTTTTACTTCTACATTTTTAAATCCATACTTCTCGTAGAGCTTCAAAGCAGTTTGCAGTTGATGATTAGAAAAAAGTGTCAGCTTCTTCACTCCTATTTCTTTTGCCTTCTGCAAACAAGTTTCAATCAGAATTTTGCTGATCCCTTTCCCCTGCCAGTCTTTTGTTACACTCATTTTTGCGAGTTCAAATATACCATGTCCTTCATTCATCAACGCGGCAGAACCAACGATCTTATCACCAGCCTTTGCCAGCCATATAAAACCACCGCGATCAAGTATGGTTCCCTTCGGATCATTTAAAACCATCAGGTCATGACTCTCGGTAAGATTGTATTTATCTAACCATTCAAGATTTATCCTTTTAAAATCCGCATGGTACCTTTCATCATATTCTATTAATTCAACAACCCCTTCCATTTTTTCCTATTAATCATTTTATAATCCAATAAATCATGGTTCTAAACATGCCTCCAGCTCCTCCATCATCTTTTTACTTCCAATAAACAAGGGTGTCCGTTGATGCAGTTCTGTTGGCTGCACATCTAGTATCTTTTCCTTACCATTCGTTGCTATGCCACCGGCAAGCTCAACAATAAAAGCAAATGGATTGCACTCATAAAGCAACCTGAGTTTACCTTTCGGCTTATCAGTTGTTCCCGGGTACATAAAGATTCCGCCTTTTATAAGATTGCGATGAACATCTGCCACCATGCTTCCAATATAACGTTGTGTATAAGGTCCGCCATCCCCTTTTGTTTTTTTCTGGCACTTATGAATATAATTTCTTACCCCTTCATCATACCGCCAAAAATGACCATGATTAACTGAATAAATTTTTCCGGAGTCCGGGCATTTAATATCAGGATGACTCAATGTGAATTCACCAATTGAAGGATCCAATGTAAATCCATTTACACCACGTCTTGTTGCATACACCAGCATTGTGCTTGATCCATAGATAACATAACCGGCGGCAACCATATTAGTTCCTTTCTGTAAAAAATCTTCCATACCACATGGCGAGCCTTTTGGAGTAACACGACGAAAAACGGCAAAGATGGTCCCGATAGAAACGTTCACATCGATATTTGCGCTACCATCCAACGGATCATACATGCATACATACTTCGAATTATTACTCACTTCATCATCGAACACAATTATGTCATCAAGCTCTTCACTTGCAATACCTGCGCAACTGATGCCATGTTTTAATGCACCTGTAAACTGATCGTTGGCATACACATCAAGCTTTTTCACTTCTTCACCCTGAACATTCACCAAACCGGCATCACCAAGTATATCTACCAGGCCCGCTTTATTCACTTCCACATTTACTCGCTTGGCAGCAAGACCAATGTCCCGTAAAAGACTACTCAATTCGCCAGTAGCCCCCGGGTAATTTCTGTATTGCTGAATGGTAAATTCATCTAATGTGAGGACTTGTCTGTTTATGATCATAAAGCAAATTAGTGTTAACAAAAGTAAGGGAATTCGGTTTTTAGATTGTGATTTAGGTAATACATCATTTCAATTATGAATTCAAGAATAACCACGGAGGCACAAAGAACACAGCGGTTCACCGAATATGCTTTGTGTTCCCTTGTGTCACTGTGACTCTGTGGTTTAAAAAACAAAAAAAATGAGATATTACCCATGTTTACTTTAAGATTCATTAAAACTAAAGCATTGCTATCTTTGGCAGCTAAAATTGTAAATGAATGCAGGTTTTTAAGTTTGGCGGGGCATCTGTCAATAGCGTAGAGAGAGTTAAAAATGTCGGAGACATTCTGAAACAGTACCCAAATGAAAAGCTTCTCGTTGTTATTTCAGCCATGGGCAAAACCACGAATGCCCTCGAAAAAGTGGTGAATGCATTTTACGAGGGTAAAAAAGATGAAGCACTCCAATTATTTCAGCAAGTAAAACAACAACATCTCAATACAGCAAAATATCTCCTTGTTGCTAATGCGCTGGATTGTGAAGAACAAATGAATAATTTCTTTACGGAAGCTGAATGGCTTTTGCATGATAAACCAGTAAGAGATTACGATTATTATTATGACCAGGTTGTATGCATTGGCGAATTGCTTTCCACCTGTATTGTCAGCCATTATCTCAATGAGATCGGGATCAACAACAAATGGATCGATGTAAGAGATATTTTCAGAACCGATGACAACTTTCGCGACGCCGCTATTGATTGGGAGATCACGAAGCGAAATGTTGATGATCAAATTGTTAAATTGTTTAATGATCATACTATCGTTCTTACGCAAGGGTTCATCGGGTCAACAGATGAAAATGAAAGCACAACACTTGGAAGGGAAGGCAGTGATTATTCGGCTGCAGTTTTTGCCAATCTTTTAAATGCAAAGAATCAAACTATCTGGAAAGATGTGAACTGCGTTATGAATGCCGATCCCAAGCAATTTCCTGATGCAGTTGAGATTCATGAATTGAATTATAATGAAGTAATTGAAATGGCTTATTATGGTGCGCAGGTTATTCATCCAAAAACGATAAAGCCCTTACAGAATAAAGGCATTCCGCTTTATGTAAAATGTTTTTTAGATCCTGCACTACCAGGGACGGTCATTCATGATAAATCTTTAAAAGGATTGCCACCGATCATTGTTGTAAAAGACAACCAGGTGATGATCGAGCTGAGCTCAAAAGATTTTTCTTTTGTTGAGGAAAAACCTATCGCTGATCTCTTTCATCTTTTTGAAAAGCTAAAAATAAAGCCTAACCTTACTCAAAATGCTGCTATCAGCATGATCTGTGTATTGGATGATAGAAAAGATAAGATTGAAAAGCTGGCTTTAGCGGCTTCTGAATTCTTTGATATCAATGTAACAAAAGACCTGACCTTACTTACAATCAGGCATTATACAAAAGACATTTACGAAAAACTTTCTGCCGGAAGAAAAACATTGCTGCAGCAGAGAACGAGTGATACAGTACAGGCTTTGTTGCAATAACAACTTAATGACTTTAATGCTCAATAGTTGAAAGAAGATTTATTTTTTGTCCTGATTTTATGCAGTGACACAATATGATATACCTATCTCCTTCTCATTTCTTATCTTCAGTATAGAAATTAAACTGCGATGAAAAAACTATCTACTCTCTTTGTTTTTGTCTTATTGATCACATATTCGTTTGCTCAAACCGGGCAAACATTAAATCCCGATCAAACTGTAACAACCGAACACACTGTAACCGTGAAAGGAGTAAAGATTCCCTATAAAGCAATTGCCGGGACATTACCAGTTTATAGCGATTCGGGCAAAGTGATCGCTGGTGTATTCTTTACTTACTATGAGCGTTCGGATGTGAAAGACCGAAGCACAAGGCCATTGATCATTTCATTTAATGGAGGTCCAGGCACTTCTTCCGTATGGATGGAGATGGGCTATACCGGCCCCAGGCTGGTAAATATAGATGATGAAGGTTATCCTGTCCAGCCTTATGGTGTAAAAGAAAATCCGCACACTCTTGTTGATATGGCGGATATCGTATTTGTCGATCCGGTGAACACTGGTTATTCCCGCATTACCGGTAATGCCCCACCTGCAAAATTCTTTGGTGTAAATGCTGATATTAAATATCTCGCCGAATGGCTTAGCACTTTTGTGACCAGGTACAGTCGCTGGACATCTCCGAAATATTTAATTGGAGAAAGTTATGGCACCAACCGTGTATCAGGTCTTGCTTTGGAATTGCAAAACCGCCAATGGATGTTTTTAAATGGCGTGGTCCTGGTATCACCAACGATTCTAGGCATTGAAAGAACCGGTCCCGTAGACATGGCATCGCGATTACCTTATTATGCAGCTACTGCGTGGTATCATAAAATGTTGCCTGCAGATCTTCAAAAAAAAGATCTCGCGGATGTATTACCTGAAGTAGAAGAATTCACCCTCAGTGAATTGATACCTGCAATAACACGGGGCGGATCTTTGGAAGATGATAAACGCAAAGTCATTGCTTCAAAAATGAGCCGCTATTCCGGCATAAACGAAAAAGTGATCCTGCAACGAAACCTGTTTATACCTGCGCAATTCTTCTGGAAAGAATTGTTGCGTGATAAGGGATACACAGTAGGAAGATTGGATAGTCGTTATCTGGGCATCAGTAAACAGGATGCGGGTGATACGGTTGATTATAATGCTGAACTCATCGCCTGGAATCATGCCTTCTCACCTGCTATGAATCACTATCTGCGTGATCATTTGAATTATAAAACTGATCTTAAATATTATATGTTCGGACCTGTATCACCATGGGATCGTACCGGGGACCGCACAGGAGAAAATCTTCGTCTTGCTATGGCGGAAAATCCGTTCATGCATGTGATGGTCCAAAGTGGATACTATGATGGCGCCTGCGATTATTTCAATGCCAAGTATAACATGTGGCAATTGGATCCGGGCGGGAAAATGAAACAGCGCATAAGTTTTAAAGGCTACCGGAGCGGACATATGATGTACTTGCGTAAACCTGATCTGGAAACCAGCACGAATGATCTGCGGGAATTTATT
>Ga0075429_100003145_pt1 | contig 14027 bp, 11 predicted proteins | sample RhiMetdeltSRZDD3_FD_75295 | JGI IMG/M metagenome (GOLD analysis project Ga0075429, IMG submission 75295) | Populus rhizosphere microbial communities from Tennessee, USA - Rhizosphere MetaG P. deltoides SRZDD3 | ecosystem: Host-associated > Plants > Roots > Rhizosphere > Soil | place: USA... | reverse complement strand
ATTACTTCCCGTTCATGGTATTATATGGAAGTGTTTGCCGATACAAAAAATGAAAATGTAGTTTATGTATTAAATGCACCGATGACAAGATCAATTGATGGAGGTAAAACATTTTCTCCGGTAAGAGTTGGTCATGGAGACACACATGATCTTTGGATAAATCCAACTAACGCTGACATTCTTGGCCTTGCAGATGATGGTGGTGGTGAAATAACGTTTAATAATTGCAAAAGCTGGAGCAGTTTAAATAATCAACCTACAGCACAATTTTACCGTGTGAATGTTGACAATCGGTTTCCTTATTGGGTATATGGCGGGCAACAGGATAATACTTCAGTAATGATCCAAAGCCGCACGAATTCTTTTGGTATAACAGAAAAAGATTGGGTAGTAGGACCGGGTTGTGAAAGCGCATGGATCGCTTTTGATCCCAATAACCCAACTTTATTTTATGGCGGTTGCTACCAGGGTTATATTGAAGTGCTGGATGCAAAAACAAAAGAAGCCAAAGATATACAGGCTTATCCTTCGGTCAATCTTGCCATTGAACCAAAGAAAATGAAATATAGGTTCAACTGGAATGCGCCGATCGTTGCTTCACCTCATGATCCATCCGTGATTTATCACGGCGGTAATGTTTTATTTAAAACAACGAATAGTGGCATTAATTGGGAGATCATCAGTCCGGATCTTACAAGAAATGATTCAACCAAACAGGGATTAGGTGGTGGGCCGATAACGAATGAAGGCGCAGGAGGTGAAAATTATAATACGATTTATTATGTCACCGAATCTTCCCAGGAAAAGGGAGTGATATGGACAGGCAGTGATTGTGGCTTGGTCTATGTAACTATGGATGGAGGAAAAAACTGGAGCAATGTAACACCGGCTGGTTTGCCAGAATGTATTATTCACTCAATTGAACTTTCCCCTAACGATAAAGGAACAGCTTATATCAGCGCTACAAGATATAAGTTCAATGATTATGGATCTTATACATACAAGACAACTGACTATGGCAAAACATGGACAAGGATCACTACAGGAGTTGATATGGACGATTTTATTCGTGTGATAAGAGAGGATAAGAAAGTAAAGGATTTGCTTTATGCGGGAAGCGAAAGAGGTTTTTATATTTCATACAATGGAGGAATAAACTGGAGCAAATTGCAATTAAATCTGCCCGTTGTTCCTATAACTGATATGATCATAAAAGATAATGATCTTGTTGTTTCCACGGCCGGCAGATCATTCTGGATTTTAGATGATGTTGGAGCCTTGCAACAATTTACAGATGTGGTAGCCGCAGGTAAAATGAAATTATTCGCTCCAAAGACAACGTATCGCTATAGTGGTGCTGCAAATATTCCTGGTCTTGATCCGGGTAATTCAAATGGTGCAAACCCGGTAGAGGGCGTCATGCTGGATTATTATTTTCCTGAAAACGCAGACACAAATATGGTGAGACTTGAAATATTGGATGCAAATAATAAAGTGGTTAGAACCTACACCAATAAAAAAGATAGCCTGTTCAAACCATATCCCGGCGGTCCACCACCGGCGCAGGTGATCCCCGCAATAAAAGGGGTAAATCGTTTTGCATGGAATTTCAAAGGCGAAAATATTTCTCCTGATATACAGGGGGCTTTTGTATATGGCGATTATACAGGTTATCGGTTGCCACCTGGAAAATATAAAGCAAGACTCAATTATAAAGGAACTTCCTCTGAAACCGAAATGAATGTGATACAAGATCCGAGTTTAAAAGTAACAGCTGCAGACTGGAATGAACAACAAAAATTCCTCAACAATATCAGCAATGAGGTAAGTGAAATTCACAAGTCCATAATTGCAATGCGTAAGGTAAAAAAGCAGATAGAAACATATAATGAATTATTGAAAGATGTGAAGGATAGCAAAGAATTAATTGAAAAGGGGAAGGAGTTGATAAAGAAGATAGATGAATGGGAAGCGAACCTGATCGAAACAAGACAAAAGAATTTCCAGGATGTAATTAATTTTTCCAGTAAATTAAATGTCGAGTTTCTCTATTTGAAAAATCTTGCCGATGCACATGATCCAAGAGTAACAGATGGATTAAAGGCACGGAATACGGATCTGGATAAAGAATGGGTGAAATACAAAAATGTGTATGATAAAGACCTCAGGAAAGCTATTGATAATTATAATGCTTTATTTAAAAATAAAAACCTGCCGGCGATAATCTGGGAATTGGGTGTACAATAAATTTCCAGGTTTGCATAATAGCGTTGCTCAAAAACAATTCTTAACTTTAAGATGATTTCGCGGAATGCGGTTCATTATAATCATATTATTTTTTTTACCCCTTTGCCTTTACTCTCAGCAAAGGCAGGGTGATTTCTATGCTATCGATTCTAAGGTTGAATCGGTCCCTTCTGCTAAAGCAGATACATTAGCAAAGCAACTGGCTGCGCTTGGTACCACGGACAAAGAAAAAGTAAGAGCCATCTTTCGCTGGATCACTCAAAACATTGACTATAATGTAAGACCGATCGCTCGTAAAAAGAATACGCCAGCCTTATTTTATGAGGAGCCTGATGACACTTCTAAAGCATTGCCACCATTAAATGAAAGAGTGGCCGCAAAAGTTTTATACAAGGGCGTTGCTTTCTGCGAAGGCTATTCCCGCTTATTTAAAACCTTATGCGACCATGCAGGAATAAAAGCCGAGATCGTTTATGGCTATGCAAGAACAAATAGCAGCAGGAGATTTGGCGTTAATCATACATGGAATGCAGTTTATATTGACAGTGCGTGGCATTTGCTTGATGTAACATGGGCAAGCGGTGTTATCAATTTTGGCAAAGAGTACATTCGTCAGTATAATGATTATTATTTTCTTACACCGCCAGAGCAATTCATTCGGGATCACTATCCCGAAGATCCACAATGGACACTGCTGGATAATCCTCCTGTTTACCGTGAATACAGTCAAAGCCCTTTTCGTTATTCAGGTTATATAAAGGCAGGGATTAATAATCATTTTCCTGCCAAAGGCGTTATTGATGCGGCACTGGGTGATACAATTGTTATTGAATTAAAAGCAAGAAAAGAGATCAGGAACTTTTTTGTTTCCAGTTCACCGGTTTTTGACAGTACACAAGTCACATTACTTCCTCCAAATGTCAACAGTGAAAAACTTTCCTTCAAATACACTATAACCGCAGCAACTGGTGAATGGCTTTATGTTTTTTGCGACGATGAAGTAGCAATGCGGTACAAACTGAATGTGAAGAAAAATATAGCTGTCATCGATCCCGCTGCCTTTTTAAAGCAGTAACATCTAATTTTCAAAAAAAGTTTAATGAATTCATCTTTTTCCCAGTTAATTATTTTTTTACTGGCCGGGATAATTTCTATTATTCTTCTTACTGTAAAATTCAGGGTACATCCTTTTTTTGCATTGATCATTGCCTGCTTTGTTACAGGTCTTGGTGTACAATTACCGGTTGCAGAAATTTTATCCTTGATCAAAAATGGATTTGGAGACACCATGTCAAAGCTGGCCATAATAATTGTGTTCGGAACAACCATCGGGGTATTGCTTGAAAAGAATGGAAGCACACAGGTAATGGCAAATTCGATCTTAAAATTAGTTGGACAAAAGAAGTCTTCACTTGCATTATCATTTACCGGGTTTATAGTTGGCCTTCCTATTTTTTGCGATTCCGGGTACATTGTTTTAAACGGCATTAATAGGTCACTAATAAAAAGAACAGGTATTGCTGCAGCCACAATGAGCATTTCATTAGCATCAGGTTTGTATGCTGTTCATTGCTTAATACCTCCACATCCGGGAGCGACGACAGCCGCCGGCACATTGTCTGTTGATTTTGGAAAACTGATCTTATATGGAATTGTAATTGCTATTCCGGCTATGTTGATCGGACATTGGTGGGCAGTGTATGCTGGTAAAAAGAACCTGCCTGCAGGGCAGGCACGAAAAACAAATGGTGAGGCCAGCAATGAAGAAAATAAGGAAATCCTAGTCCATCCTAAAATGGTTCCTGCATTCCTACCGGTAATAGTTCCTATTTTGTTGATGGCTTTAAGATCCTTACTTGCGTTTGAAAAGAATCAAACTGGCTTACTTACTGATATAATTAATATCGTAGGTGATCCGGCGGTTGCTCTTGCGATAGGAGTACTGTTGGCTATTGCAACAGGAAAAAACTCTTCAAAGGAGTCCGCCGACTGGCGGACAAAACACGCTTTAGCTTTTCAATTATCAGCAGCGGTGGAGAAAGCAGGAGGAATACTGGTTATCGTCGGCGCTGGTGGTGCATTTGGAGCAGTATTGGCCGCTACCAATATTGGAGATCATTTCGGTGAAAAACTTGATCTGAAAATGCTGGGTATTTTTTTTCCTTTTTTATTAACCAGTCTTATTAAAACGGCACAAGGTTCTTCCACGGTTGCAATTATTACAGCATCCTCAATTGTGCTTCCTTTGTTGCCGATACTGGGTCTTGAATCTGAAAATGGAAAGTTGCTCGCCGTGCTTGCTATGGGTGCAGGCTCTATGATGATATCACATTCCAATGATGCTTATTTCTGGGTCATTTCGAAATTTTCAGACATTGAAACCAGGACTATGCTGCGTGTTCATTCAGTTGCTTCAATTTTAATGGGACTTGTGACAATGATCGTTATTTATCTTTTGTCGCTTATCATTTTATAATTTGTTATGCATATACTTATAGCTCCTAATGCTTTTAAAAACAGTCTTGAAGCTGCAAAGGCTGCGGAAGCTATCAGCAATGGTTTGCATAAAAGCAAATTACAATGCACTACTTCATGTTTTCCTGTAGGCGACGGCGGTGATGGAACTGCCGGTTTATTGATCGGTTACTTAAAAGGGGAATGGATCCATACAAGTGTACATGATCCTTTGATGAGAAAAATAAATTCATCATTTGGATGGATCGAAAAAGATAAAACTGCGATTATTGAATTGGCAGCCGCTTCAGGATTGCGATTGCTGAAGCCTGCAGAGTATGATCCATTAAAAGCTACAACGGTTGGTACTGGGGAATTAATTTTAGAAACCCTGGAAAAGAAAGCGAATAAGATTATTCTCTGTGTCGGCGGAAGCGCAACTGTTGATGGCGGTACAGGAATTTTAAGATCCCTTGGAATAAAATTTTTTGATGCGAAAGGAAATGAACTGGATGGTCTGCCAGTTTCTTTATCATCACTAGCTGAAATTGATACAACAAATTGCGACAAAAGAATTCAGAACTCCCGGATAATTATCTTATGTGATGTTGAAAATCCTTTGCTTGGATCAAACGGGGCAGCAGCCATCTTTGGTCCGCAAAAAGGAGCGTCGGAAAAAGATGTTCAGTTACTGGAAAACAATCTTGCAAAATTAAATGATCTTGTTTTACATAAAATGGGTAAGGACATGTCATTCATGAAACATGGGGGAGCGGCGGGAGGTGTAGCAGCCAGTTTGCATGCTTTTTTTAATGCAGAGCTTGTGAATGGCATTGATTATTTTTTACACGCAACGGGTTTTGAAAAAGTAGTAGCAAAAGCTAATATGGTTATTACAGGCGAAGGAAGCATTGACCTGCAAACCCTGCAGGGGAAAGGACCCTTTGGTGTAGCAAAAAAGGCGAAAGAATTTTTATTGCCTGTTATCGGTATGGCAGGGCAGGTGCCTGCCTTTATTGAGGAATCCCTTCACCAATATTTTGATCAGCTCATTTCAATAAATGATGACCTATCTGATTTGGGAACTTCAATGAAAAACACCTTCGTGAATCTTGAGAAAACTGCACAACATTTTGGAGATCTGCTTAGTTTATCGTCTGTGCAAAACTAATTTGAAATTAAAATTAGGAAATGGCTACTCTTTCGTCGTAACTTTTACGTCCCTCGCTGGGACCGTATTCATGATAACTACATTTTTGAAAACCATTATTCTTCACATTTTAAAAAGGAGGTGTTATGTTTGTACGACTAACCTACTTTGGCTTTAAGCCAGATAAGCTTAAAGATCTAAAAAAATTTTACAACGAAGTTGCCATCCCAACACTGAAGAAACAAAAGGGAAATCTCGACTGCAGGCTTTTAGAGCCGGTTGACAAAAAAGAAGACTATATTTCAATGACGACTTGGGAAAGAAAAGAGGATGCGGATACGTATCACAACACGGGTGTGTATAAGAGCCTGATTGACCAGGTGAAGCCGTTTTTTTCTAAAGAGCCTGTGCTAAGAGTTTACGAGTCTGAAGACGTAATGGAACATGCCTGATCTCTGATCTATGGAGTTTATGGGGCTTACAAAAGCCCCATTTTTATTTTATAAGGCAGCAAATAAAAGACGCAAAATGCAGAAAATTTAACTGCCTCGTTGCGATCCTGTATTAGCCTGTTTGCTTACAAAAGTATTGGTCTGCGGCTTTTGGATGAATTTTGAACCGGGAGCGGCGTTAGTCTGATTTTTCTTTTTGTCGTTTTTCTTTTTGCCCTTATTATTCTGATTCAGTAATGACATACGGATAAATTTTTTGTAAATATACTTGTTTCTTCTTAATGCTTATCTCAGCATCTTGTAAAATTTTTCTATGTCTGCAGTCTCTGTTGAAGTGAGTACTTCGTTGTTATCATATTTTGTTTTTAGAAACAAGACTCTTTTATGCTGTGGATATTTTTCCAATATTGCTGTGATCTTTTTTCCCAACTCTTCATCTACTTTATAAAGTGGTGCTGGTTCAGGTTTTTCTGATTTATATCGTGTTGGCTTTTTTAATATGATAGCTTCCAATGTGGAAAGTTTGCCAACAGAAATTGTATTTACTTTCTGCGCCATTTGATAGAGACCTTCCAGCTGTTTCTTACTGAGTCCTCCACGATTCAAATATTGTTGATGCAGGCTTTTAACAAAAGACGATGCAGGAAATGCGATCTCCGTTTGTTCAAGAATATCCCTGACCACATCTACATCGTGATTCATTCTTGTATTTTGAGTTCTAAAAATAAGGAAAGATGAATAGAGTTGCTGAAGATGAACGGAGTCCCGATAAATCGGGATAAACTGTCGCAAGGGACGTTCAATCAGGGTACTAAAGCTCGCCCCATAATTATTATCTTTGCCGACCCTTCGACAAGCTCAGGGTGAAAAAAATATGGCAGAAGAACGCAGTTTAAATTTCCTGGAAGAAATAATTGAAGATGACCTGAAGTCTGGCAAATACACGCAAATCATCACTCGTTTTCCGCCGGAGCCGAATGGTTATTTGCATATCGGGCATGCATCAAGCATTTGCCTGAATTTTGGTTTGACGAAAAAATATCCCGGTTATACAAATCTTCGATTTGATGATACGAATCCTGTTACGGAAGAAGTAGAGTATGTTGACAGCATAAAAGATGATGTTCGCTGGCTGGGTTTTGAATTTAAACATGAGTTATATGCAAGCGATTACTTTGATGAGTTGTATGAATTTGCTGTGAGGCTCATAAAAAAAGAATTGGCCTATGTGGATGATAGCACAAGCGAGGAAATGGCGGCAATGAAAGGTACGCCGACCGAACCGGGAAAAAATAGCAAGTATCGTGACAGGAGTGTGGAAGAAAATCTTGATCTGTTTGAAAAAATGAAAGCTGGTGAATTTGAAGATGGTTCAAGAACATTGCGTGCAAAGATCGATATGGCGCATATCAATATGCTGATGCGTGACCCGGTGCTCTATCGTATCAAACATGCCCATCATCACCGCACAGGAGATAAATGGTGCATCTATCCAATGTATGACATGGCGCATGGACAAAGTGATTCTATTGAGGAGATCACTCACTCAATTTGTACGCTGGAGTTCGTTCCGCACCGTGAATTGTATGATTGGCTGATCCAGAAATTAGAAATTTATCCTTCGCGTCAATACGAATTTGCAAGACGGAATATTAATTATACTGTGACAAGTAAAAGAAAGTTGTTGCAGTTGGTAAATGAGAAACATGTTACCGGTTGGGATGATCCCCGGATGCCAACGATCACGGGTCTTCGTCGTCGGGGGTATACCCCCGAAAGCATTCGTGAATTTTGTGATCGAATTGGTATTGCAAAAAGAGAGAACATTGTTGATGTTGGTTTGCTTGAGTTTTGTTTAAGAGAGCATTTGAACAGGATAGCCCTGAGAAGAATGGTAGTATTTGATCCGGTAAAAGTTTTGATCACGAATTACACGAATGAAAATGAATTGCTGGAAACTGATAATAACCCTGAAGATCCTAATGGTGGAGTGAGGAAACTTTCTTTCAGCAAGGAGATCTATATTGAGAGAGACGATTTTATGGAGAATCCTCCAAAGAAATATTTCCGGCTTGCGCCGGGACAAATGGTAAGATTGAAAAGTGCCTATATAATTAAATGCGATAAAGTGATCAAAGATGAAAAAGGAAATGTTTCAGAATTGCATTGTACTTATATTCCTGAAAGCAAGAGTGGTCACGATGAGTCAGGTATAAATGTGAAAGGTACTTTGCATTGGGTAAATGCGGTCGATGCAATGAAAATAGAAGTAAGAGAGTATGATCGTTTATTCAGGGTGGAGGATCCATCGAGTGAAGAAGGAGATTTTAAGGACTATATAAATCCTAATTCATTAAAAGTCGTGACAGGTTTTGCTGAGCCTGCAATTAAGAATGCAAAATTTAGTGACAGGTTTCAATTTTTACGTAAAGGGTATTATTGTCTCGATAAAGATTCTTCTGAGGAAGGAATGATCTTTAATAGAACTGTAACATTAAAGGATGATTGGGCGAAGCAGGTGAAGAAGGGATCATAGGTGAATAGCCAATTTAGAAGAAAAGCTCCAAACTAAAGGATTGTCATTCCGACGAAGGAGGAATCGATACGCCTTTCCTCGATGAGTAACATTCTTTGGCGGCCATTCTCCTAAAATTTCATGATTAAGAAATTTCCAGTAAGGATTAAACGCATTTATCAATTCTTCTTTTTTCTTTCTGTTCCATCCTTTTATTTCTTTCTCTCTTGCAATTGCATTATTTATGTATTGTGTGCATTCGTAGTAAATAAGATAAAAGCAATTATATTTTCCTGTAAAAGTTTTTATATCTCCTTTATCAAGGTAATGCTCGATTATTCTTTGTTCAAGATTATTGGTGACACCGGTATATAGAACAGTCTTTTGGTAGTTAGTGAGAATGTAAATGTAATATTGTCTGTTATTATAGAACATAGGTCATTGTCGTATAGATGCCTCGTGCCTCGGCATGACAATCATTCAATCTGAAAATTTTTCTAACAAGGAAGGATCCTATTTATACTCTCCAAATACACTTCTCAGTTCATCAGCGATCTCACCCAGAGTTATTTTATTTTCGACAGCTTCAATTACAACAGGCATTAAATTTTCTCCGCTCATGGCTTTATCATTTAATTGTTGCAAGAGTTGATCCACTTTAGCCTTATCCCTGCTATTTCTTAATCTTCTCAGTTTTTCAGTCTGTACACTTCTTATACTGTCATCAATTTTAAAAACAGCGATGGGAGCTTCTTCCTCTGCCTGGAATTTATTTACGCCAACAATGATCTTTTCCTTTGTTTCCACCTTGCGCTGGTATTCATAAGCACTTCGTGCAATTTCATTTTGTATAAATCCTTCTTCAATTGCATTTACACTGCCACCCATTGCATCAATTTTTTCTATCAATTTCCATGCAGCTGATTCTACTTCATTGGTGAGTGATTCAATAAAATAACTTCCACCGAGAGGATCTACCGTATCAGGTGCGCCGCTTTCAAAAGCGATAACCTGTTGCGTTCGCAAAGCAATTCTCGCGGCCTCTTCGGTTGGTAAGCTTAGTGCCTCGTCATATCCATTTGTATGTAATGATTGTGTTCCTCCAAGCACGGCTGCTAAGGTTTGTATAGTTACTCTTGAAATATTATTCAATGGTTGCTGGGCGGTCAGTGTGCTCCCACCAGTCTGTGAATGAAATCGAAGCATCATTGCTTTTGGATCTGTCGCGCCAAGTTCTTTCATCATCTTTGCCCACATTCTTCTTGCCGCACGAAACTTGGCTACCTCCTCAAACAAATTATTATGCGCATTAAAAAAGAAAGAAAGCCGCTTGCCAAAAACATTTATATCCAAACCTTTTTCCAAAGCCGCTTTTACATACGCTTTTCCATTGCTTAATGTAAAAGCTATTTCCTGTACTGCCGTACTTCCCGCTTCACGGATATGATAGCCACTGATCGAAATAGTATTCCACTTTGGTAATTCATGACTGCACCATTCAAAAATATCAGTCACGATCCTCATAGAAGGTTTGGGAGGATAGATATAAGTCCCTCTTGCTGCATATTCTTTTAATATATCGTTTTGAATTGTACCAGAAATTTTTTTGAGATCAGCTTGCTGTTGTTTGGCTAAAGCAACGTAAAAAGAAAGAAGAATAAAGCCAGTAGCATTTATCGTCATTGATGTAGAAACATCTTCGAGCTTAATTCCATCAAATAAAGCCTGAATATCTTCGATAGAATCAATAGCTACGCCCACTTTCCCAACTTCACCTTCAGCCAGCGCATGATCACTATCATAACCGATCTGGGTAGGAAGATCAAAAGCAACACTTAAACCATTTACACCTTGTGATAATAAATAATGATATCGCTTATTGCTTTCTTCGGCAGTGCTGAAACCGGCATATTGGCGCATCGTCCACAATTTGCCGCGATACATGTCAGGTTGCATACCCCTTGTAAAAGGAAATTCTCCTGGCATATTGTTTCCGGTTTCGGGTTGCTGGCTACCAGTTACATCTTCATTAGTGTAAACAGCTTTTATTTCTATCCCTGAATCAGTAGCTATTTTCTTTTTATAAGACATACTCTTATGTTAATGACCAGTAACCGGTAACCGATAACTGGTTTATTTCATCAGCTTCCTTGCCTCATAATTCAACGCTTCAAGTACAATATTGTGCAGTACTTTTTTATCCTGGGCAATGATCACTTCCATAATTCGTTTACCCAGGTCATAACCTCTTGCATCTACAGGCATGGTTTGAGCAATTTGATTTATGATCAGCATGTTTTGCTCTTTTAAATTATTAACGGCCTGCCAGGCTACGGGGCTTACATATATCTGCTGCGAGCTATTGTATTCAAATTCCTGCTTGATGCTCTCAAGCATCAGGAGTTGCATTTCTCTTGCAGTAAGACCGGGTTGGTTGGCACGGCTAACAAGATTTGGAAGAGCAACTCTTTCTGTTAATATTACCAATCTTTCATAGGCTTGAAGTTGCAGCGGTCTTGTGGTGTATCCCGGATCAATATTTTTTTTGTTTTCTTTTTTCGTAAACCATAAATAAACGACCAAAAATGAAAGTAAAATAGCGAAAGTGGAAAGAATCAGGCTAAGCGTTGGTGTATCCATAGATTTTGTTTAGGTTTTGCAAAAATACAGGCAAATGGCTTTCTTTTCCGAATTAGAAAACTGGGCCTCGTTTTTGTTTTTTATTTTTGCAGATAAATCAAATTACAATGGTTGTAACAGAAAATAGGCCAGTGACGATAACAGAAGGGGCAATTAAACAAATTAGAAGCTTAATGGCACAGGAAGGGTTTGACACCACTCAAATGCTTCGTGTTGGAGTGAAAGGAGGTGGTTGCTCAGGCATGTCGTATATTCTTGGATTTGATCACCCGACTGAAAAAGATAAAACATTTGAGATCGATGGCATCAGTTGTATAATGAATGCAGCTCATGAAATGTATGTGTATGGAATGGAGATCGATTGGGAGGATGGATTAAATAACCGTGGCTTCACTTTCAGAAACCCTAATGCAAGTACAACGTGTGGCTGCGGAACTAGTTTTGCCGTTTAAGAATTGCAAATAATTGAACTTTAAATTTTTTTAAATAACAAACCCCGCGAACCGGGGTTTGTTATTATTTGAAACTTCGATTGTTAAGGACTATGTGAGTTTAGTTTCTGATTTCAACGCTTTTTTAGTGACGACATTTGCCTCTGCTTTTTCTTCCACTTTCTTTCTTCCAAGATTGATCAGCATAGGAGCAGCTACAAACATGGAAGAATAAACACCGGTAATAACACCGATCAGCATTGCGAAAGCAAAGCCTCTTGTTACCTCGCCACCAAATATGAAGAGAATAAGAATGGTAAGGAATACGGTTAGCGAGGTCATGATAGTACGGCTTAATGTTTCATTAATGGACCTGTTGATCGTGTCAGGCAATGTTAAATTCGGATGCAAGCGACTGTTCTCACGAATACGGTCGAAGATGATAACCGCTTCATTCATAGAAAATCCAATTACCGTTAATACCGCCGCAATAAAATGCTGGTCTATTTCAAGTGGGAAAGGAACAATTGTCCGTGCAAAAGAAAATACGATCAGCGTTACCAATACATCATGTAACAAAGCGATGATAGTTCCGACTGAATATCGCCAATCCCTGAAACGAATGAAAATATAGATGAAGATCACAAGGATGGCAAAGATGGTTGCCTTTACTGCGCCTTTTTTCAGGTCATCGGAAATTGTCGGCAATACTTTTTTAGATCCGATCTTTCCAATATTATTCTGGGCATTATCAAATTGCGAAAAACTATAATTAGGAGGCAAATATGTTCTTAAGCCCTCCATTAATTTTGTTTCGACAAGCGAATCAACCATGTCCTGTGGTCTTGGATCATCTATCAGGTATGCGGTAGTAATATCAAGTGTTTTTGAATCGCCAACTGTTTTAATAACCGGTGCTTCTCCAAACGTGTTTTTCAGATCATCTCTTATTTTTTCAACAGGAACATTTTGTGGAAACCTTACCTGGAAACTGCGTCCGCCACTGAATTCAACACCTTCATCAAATCCATTGAAGAAAGATAAAACTCCCAAAGTCAATACGACTAATGAGATCATTATTGATTTCTTTCTAAAGGCAATAAAATTGAAATTGGCTTTTTGGAAAATACGACGTGATAAAGACGTGAAATATTCAAGATGTATTTTTCTCCTATAAAAAATATCACTGATCCAGCGACTCACTAATATACCGGAGAATAATGATAAAAGAATGCCAAGTATCTGTGTAGTGGCAAATCCTTTTACAGGACCTAATCCAAAATAAAACAGAATAATAGCAGTAAGGAGAACAGTTACGTGACCATCTAATATCGGCGGCAAAGATCGTCGGAAGCCTTCATTAACGGCGACCTGGTAACTTTTCCCTTTTGTCAATTCCTCTTTTATACGTTCTTTAGCAATTACGTTTGTATCTACGGCAAGACCGATCGTTAATATCAGACCTGCAATACCGGGCGCGGTTAATGTAGCTCCGAGACCAGTCAATATTCCTATTGTAAACAAAAGGTTTAAGATCAAAGCTATGTTTGTGATCCATGCACTGCTATTATAATAAATGAGCATTAATAAAAAGATGACTATAAATGCGATCAAAAATGCTTTCAAACCGCCGGCAATAGCTTCTTTTCCGAGTGTTGGTCCAACTACCTGTTCTTGTACGATCTTAGCAGGTGCAGGCAGTTTACCAACTTTTAATATGCTGGCAAGGTCTTTTGCTTCTTCAATAGTAAAGTTTCCTGTGATACGGGATTGCCCACCGTCAATTTTTCCTTCGGCTACAGGTGCTGAATAAACAGTGTTGTCAAGAACAATGGCAATCGGAATTTTATTTTTAGCGCTTTTATCGGTAAGAGTCGCCCAGTCATCCGACCCTTTTGAATTCATGTCCATCAATACGATTGGATTTCCGGAAAGATTATCAAAACCCTGAGAAGCGTCTGTTACTACATCGCCTTCAATTGGCGCTTTATCTGCACCATAAGTTTTTATTACATAAAGACCTACTTCATCTTTAGGTTTGTCAGTAACCTCATCTCTTTCTACAATTCCCCAACAAATTCTTGCGTCACCGGGCAATACACCAAACTGGTTAAGATATCTTCTCACCGTACTGGTAT
>Ga0075429_100003142_pt1 | contig 14031 bp, 18 predicted proteins | sample RhiMetdeltSRZDD3_FD_75295 | JGI IMG/M metagenome (GOLD analysis project Ga0075429, IMG submission 75295) | Populus rhizosphere microbial communities from Tennessee, USA - Rhizosphere MetaG P. deltoides SRZDD3 | ecosystem: Host-associated > Plants > Roots > Rhizosphere > Soil | place: USA... | reverse complement strand
CCCCGTTGGCAAAGGCGCGCTTCGTGTGCAGGATGGCGGAGATGTGGCGCAATTCCATCCCGTAGTTGATCGCTACCAGGAACATCTGCCATTCTTTAGTCATCTCCACCGGGGACTCCTTCAGGGTATAGACCTGGGGGCAGCCGTTCAGCTCCGATGCACAGGATCGGATCCCGCCGATCGTGTAATCGTCCTTATGCACCCACAGGGGCGGGCGCGCGTTCTGCTGGGTGGACCCCAGTGTGATCTTGACTGACAGGCTCATACCTTGGGCTTGAGGGTCCCTACAATGACCTGCTTGAGATAGGTGATGTCATCCCCCAGTTCGATCCGGTAAGGGATCTCGGCGGGTGTTGGGGTGGGAGTCGGATCGGGCGGCGGGGTCTCCTGGTGGATGTAGAGTGTCCCACACCAGGCGACGGGCGCCAGGGGCACGTCGACCCCCGCGCGCTGGATACGGGTCAGTTTCCAAAACCCATTTTGCTCCGTATCCGCCCAGACCTTATCCCCACTCAAAACATAATTGGTCCCGGTCGTTACAATGGGGTAGGTCGTGCCCGGGCCGGTTCGGATGGTTATACTTCCGGTTGCAGTTCCATACATGGTATCTCCATTTGGCGGAGGCGGGATCGTGTCATTCAGGCCAAACCGCTCCTGGTACGCCTCCATATTTTCAAAATTTCCGTTGTTCTCATCCACATCCAAGGATTGACAGCCGCGCAAGTGACCGTTGGCTGGCGTCCCATACTGCCAGGCGATCAGGAGCGCATTGGTCCAGGGGCGAGGGATCACCACCTCACTGGGGTTGTCGGTGTACCAGGCCAGCCACAGGGTAAAGCGCAGGAAATAAGCGAGTTCGGCGGTCGTCGTGGGGGAGTGGGCAATCCAGTAGTAATACCCGGTATAGATCCCGATCCGACTGTCCGGGAGGTTGGACAGGCGCTGGAATTCAGTGAGGAATACCTTGAAATTCCGCCAGCCTCCCCACGCGCCACCATAGTACTCCTCATAGTCCGCAAAGTGCATCAACTCCCCTTTGTCGTTCTTGATCCACTGCCACCAGTTGTAGGCCTGCTCCTTGGGCGGGATACGGCTATCGTAGAACCAGTAGGAGCCGCGCGGGATGCCTGCGGTCTTGGCTCCCAGCCAGTTGGTATCAAAGTTGGGGTCTTTGGCGCTCCCCTGCCCGCATTTGATGATCACCCCATGCACCCCGGAGGCTAGCATCTGCACAAAATTGATCGCACCCTGCCACTTGGATACGTCCAGCCACAGGATCACCCGCCAGATAAGGATCCCCGCGCGAAAGGCTAGGCGTACTCCCCCACCGCGCGCCAGGTGCCAAATTGTGGAATAGTTCAGTTGAAAACGGGTGCGCCCGGCACCCATCTGATCATCGAATACCATCTCGGAGCGAGGGATCATTTGGCCCCCAGGGCAGCCAGGAGAATATCAAAAAAACTACGCATAAATGGGGCTAGGAAGATCAGGAGAGCCGCAGCCAGAGCAATGGTTATGATCGCCGCCAGCGCGCGGCCGCCGGTCAAGACAAAATCCTTGGCTACTCCCCTTGCCGCATCTTGGCGCTTCCTTGACTCTTCCTGTAATCTCTGGGTGACCGCGCGGTCAATGCGTTCATTTGTGCTCCCCCGGATGGTTTCCAGTTCCTTGAGCTGGCTCTTGAGTTGGGCAGTCTCCTCCTCCCGCCTGGTCAGAGAATCCCTGAGTTGCTTTTCCTCCAGGTCCCAGCGTGAGGTACGCACCTCACGCAGTTCCCGGCGTAAATCCTGAATCTCGTCGTGTAGTTCGTCCCGGAATTGCGTGACGGATCGATCCAGGGTCTCTACACTCCTGACCACATCCTGCAGGCGTTTGTCCAGGTTCAGGATGATAATATCCTGGGGATTCAGGCTTTGCAGCAGGCTGGGGTCAGGGGTGGCCATTATTCCAAAACCATGGGTCCCTTAAAGCGCACGCGCACCGATCCGCCCTTGGTTTCCGTGAGGATATTCTGGAGTTTTTGAATGTGATCGGCAAGCATGGGTTTTGTAAACTCCAGGTCCACTACGGCGATACGTCGCTTTTTGGCGTGCTCGAGAGAGGCTGTGTACTCGATCCGCTCCACATGAATGGCAAACGGACGCATTTCCTCCTCATCCTCTGGACGAGTACCTTTCCTGAAAAGCATATCATCGCAGGGTGGCGGGTTTGCGACGAACGAGGAAGAACGTGCCCAGAGAACCCACCAGGAGGACGATCAGATGGATGATCGTCAAAACAAAGTTGTCAAAGGCGGGGGGAATGAGCTGCAGGTAACTTTCAAGGATGGTGATGATGACCGGACCCAGGGCAGTGGCGATCGCCGGGGCGTACCCTTTCAGGTCTATGCCTGTTAGCGCGCTCAGTTGCAGTAAGAGATAAGTCACCCCCGCAGCAAGCAGGATAAATACCAATTGGCGCCCCTCATCGGGTAACTGAGTCAATCCCTGCACAGCCGGGGCACAGGCAGTCAGGACCAGGATAACCAAAACAAAAAGGATCAGACGACGAATAAACATGGGTTTCTCCTTATAGGTTTTGGGCCAGTCGTGTTAATTATACCAAGCAAACGACCCCAAATGTTGCTATCTGGGGCCGTTGCCAGGAGTCGTCATGGCCTGTAACCGCACAGGACAATAGACAAAGGGATTTTATCATGAGAAGGACACTTAAAAGCCGAGAGCTCCCGGTCTCGAGGAATGCCATCGGAAGCTCTCAAATAAAATGGGTTTTCAGTTTTGGGCGGAAGTGCCCCGGAGTCTGGTGGGGCACTTCCTAATTATTTGGCCCTACCACAGGCCTATAATTCATGTCGGGTCGCCAGGGTGAGGGGGGCACCCTAACGCCCCCGACTGACTTATCTTACAATAAAACGAGAGGGGAGTCAAGTTTCTTTAAGGTTTACCCAGCCTCAGATATTCATCGAACGCGCGCTCCGCCTCCTCCGCGCTATAACACACAGCAAAGAAGGCACCCGCGCGGGAGGCGGCATTCAGGAACTCCACCTGCTCCGCGCGCAAACCACCTGCTTTCTGGTTGCGCTTGTCCGCGCGTTTCATCTCCAGTGCCAGGAAGGAATACCCACCGCGCGGTTGCAGATAAAGGATATCTGCTACCCCCGGGGTCAATCCCTCCGCGCGCAGCTTCTCCAGCACATGGGCCGGGCGTTTGCCGCCCAGCCACGCGCCGTTGGGAACGGCAAACAGGAGCGGACGAATAAAGCGGTCATCGGTCCGATATTTGAACAGGATCGTGGTGAAAAAGGCGGCCTGCTCGGCATGTTCGGAAGGGAGGACGAGAGTCATGACTGGACACTCCTTCTACTAGCTCGATAAACATTGTAACTATCTGCGCAATTTCGACACTTCCGTTTCGTGCCAGATTCCCCTCTTTCCTTTCCGCATGTTTCACAGAGACCACGATTTACCCTGTCTTGACGAAAATCTATCCCTTCATCATGATATTTTGCATGTAAGTCAGTCCCAGCAGACCTAGCGTAATTCAATATCGCTACTCTTCCAATACCTAACTCTCTTGATATGTTTGCCCAAGTCATTCCGCCATCTTTTAGCCTAATGGATTCCTTTAAGATTTCATCCCTTTCATTCCTAGCTTTGACAAGACGATCCAAAACATACTTCGCCTTATCGTATTTTTGAAACAAGTAAGGAGTAATCTCGGCGTAAAACCGAATAACATCGTCTCTTTTGTTGATCGTCAAAATCCATATCTCACACGTCAAGCCTAATCCGGTTGGGAATTTTATGGGAGGTCTCAAGTAAAAACTAGGTTTAGAAAAACCTTCAGAAATCAAAAATTTGTAGATTTCCTGAAGTGCCATTTTATCCTTTTGCCCAATAGTTGCCCTACCATGCAGTCCTTGTTTGGTTCCCTTTTTTCCTTCTTGCCAGAAAACAGTCCCTTCCCCTTCAAAAAATCCAGCAATCCATGTCCATGTCATTTTTTCCATATTGGCTCCTTATACGGAAGTATAACACGGTTTGCATAAAGTAACTACCCTTTACTCTTTCACCATACAAAGAACATCTTCCCAGTCAATTCTAGGAGAACCTTTTTTCTCGGCCAATCTTCTAAAAAAACTCTTGCTCTCGGTTTTATGCTCAATAACTTTTCCGTCCATAGTATGGCTTTTTCCGTTTTCTCTCACCAAAAGCGCTCGGTGCCAATGCAAAGTTTTGAAACCAACTGCTTCGCATAGTTGACGCCATTGATCCGAAAATTCAACAATTTTGCCTTTCTTTACAAATCGCTTTGTCACCCAAACTGCATGGCCTCCAGGTGCCAGGGCCAGATAGACCTGCTCCACGATCTGCCGCGCGGCCAGCCAGAAATCGTCATGAGAGCCATCAGTCAACTGTCCCTCTGTTTCCCCATATTGCGACAAATCACCTCCGGTCCCTTTTTGTACGTCAATTTCAGAAAGACTCCCCCCGTGCCCTGGTGTTTCTATATAAGGCGGCGATTTCATCGCCGCCTCGAATGTTTCATCACTGCTTTCCATGCCCTCCAATTGCCCGTCTGTATTCCCATACTTCACAAAGGCACCCTCTTCACTGGGCGTTGTGCCGCGCGTTCCCCCGCGCGCGCCGTTATGGGTCTGACTCATGGGCAAGTTGTAGGGCGGGCTGGAGACGGCTTGATCGAAATCCCCCTCCCCCATGTTGGCTAACTGTCCATCACTGGCACCATACCCCTCCGCCGCGGAGTTGCCTGCCGCGTGTCTTGCGTATAGGTTTTTATCTATGGGCCCGCCTGGCTTTGGTTCCGGCGTTCCACCCTCCGAGTGACGGAAGGGGGGCGAGGATATGGCAGCGGAGAATCCATCAGTGGGCATATTCGCAAGGTTGCCAGTCGCGTTCCCTTGATTGTTGGGCATGTAGGAACGATTACCTACAAAATCGGCGGGGTCTCCGTCTTTTTGGTAACCGTGCTTCGCAATTCCTCCTCCCGTCAAAGCCTCTCCAAACGGCGGCGATGAAATCGCCGCCGCGAAATTCCCGTCGCCCATCCCTCCCAACTGTCCAGGAGTGGATCCATATTCTTGATTCCTCTCCCCTCGCTTTTCCATGTCAATGGGGGAAATGTGCTCAGAGTTCGAGATTCCCATTTCGCGCGCCGCCCTGCGGCGCGCGTCGGCGTCCACACCGCCCCGGTCAAGGCTATCCGCAAAGGGAGGGGAACTAATGGCCGCATTGAAATCTCCCGCCTCCATTTCACTCAATTGCCCTTCACTCTTTCCGTAAGACGTATCGCGCTCAGCAGACCAGGATGGATAACTCTTGTTCGGGTCCCCTTTGGCTTGTTTAACAGTCAACTTCCCTTCCTTCGCATATTTATCTAACATTTGCCATCCCCCATCTGCGGCAGATTCCAGGAATGGAGGGGAACTGATTGCGGCATCGAAGTTGTCACCATTCATCTCTCTCAAATTCCCATTCGTTGACCCGTAGTTCTTCTCTCCTTGACCATCCATGTAAGGCCGTTCGTAATGGTCTTTCCCGTTTTCTTTGAGTCCATTTCTCTTGTATTGCAAATCGGTTTGGGCATACGGTGGGGAACTGACCGACGCCTCAAAGTTGTCACCCTTCATATTCCCTAAGTTACCGTCAGAGTGACCATAATTCTCGTCTGCTGTGGTCATGCCATGGCTCTCCCGCATCTTCGCGTCTCTGGTCAATATTCCAGCACCTCCCCCTAAATCGGTCTCCGCATACGGCGGCGATGAAATCGCCGCCGAGGGAATATTTCCGCGCAATACCTGAAGGAGTTTCCTCGAATCACCCTGGCAGAGTGTTGCCTTTCCCCATTTTGGCATCTTGTGATATTTCAACTCCCAATTGGAGATATTATGCTGTCCGATGTCTACGAACTTGACCTCCAACTCCACCCCAAACCACTCCAGTCCCAACCGCATGGCGTCCAGGCTCCCCAGCGCCACCCCGCCAAACGGATCAATCACCTTATCTCCCGATTTTACCCACCCTTCCGCGCGCAGGTGTTCATATATGCGGCGGATCAGTTTACTGCTAAATTTAGCCGGGTGACTCATCGCCTCCGGTACGATCATCCCCTTCCAACTGGAGGGGTAGCACCCCTTCCACTCATCAGTACTCCATGGCATGACAGACTCCTTGTAGGTAATATCGGTTGTCTTACAAACTGGGCACCGTTCCAAAAAACCGGACCCCAGCGCGGTACTTTCAATCAGGTCCGCATCCCCAGTATACCCGCACTTATTACAGGTGATCGGGTCTCCCCCGCGGCACTTCAGAGCGGTATGGATATACTCCATCTTTCGCCGGGGAGATTTGACGCGCGGCACGTCTCAGCGCCTCCAGCGCGCATGGCGCGCGGGCGGTTCGATCCAGGGCAGTCCTAAAAACCGTAAAAAGTCCTCCTCCCCAGGCATGAGCAAAGGGCTTTCGTCCCGCCTGGGTTCCAACTTGGAATCCAGTTGGTCCACATTCCAGATCGCCAGATGCCTCTGCTTATATCCATCCGGCAGCGCACCCCCATTCGCGCGGTTGGTCACACACCACTGGCTAAACTTGTCATTCTCACTGTTGGGGCCAGTGCGGATCAGGAGCTCCACTCCCCACTGCGCGGGCGGGGTAACCAGGTAAAATTCCACATGAAAAGGGTTGAGGGTCTCGAAACCATAATGGGATGTGTTGACAACATACTTTTTCATCTTTTCCCCATTCTTGCCCCCGTTCAATAACCGCCCCTCCATTTCCAGGGCGTAGATGGCTTTGTCCAGTTGCGTGCGAAATACCTTCGTGTCCCCAAACTCCGGGCGCGGGGCTCCTGAGAGTGGCACAGCGGCGATCTCGATATCATGCACATCCTGCTTTTGTCGCCTCAGCCCCCCCACTTTGCAGGTCATCCCATCCACACAGAACGGGGCAATGACTTTCTCTAAATCATCGGCTATGCGATAAGCATCTTCATAATTCATAGGGGACTCCTTTTATGTATCGTGTAGGTGACAACCCATACCCATGGATTGGATTCCCAATTCTGTCCACTCTCCGGGTTGATCTCATTCCAGACGGAGGCATAAGCCATGTCCGCGCGCGCCCATGGAAAATCCGGGGTACCGGCCAGAGGTGCCAACCAGTAGGCATCCACATTTGTTTTCTCGATTCCCTCTGCCAGCACATCCTCCGGGGTGATGTCCTGCACCTGCTCCGCGCGCACATCCACCACCTGAAGCCAGATGCGCGCGGCGGCCTTGGGCATGTATAGGGAGGATTTCCATCTCGGATGAGCTTCGTTCTCCAGGTGGGTGGCTTTATAGAGATATCCACTATCCCCCAGGGTCCAGGTCTCTTTGACCCAAAGCAGATCACCGGGAACACCGTAGCGGCATTTTCCGAGACCTAACACGTTATCTGCTTCCTTGCTAATTTGGATCCAGTCCCCAGCCTTCCCATAATCCACATCGCCAAATTTTACAGGCGCGGGGAGGATAATACTTGCCCACTTGAATGGTTGGGGTTCGATTATCCGCCTGGTCTGCATGTCTCCCGCGCTCCAATCCCATCCCAGGATTTTTCTAACTTTCCATGGCTTGAATAGTATTGGGCTTTCCTTCATGATCGACTCCTTTACGCGACGGCGGGGGTGGGAAAAGGTTACAGGCTATATTTGGTAACTATATACTTGACACACCTGGTCATTGTTCAGCCTTCTTGAATTCGGAATGCTCAAAGCAAGTTCTGCGATAACCATTATCTGTTGGAAATCCGCAACTTGCGGGTTGCGTGCATTCTGGTTCATCGCATATTTCTGTGAAGCATTCCACTGATTTGCAATGTGGACAACCTGTTATTGTAAAGTCAGGTTCAAAAGGGTTCGGCGCGGTCAATAAATCACTTTCGAGATAAATTTTTTCGCATTCATCACACTGCCAACGACGGTTTTTACTCATGAATTTCTCCTTGGTGTGTCAAGTATATAAATGCCCTATATTTAATCAATATCCTCTAAATACAGCGTACCACTTTCCAACCGTGCCAGTCCAAGTTTCACCAGTCCGCGGTGATAGTCTCCAAAGGTCCCACTGTCAGACATGCCAATCAAGACTCGTAACTGGTGAAGGGTAACCTTTTTGCGTTCGATCAGGATGTTCAGCATATCCCGCTGTTTGCCTATCAGGCGAGGAAACCAGATCTCATACTTACTCCGGTCCACACCTGCAATAGACTCGGACCCATTGGAAGAAACAACCTCGCCAAATATCTTCTGCAGGCGTTCGTAGTCTGGTTTCAGCATATCCCTCACGATTTCCATCTTATGGGTGACTTCGGTAATTTTTTGATTGGCTACTTTAAGATCTTCCAAACGGCTCTCAGCCAGGGCATTCAGGCGGGCATTTTCGTTGGTCAGATTACTTATAGTGGATTCAAGCCTGGAAATAGACTCTGTCCCATGGAGGACAGCAGCACCAGGTTTGATTCCCCGCATGGCAGGATGAAGTATTTCTTTAACCTCGTCTTTTTTCTGTTTCTCCAACACCTTATTCATGCGGGCCACGAATGTAGAAACATCTGTCCCGGTTTTTGTGATGACAGACTTCCCCACCAGTTGGCGGCGGTCGGGGTGTACCGTGTCTTTTTCAGGGATGTGCATTCGGAGGGGCGGCTTGTCGGTCGCGTCCCAGAACCAGCAGTCCCCCGGTCCGAGTTTTGCCAGGCTCCTGATTACTTCGTCCTGATTTCCGGCGTCTACATTTTTCAACCACTTCTGCAAGTTGGCAATGGAGTTGCGGCCTGTTTGTTTGAAAAGTAAAAGATGCTCACAGAGTTCCAGTGCCTCCTTATTGACACCCTCCGCGCGCGGGTTGAGAATGGTCACACCCACCCCGGAATTTCCTCCCACTCGGATCAGTTGCTCTACAGCGGCATACGTTACCTTGTCATACACCTTTTGCGGGATCAGATCTCCGCATTCCTCCAAAAACACATGGCGCAGGCCGTAGTTTTCGTTTTCAAATAACAGGACTTGGGTAACCTCTTTGACAATGCCACGAAAATCGGATTTTGTCAGATTCTTGGAAAAGACATCAAAAACCACCGAGACCCCCTCCTGCATTGCCGCGCGCATGATGTCTGCCGCAGTGTTTTTGGAGATCGGCAGGTCCGCGTCCTCATCGTCTCCCACAACCACCACCGGGAACCCCTCAAACCCGGGGCGGCCAATCTTCAAATGACGCCACACCCTGCCAGGCGAGGGGGATATGACCGTGATCGGGATCCCGCGTTTCATCAGTTGCTCCGCAAAATATCCGGCTGCGTATGACTTCCCGGTTTCCTTGATCCCCAGGTTGGCTGTCGCGCGGATGGCATAGTCTATCGGGTTGATCTTCACATCACCAATGACGATCGGTTCATCGACGGTAAATTTCTTCATGGCTTGACTCCTTTTTTCATCAATTCCTCATACTCCGCCTTCAGCAGATCCCGCTTTGTCAACCATTTCATACACGCCTCCCATAACTCAGGGGAGTAGGGTTGGCAGTGGCGCTCGGGGTAGAACTGGAATCGGCCCTCCTGGATATCCTTTTCACTGGCGGAGCCCTGGAGGTCTATCTTTCCATCCTCCATTTTCCATTTGTCAATGATGATAACAAGTTGAGGAGTCCCATTCTTTGGAAAATAAATAAACTTTTCGCTAGGCATCTGATTCTCCCTTCAACCGATACGCTTCCTGAATGTGTTCCCGGGATGGTCCATAGTCCGGGGATTCAAATGGAATACGTCCTGATCCATGAAACGGCATGGCGTTATAGCTCCCGCAATTCGGACACATCCAGCCAGGGATGCCATCCAGGATGTTTACTGTTTTTTTACATGCCCCACAACTATCTCCTGTAAACCCTTGAAAATAAATCCAGGAACACATTTCTACAATTTTCTCCACTGAATAATTCAAACTTTCGCTCATCACGACTCCTCCAAATTCACATAGTTCTCCGCGCGCACAGCCCCATACCACTGCAGCATTCGTTTCCGACCACCCTTCATCCACTTATAACTATGGTTCCCGGCGGCGGAGTTTTTTGTCAGAAACCCTCTCCCCGGATCTGCAAGGTAAGCAACCGTAAGGTGCCATTGGTGTCTCACCGCATCCCGAGACATGGCAAGCGTGTCTTGCAAAAACTTGTCATCGTTATACAATCTCTCACTTGCAAAGTCGGTATCGGTGGAGTCCTCGACAAACTTTTGGAAGCATTGCAGCAGGATATTGGTGCCGCGCAAGCAGATGGTGGGCTTGCCGTTGAATTCAATATCCAATTCCGGCCACTCGATCCCCAGGATCTGTTTATCCTCCGGGGACAGGTTGACGATGGCGCGCGCGAAGGCCGCGCGGTCAGACGCCAGAGTCGCCTTACTGTAATTGTCGTTGATGGATTTTTCCCACAGATCGGCCAGCCCAAACCAGATCAGGAGGACGACGGCCAGCGTGAGTAATATCCCCGCCTCCCTGTCCCACCCCATCCGCAGGGTGGCGATGGCCATCACCACAATTGCACCTGGATATAACGAGTGTAAAAAGTTCATCTGCTTCCTCTTGGTTTTCCTCTCCCCTTTGTGGGAGAGGATCGGAGCATGGGAGGGAGACGTTACCCCTCCCCCACCCATGCTCCAAAACGCCTGAATTTGCGTGCGGCTTCCCGTACATCACACACATCAGACATATAGACTCGGTGGGGGAGAGGTTCTCACCAGTGCCATCCCTGACGCTGAGAGACACAGGGAGTCTTGTCCCCTCCCCCGCCCCACCGAGGGACTATCCCTAGTTCGGCGCGGGGTCCGCTCCCTGCCCGATCAGTTCCACCACGCGCCCGTCCGGGTCCTGGCGGATGATGCCACGTTTGACCATGACCGCGCGCCGCTGCCCCACTGCCTGGCGGCTGACATCCACCCCGCGCCCATCATCCCACAGCGCGGAGACCATCTCGGAGTCGGTCAGGTATGGATTGACTGCCCAATGAAACAGTAACATCTCCTCCGATAACTTGGATCCAGATTTGACTCGGCGGACCCGCGCGGCCCCTTGCGTGCCTTGCACAGTGTTCACGCGCGCACTCACCTGTTGACGGATCGTTTCCAATACTTGCGCCTGTACTTTCTTATCCTTGCGTTCCTGTTGTCGCAGGTTACGCGCATCTTCCTTGGACTTGCGTTTCTCTATACGATACTCGGCGCGCGCTTGCTCCCTTTCGCCCTGAATGTTGGACAGGGAGAACAGGTAGGCGGCGGAAAAGCCGATCACCACCAGTCCCAGGGGTGTTAGCGCGCGCAGGATCGGGTAGATGTCCAGGAGCACAGTCAGGGCCGCAACCCCCATAAACCAGATCGCCAGCACAAGCAGGGAGTTGCGCGCGGGGGCATGGAAATCCTGCCTCTCATCACGCGCCAGGGTCGCATTGAATTCACTCATGCGGTTGTAGACCTGGACCCCCCAGAACCCGGTCCCGGCTACGATGACCGCGGCGATCACCACCACTGACCAGTGCCAGTTCAGTTCCCGCGCGATGGCGAGTCCCACCGCATAGCCTTCCGGGATGGGGGCGAGTAGGGGCAGGTATTTGAGGAGAGAGTTAAGTTTCATTTGGGGCCTCCAAGAATATTCCATGCTTCTCTAACCACTGCTGGAACTTGTCCGTTGCCAAGGGCTGCAAGTCGGTCCAACCTATTGGCCACCCCATCAGCCACTCTACCCACACTGGGTTCAACTTCCCACCACTGTGGGTCACAAATGTACCGTTCTTCTTGGCCCGCGTTCTTTGGGACTTCGATCCGTCTATGCCCCTCGTGTTCGGTGTCCCGAACATCACAGCTTCTAGCAAAGTCGGTCCCGACTTTGCTAGAAGCGATTTCTGACTGCGCATTCGGTCCTTGCCATCCCCTGCTGTTGGAGTTGGCCAAAGATTGTAGCGCACCATCCCTGCCAGAGAATGACGTTTGGTCTTGCTCCCCGGCGATCGCTGGTATCCACCCATCGAGACCTGAGGCGTAGGCAATAATCCATAATCTTTCGCGTAAATGCGGCGCGCCAACTTCCTGAGCCGATACGCAATCCCATCGAACACGATACCCCGCTTCGGAAAGCTCCCCGAGAATGGTTCCAAAGTAAGGCTTAGCAAGGAGACCTGGAACGTTTTCCAGCCATGCGATTCGGGGTCGTACTTCGCGAATGATTCGGATGGTGGCCGGCCACCCGTTGCGCGGATCGTTCTCTGCAAGTCCTCTCCCTGCAACGCTGAATGGCTGGCACGGGAAACCTGCAGAGACGACATCCACAAGTCCAGCCCACGGTTTCCCGTCGAAAGTAAAGGCATCGTCCCAGATTGGGGCGTCGTCAAGGTATCCGTCTCGGATGCGTGCTTTGAGGATATCAACGGCATATTTGCTCCACTCGACATAGCAGACGGTTCTCCATCTGAGCAGGTGTTGTGTGGCGAGTAACCCCCCCCCCGTTCCAGTGAATAAGCTGAGCTCGGTAAATGGACCCATGTCATGTTCTTACAAACTAATCCACCGTGCGCTGAATGCGCCCCGGTGTATATTCCTGCTCGATCACGATCCAATGCACGCCTGGTTCGATCTCGATCGGGTTATGCTCCTGGTGTTGGATCACGTCTGGTTTTTCCACCACCAGAACGCCATCCAGGATATTGGCTTGTGCGGGAATGCCTACCTGCGCATTGAACAGCGCGCGCAGTTCCGGGGTCACGTCCAGGATGTAGGCCTTTCGGCTGTCCAGGCTGTGGTGATGACCTGTTACCTCACCGTGCGCCAGAACCGCGCGGCCACCCTCCACCTTGCGGTGCTTCCCTTTCAAAAGGGATTGGGAGACTTTCGCTTTTATCAAAGTGACATCCCCTTGCTCTGCTGGAATTTCAATTTTTTTCATTTCATTTTCTCCTTTTAGCTTGAAAATTCTGGATAATATTGCTCGGCATACATGCCACGGGTCGAAGCAACGGCGGCCCTGGCGGTCATTTTTTGCGGGTCTCCAAATATCGGACTCCCTTCTGCGTCATTCCCGTACATCGGTCTGAGTTCAGGGTGAACACGCTTGTAATACTCTTTCCACCGGCAATCTTCCGGGTACTCCTTTACTCTCCAGGCAGCCTCTCCAAATATATCCAGGGCCTCCTGTGCGGATAGATTCCCTTCCGGCTCCGGGGTCCTATTCAGTAGTCTCACCATGACAATGGGCTCGTCACCGTCCAGGTCCTTCCGATAAAGGATCCCATATTCGTCCCGTTGGACTTCCCTGGCGCCAGAGTCGTGTAGATACGCGCCAGTATATCTCACAGATTCGTAGCGTTCGATCATAACCCTGCGCACCTCGGCGTTCTCCTCGGATTCAATGTGGTTGATCTTGATCCACTCCGGGTAGGTAACCACAAACGCCGGGACCATGACTCCATGCCAGAAATATATGTTTTCTGCGTCCGACTCAATGGCAGCATAACTGTCATTATGGAGTCGTTTTTCTCCGTCAACTACCTCGTGGTGCATGACAGGCTTGGCAACCCAGTAGAGTGTGTTTTCTGTCCAGTACAAGAACCAGGCACCCGCCACAAAGGCATCGAATACAGGTTTTGACCACGCCTGGACGTTGACATTTTGGGTCTGCCTGGCTCCAATGTAGATACTGGCCAATAAGGAACACTCCCATGTCCACCAGGACCAGCCTGTATACTGCAAACACCATGCTGCAAAACGATCCAAAGCTCGGGCATCTAGGGCAGCTCGGGCATCTCGGGCAGCTCGGGCATCTAGGGCATCTAGGGCAGCTAGGGCATCTAGGGCATCTAGGGCAGCTCGGGCATCTAGGGCATCTAGGGCAGCTAGGGCAGCTAGGGCATCTAGGGCAGCTAGGGCAGCTCGGGCATCTAGGGCAGCTAGGGCAGCTCGGGCATCTAGGGCAGCTCGGGCAGCTCGGGCATCT
>Ga0075429_100003132_pt1 | contig 14059 bp, 14 predicted proteins | sample RhiMetdeltSRZDD3_FD_75295 | JGI IMG/M metagenome (GOLD analysis project Ga0075429, IMG submission 75295) | Populus rhizosphere microbial communities from Tennessee, USA - Rhizosphere MetaG P. deltoides SRZDD3 | ecosystem: Host-associated > Plants > Roots > Rhizosphere > Soil | place: USA... | reverse complement strand
GATGAGTGAGGATTGAATTTTTACAGGTCATCGGTGTTACACTTTTACACACCGAAATGGATATTCGAAATGAGCAGGAAGGACCCTGATGGGAAAAGCTATTTATGATATCAGCATGTCCCTGGATGGTTTTATTGCCGGCGCAAACGTTCGCCCGGAGGCAGGCTGGGGAGGGCTGGGCGATGGCGGTGAACGATTACACGATTGGGGATTTAACAGCGCAGACCCGCGCAACCGCGAGATCGCGGAAGCCATGTTGGACAGCATGGGTGCTGTAATTGTCGGCCGAACCACGTATGACGTTTCGATACCCAATTGGGGGGCGGATGGACCAAGCGGCTCGGCTCGTGTACACACCATCGTCGTTTCCCATAGTGTGCCCCAGGACGTACCCGAGGGAGGTGTGTATCGTTTCGTTGACGGCATCGAAGCCGCCTTTGAACAGGCGAAAAAATCGGCCGGAGATAAGGATGTCGTCATACAGGGTGCGAAGGTTGCACAGCAACTGATTACGCTCGGGCTTGTTGACGAAATCCTGATCCACCTCGCCCCCGTGCTGCTTGGCAGCGGCACACGATTGTTCGAGCACGCGGGGGGTGAGCATATCCCCCTCGAAACGACAGAAGTGATCCAAACTCCCGAGGCTATTCACCTGCGCTTCCGCCTCGTGAAGTGACCGCCGACGAAGAGCGGGAGAAGTTCACCTCTCTCAGCCTTCTGCACGTTTTTAAATAGGCTCAAAACCTATTAGCAGTTAAAATGGAAGATGTTTCACAAGCAAATCCAATCGTATTCGCGCAAAGTGCCTGGGGTTGCGAGTTGTAATCAATGAGCATCCCTTTTCAGGCATGCAGAAGGATGGAAACAAGTATGATCAGTGCTGACAGGTTTACCCAGAGTGCTCAAGAAGTTGCTCAGCGAGCGGCTGAGATCATGCAACGCTACAGCCATCACCAAATCGATACGGAACAGCTACTCCTTGCTTTAATGGAACAGCCACACGGTGGAATATCTCAACTCCTGGAATTCCTAGAAGTAGACTCAAACGCCCTCTCCGCAGGGCTGGATACCACCCTGCGCACCGGCCCCAAAGGCGATATCGTTGAGGTCGGAGCAGGACAGGTATCGATCACACCGCGTGTGGCACGAATCATCGATTTGGCCAACGAAGAGGCCAAGCGGCTGAAGGATGAACATATTTCTACCGAGCATCTGTTCCTGGAGATTTTAAGTGAACAGGATACGCCGGCTGCCCGGCTCCTGGAAGGAGCTGGCCTGACCCGCGACCGTGTTTACGATGCTATCCAGCAAATGCGCGGGTGAACGCACCGGCGGCTTGCCTCGCTAAAGATTTCCCATTCCACCACATCAAAACGGGCCTGGCGATAGAGAGCCTTGCCCCTGTCTAACCGGCCACACGGCCGCTAATCGTCGTCACTGCCGTATCCTCCCAGGATACGTTCGGGTCCACCTCCAGTTGCAGTTTGCCGCTCATGTAGTGAAAGCGGAAGACCGGACAGAACGCGTCCTCGTAGCAGCAGACCCTCACCTCGTAAGTATCTTCCGCCGTCCAGGCGCCGCACGCGGCGATGGGTTCGTCGCTGCGGCCGCGCACGTCGGAGGTCCCCTTCAACCACGTAGAGTAGCCGATCTCCACCGCATGCGCGCCGCGTTCATCGCGCACGATCAGTGCGCTACGCGCATCGCCAAACTGGATCGTGACGCTCTCAAGCTTCATAGGGTTGCTCTCCAGCCTGTAGGTTTTCCCTGACCATCCCTCCGCACGCGGCGACGAGGGTTGTCCCTTCGGAAGGGGCAGCGACAGAACCGCCAGTTGGTCGCACAATTCATTGTAGGCTTGCGGGTCTGCGGGCAAAGCTCCCGGCCGCATGGCTGGCAGCAGGTGCTTCCAGACCTTGTCCAGCACGGACTGCATGTCGCGTACGCCGCCAATGATGGTCAGCAGCGCGTCCTGTTCGGGCATGACGACACAGTATTGACCGAAGGCGCCGTCGGCGCGGTAGGCATTGTTCCGGCAGCGCCAGAACTGATACCCATAGCCCACACGCCAATCGGGGTTGGTCTCGGTGTTACTGTTATCGGAAGTGGCCCTGGTTGCCTCGGCGATCCATTGCTCTGGCACGATGCGCCTACCCTGCCACATACCCTTCTGAAGATACATCTGACCGAAGCGGGCGATCTCCTCCGTCCTGATATGCAAGCCGGTCCCGCCGAGGCTAATGCCGCGCGGGTCGGTCTCCCAGACGGTGTTCTCGATGCCCAGCGGATCGAACAGGCGCGGGCGCAGGTACTCCAGCAGGGGCTCGCCTGTCAGCCGGGTAATGATGGCCGAGAGCATATACGTGGCCCCCGTGTTATAGACGAACCATGCCCCAGGCCGGTGCTCGACGGGCAGTGAAAGGAACGCCTTGGGCCAGTTCTCATCCTCGCCCCCGGACAGATGGCCGGTCAGAGCCTCCGTCTGGCGCGCCCGCGGGCCGAACAGGCTGATCTGACGGAGGCGTCGGAATACCTGTAGGGTCGTGTCCTCATGGTGGCCGGTGTTCATCGAGAGCAGGTGCCGGACGCGCATGGCCTTCAGGTTCCGGCTGGGATGGGACGGTGCCTCGTCGGGGAAGAACTTCAGCACAGGGTCGTCCAGCGTGAGTCGCCCCTCGGCAACCGCCAGGCCGATGGCGGTGGATGTGAAGCTCTTGCTCAGCGAGTAGAGTGCGTGCGGAGAGGCGGGCCCGTAAGGCGCCCACCATCCCTCGGCCGTCACGTTCCCGTGGCGCAGAAGCATGAAGCCCTGCACGGCGTCCAATGGGTGTGCCTGCCCCTCGACGGCCCGGACGAAGTCCAGGATCGCAGAGGAGGAGATGCCCTCCGCTTCGGGGGTGCTGCGCTTGAACTGGATTGCGCTTGCCATCATTCGATCTACTCCTTTCATATGCCCCGGTGAGGCGCGGCTTCTTTTGCTATTCCCTAATTAAGAGATGCGTGCCTTCATCCAATCATTGGAATTGTGGAAATCGGCGACAGCATTGCCGGGGTGGACCAGGTCATCAAAAAGCGGACGGTCGGCGTCGTCCAGCGTTTTGTCGAGGATGCCCAGGGCATCTTCGAGATGAGCCAGCGTGCGCGGACCAATGATCGGCGCGGTAATCCCGGCTTGATCCTTGGTCCAGAGCAGGGCCAGCTGCGAGGCCGTCAAACCACGCTCCTGCGCCAGTCTGCTGAGGGCTTCGCTCACCTCGAGTCCGCGCTGGGTAACCCGCGCTTTGACCGTGTCGTTGTTCCAGCGCTGGGCGCGTGAGCCTTCCGGGTACTGGTCTGTCCGGGTGTAACGTCCCGCCAGCATGCCCATCGCCAGCGGCGACCAGGGGAGGATCGCCAGGTCATATTTCAGGGCCAACGGAACCAGCTCATTTTCGATCCGGCGATCCAGCAGGTTGTAGGGCGGCTGCTCGCTGATGTAACGATTCCACCCGTAGCGTTCACTTAACGCCAGCGCCTCCATCACCATCCAGGCCGGGTGCGTGGAGGCGCCGATGTAGAGCACCTTTCCGGCATGGATCAGGTCGTCGAAGGCGCGCAGCGTTTCCTCCTGCGGATGTGTCAGCGGCGGACGGTGGAGCTGGTACAGGTCGATGTGGTCGGTCTGTAAACGGCGCAGCGAATCCTCGCAGGCACGGACGATGTGGTAACGGGTCCCGCCGGCCTCGTTGGGCAGTTCCCCCACCCGGCTGTAGACTTTTGTCGCCAGCACCACCTGCTCGCGCAGATTCTTTTCCTTCAGGAACTTGCCCGTGATTCGTTCACTTTCGCCCTGGTTATATACATTCGCCGTATCGAAGAAATTGATCCCGCCTTCGATAGCCTTTTGCATGATGGCGAAGGAATCGCCTTCCTCGGTGGACCCTCCAAAATTCATCGTTCCCAGACAGATCGGCGAGACCAGCACGCCCGAGCGCCCTAGTTTTCGATATTCCATTGTAGATATCCTTCTGCTGAACTTGAATTTGGGATGCAGTTTTGATTTTCCGACGTATCCTTCTGCCTTCGACCGATCATATCACCAAAATAGCAGCCTGGCACTTCCATCGGGTAGCATCCCTTGCCAGAGAGTGTCGCAAAGGACTGGCGAAGAACTTTTTTACTACAGTGATCACAGAGCTTTTTAGGGGGGCTCTCTCCGTGACCTTTGCTGTGCTCGGTCACGGTCCTTCGCACAGGTTTGACCGTTTTGGGCTCGACGGGCGCCGATCATAATTAAAATGAAATTTGGCATCCAAGGCTTGCGATAAAGCCCTTGGTGTTTTCCAATCTGCTCTTAGACTTGTAAAAAGCCCCTGTTTTTCTATGTTATAAGCCACTTTTTTCGGCTCAAGTACATAGACCCTTCAGGTTTCACAAGTAACACCGAAAGAGTGACCTTTGACCCTCCGCGTCTCCAATTTCCGCCCCTCTTAAGAATGGAACTTAACCAATCCGACGAAGCATTCAGTCCGTATAGTTTTCTAGACAGCCGCGCGGCGGTTGCCACCATTCTTATGAGGAGATTGGAGGTAGAGCATGATCAGAAACATTCCTTTTCGGCGCGCGGCGCGGGTCGCGGCGGTTCTCGTAGTGCTGGTATCGCTCTTCGGTACTACACCAGCGTTGGCTGCCAAAGACCGTACCCCACCGACGACGCCCACCAACCTGCAAGCGACTGCCACAACCACAAATAGTGTGACATTGGCCTGGAATCCTTCCACCGATAACGCGGGCACTGTCTCGTACCGGGTCCACCTGGTATCCCCTTCCACGGAGAAGGTTGCAAATCAGACCAATCTCACCTGGACCTCCCTGTCGTCGAACACCACCTACTCGTTCTATGTATACGCAGTTGATAAAGCGGGGAACCGATCTGCGAACAGCAACACGGTGACTGTCACGACGCAGGCTCCTAATACCGCACCAACCACGCCCACCAACCTGCACGCAACCGCCGTAGCCCATACCACTGTGACGTTGGCATGGAATCCTTCCACAGACAACTCGGGCAGCGTCACGTACCGAATCGAAATGTCATCCATATACAGTTCCTGGGCCATGGAAACAACTCAGACCAGCCTCACCTGGACCTCGCTGTCGCCGAACACGACCTATTCCTTCTATGTCAATGCATTCGATAGCCAGGGGAATCGGTCCGCGAACAGCAATACGCTGACGGTCACCACGCTGGCTGACACCACACCGCCAACATCGCCTGAACTCTCAGGTATCGTACTCGGTCCGTCACAGGTCTCGTTGAGCTGGACAGCTGCGACGGACGAAAACCAGTGGTGGTCATTACCTTACCAGGTTTTCGTGAACGGCAGCCCAGCGACGCATGTGAATTGGGATGCCGAAAGGAGAGTCCACATCCGCCATCTCACACCAGCCACAACGTACACATTCACCGTTCAGGCATATGACACGTCGAACAACAGGTCGACGAGCAACCCGGTCACCCTGACGACGCAGCCGAGCAGCGACACGGTGCCGCCTACGGCGCCAACCAACCTGCATCTGGTCTCAGACCAGGGTGGCGGGGAGTTCTATATTGGCTGGACACAGTCCACCGACGATGTGGATCCGCAATACGCCATTGAGTACGAGATCTATGTAAACGGTGTCATGAGTGCCCTGCCCGTCTCCGCCGGTGTGGATGAGGACTTCGTCTATGCCCGCCCCGAGTGCGTAAACACAGTGGTCGTTAGAGCCGTGGACAGGACCGGCAACACGTCCGCGCCAAGCAACGAGCTCACGCATTTTCCCTGGGGGGTGTGCCCGTGAGTGTTATCGGCTTGGCAACCCTCTAAACTGCTTCTCGACCCCTGTTTTATTCCATTCCAATCAGACCCTCCCGCAACGGGGAGGGTCTTCTTTTTTGAAGGAGGATTGGTCATCACAGAAGCCTAGGACCTGGCAGGGAATGTGACGAAGCTTGCTCTGTAGTTTGCCTGTACAACCATGCATCATCTCTTGATCATGGCTCATCGTATGAATCTTTGGGCAGCCGTTTCAGCAGAAAAGTTCGCGGTGAAGTATAGCGTCAGGCTACTGACGGGCGGGCCGAGATGGATTAACCTCAGGTATGAGTAATTACAGCCTCACAAGCAGCGGTTTATTTTCCATAACCATTTGTTCAATAACCTCCTTGACATTCCAGCCACTGGAAGGTTTACAATCGAAAATAAGGAGGTTGCTATGCAAATTAAGCAACTTGCCGCCCTCGCAAAGGTTTCTCCAAAAACCATTCGCTTCTACGAATCCATTGGTGTCCTCCCTGAGCCTCCACGTAGCCCCAACGGCTACCGCGACTATGAAGATAGCGACGTGGAACGCCTGAAATTTGTGCTTGGAGCGCGTAGACTTGAATTTTCCATCGACGATGTCACCGAGATCATCGCCATGCGTGACCGCCGTGAGGCCCCTTGTCGTGTGGTGCTAGATAAATTATCGCAAAAGGCAGATGAGATCGCTCAACGTATCACAGAATTGCAGCGCCTGGAGCAGGAACTTCGCCATCTACATGAACTTGGTCAAACGTTTCCCACGGACGATGTAGCTGGTAAAGCCTGTGTATGTCATCTGGTCAGCGAAAAATCCGAAATAGAGGTCGATCACTCGCCTTATTGAGAAGGATAACATTTCCATGGCCGAATCATGCTGTTGCCCACCTGAAGCTGGAAATGCTGTTTGCGATTTGCCCGCGCAGGATTTTCTACGCGCTCCGCGCGCCGTGAACACCTGTCCTGAATGCGGCAAGCGCGGCAAGCCCGTACAAGGAAAAACCATCAAGGCTCTTTTGTCGGTAAGTCTACGCCAGGTACAGGATGTGAATTATCTTTTCTGTCGAACACAAACGTGCCCCATCGTGTATTTCTCGACTGATGGCGAACAGACCTTTACATTTGAACAAGTCCGGGAGCCGGTCTATCAAAAAGAGCCAAAAGCCGAGGATGTATTCGTCTGCTATTGTTTTTGCCACACCGTAGGTAACCTTCGCGCTGCCTCAACGAATGGTCGTAGTGCTATTGTGGATGATATCAACACAGGGATAAATGCTGGACAATGTGCCTGTGATTTGAGAAATCCCCAGGGCTCGTGCTGTCTGGGTAACGTGCGCAGTCTGATAAAGCGACTCGAAACGCCAGCTCTGGCAACGGCCCGAACCTGATGAAAGGATTGTATGAATAAATTCCTATCAAAGCGCAGCATTGTCGTATTCATAGTCCTCCTCGCTACAGTCCTATTGGGCATATATCTTGAAACCCGCCCTCGAATTGCCCCAGGACAAGCACCCCTGGCAGACATTCAAAATATCGAGACCCTGCGCGCCCAGTTCAATCAAGATGTTGGAAAGACTCGTCTGATTATTCTCGTATCACCTACCTGAACGACGTGTCTTGCTGGCGCCCGTTGGGTGCAGTCACACTTGTTAGCCCAGAATCCATCCGCAAATCTTCGCGTCTATGCAGTTTGGTTGGCAATGCTAGGCGGTGATGCCCGTGAGAAGTGGAATGGCAACACAATGCCTGATTCCCGCGTGACGCATTTCTGGGATGGAGAATATATCGTAGGGCAATGGTTCGCCAAAGAGGTGGATGGTTACGAAGGGATTGCATGGGATGTTTACTATCTCTATGGGCCTGATGCAGCCTGGGAAGACATGCCTTCGCCGCTGGTAGGAGAGGGCGCTACGATTTATGGTGAACGTGAAACGTTGGAAATGAAGTTGCGTACTTTGTTGGATGGGTTGCGCTAGTTTAGCCTTCTTGAGTATAAGGACCGCAGAAGAGTACTATTCACGACCATGCAGTTCGAGCTTATAGGTGAGACATAGTTAGCCATGGAGACAATGAGCCAGTACCCAAAAGAAAGTGCAGGTATAAGGTATGAATGCGGAAAGCGAGAAAAGCCAGGAGCGACGGCTGCGCCAGTTGGCCAAGCAGCTAGGTTATGAGCTAGAAAAAGACCAGCCCGAGGGTCGAGATATGGAGCACCAGGGCGGGTATAAGGTAGTCAATGCAGATGGTGCCGCCGAAGCCGGCGAGCATTTCGAGCTCACTCTGGACGACGTGGAGAGATTTTTAACAAATAAAGACAACCCCGGTACGTAGGGACGGCTATGTAGGCATTGTAATAGCCACCGGCATATCCTCAAACGCCTCCCCGTATCGATTGCCTCCGCCCTAGGCGTCCAGCGCCTGCTCCTCGCGGCGGATGCGGTCGCGCAACAGCAAGGCGTTGGCAGCGCCGAACACGGCAGAGGTGAGGTAGGCAGAGTGAAGCAATGGCACGGCCAGGATCTCCAGTTGCACACCCAGGTAGTTTGGATGGCGCATGTACCGGTAGATGCCATGCTGCACGGGTGCTTCTCCGGGCACGGTCATGACCCGCGTCGACCAGCGCCAGCCCAACGTACGAATGGCAGTCAGGCGCAATGCCTGCCCGGCCGCAAACAGACTGAGAGCCAGGGAAGCCAGCCGGGGGTGGAATTTGCGCCTGCCAGCGAAGACTTCCAGAAGCATGGCAGCGAACCAGGCGGCGTGCAAGGTTACGATCGAGCGATACGTTTCGGGGGTATGCTCGCGCCCGCCGCGCTGGCGGATCCGCCGCTCGTTGCGCTGGCTCAGGCGCAGCTCGAACAGGCGCTGCAGGCCGAGGGCAGCGACGAAACCGAGGAACAGCAGGCGCGTACCTACCACTGCAGCAGCACCAGCTCGGCGCAGAATGCCGGGCCCATCGCCATCAGCACCCCATACTCGCCCGGTTTCGGCTGCAGGCGTTTCATGGTCTTATCCAGGATCACAAGCACCGAGGCCGACGAGATGTTCCCCGCTTCCGCCAGGGTCTCCCAGCTCAGCTCCAGGGCTTCGTCGGGGAGCCCCAGCCCGTCTGCGAGCGCCCGGATCACCCTCGGCCCGCCCGGATGCACCAGCCAGTGGTCGATATCGGCGATGGTCAGATCATGCCGGCCCAGAAAGGCCTCCATGCTGGGCCGTACCTCAGACCGCGCCAGGCTGGCGATGTCGGCGCTGAGCAGCACCTTAAAGCCGCTGTTCGTCACGTCCCACCCCATGATGTGCTCCGTCCCCGGGAAGAACTGCGACTGCGAATCGATCACCCGGGGCATGCCTGGCTGGGCCCGGGGATGGTCATCGCCCACCATCAGCACCGCCGCGGCCCCGTCACCGAACAGCCCGCTGGCGACCAGGTTCGCCATCGACAGGTCGTCACGTTGGATCGTCAGGCTGCACAGCTCGACGGCGAACAGGATCACGGCCTCTTCTGGATGCCCCTGCAGGTAGTCCGCGGTACGGGCGATGCCTGCCGCGCCGCCCACACAGCCCAGCCCAAACAGCGGCAGGCGTTTCATGCCCCGCGAGAACGGGATACGGTTCATCAGCCGCGCGTCCAGGGCCGGCACGGCGATGCCCGTGGTAGAGACAGTGATCAGTTGGTCGATCTCCTGCGGCTCCATTTGGACATCGTCCAGCAGGGCGCAAATCGTTTGCTCGCCCAGCGCCAGCGCCGTTTCGATATAGGCGTCATTCCGTTCCTCGAATGTCGTCGATGCTTTATAGCTTTCGAGGGGCCAGGCCAGATAGCGGCCGTTTACTTTTACGTTTGTGTAGAACTGCTCGAGGGGTTTCACAATGGAGGCTCGCATCTTCTTCCACTCCTGTTGTGCCGTGGCGAGCAGCGTGTCTTGTGGGTAATAATGTCCCGGGAAACCGGTTATTGTAGAAACGATTACAGGCATTCAAATCTCTTTCTGGAACCTGCATCAAAAGCGGCATGTCACTCTGCCGACGGACTCTGGGACGGTGTGATGGAGCGCTCCCCCGCGGCCGACATTTGCGCCGAGCGCAGTGCGGTGAGAGTCTCTAGTTATCCACGCCAGGAGCCTTCAGGGAGTGTATCCTGAGCGAATAAGCGATTCTTCGCTCACCTGCACCGGATTTCGAATTGCCTGGCAATTCGTGGCAAATCGTGTAGGCGCAAGTGTCGCTCAGAAGGACATGCGAAGGGCTCAGGCTGACATTTTGAGATAACTTATATAATCCCCCGGAGGTGATCGCCCCTTTCGCACGCCAGAATGACGAATGTACGAGTTCCTTATACACTATAAGCTAAGCCGAACCACTGGACAACGGGGTACAGCCTACTCCCCTGGTAGGAATTCCCCCTCAAAAATGGTCACACATAGATGCTCCCATGCCAGCGGCGATATGCACGGAGCAACTCGCGTCCAAGTAACAGTACAATATGATTGCACTCGATTTATACGGGGCGGCATCTGCATTATGATAGCGGTATGGATGAAGAAACCGGTGGCATTCCTCAGAATGCGTTCTTTGTCATCGAGGGTGTGAAAGTCTATCCTCTGGTCAAAGCTGTTATTAGCATTGGGCGCAGGATAGAAAATGATCTTGTGATCGACGATCCGCGGGTCTCGCGCCGTCATGCAGAACTGCGCGCGAACCACGAGCAGGGACAGTTTGTCCTGACAGACCTTAACTCCACCGGTGGGACATTTGTGAACGGACACCGTATCAGCCAGTCTATCCTGTACCCCGGAGATATTATTTCTATGGGAGGCATTCTATTGACATTCAATCAGGATGATCCGCCTCCCCGACCGGATCTCATCGACACAGTACGATAGCGAGCAGGTTCTTCTGCGCCCTGGGAGGATCTGCGCCCCCGGAAGGCTCGAGCCGCAGCCACATTCACACGCACACCCACCCTGACCGCCTACTTCACCTCGACCGGTCAACGGATCGGCACGCTGCGAAACAACGCCAATGGCAGATACAGCTTGCAGATCAGCTGGCCGAAACACATTTCCTGACTAACAGAGTCCATATCCCGGTGGGAGCACATGCACTGGGTTACTTCTCGGGGTAGGATAATCCCCCATTAGAATACACTATCATCTGGGTAGGCTGCTCATCATCTACGGGTATAATTTTCGTTGAAGCAAGCCATGTAGAGCGCAAGGGAGGGGGTGATTGGCGCTTATCCCTTGTCTGCAGTGTTTACAGGTTACTCTATGGAAAAGGAACATAAGGCGCAGAGGGAGCTCGACGAGCAAAAACTAAATACAGAACAGCCGTCCCTTCCTTTCGTCTCCCCACTCAACGTAAAACATCAACAGATCATCGAGCAGCATCTTCGGATCGGCATCGTCGAATCGTCCCTGGAGGGAAAGTATCTCGACGTCAATGAAGAATTCTGCCGCATGCTCGGTTATGAGAGGCAGGAACTGCTTCAACGCGGCATCAGAGATGTCACCCACGAGGACGATTACCATGTGGATATCAAGCTGCATCGTCAACTGCTAGCCGGCGAAATCCCCTATTACAAAATCGAGAAGCGCTTCGTGCGCAAAGATGGTCAGGTGATGTGGGCAGAGCTAACGCGTTCTGCGATCCGCGATTCTGCAGGAAAAGCGCTCTATATCGTGGGCATCATTCTGGATATCACGGAGAGCCACGAGGCCGAAGAGGCACTCCTGCGCGCTCGAGCGACAGCGGAGCGAACAGCCGACCGAATCACCCGCCTGCAAAAGATGACGGCTGCCCTCACCGGAAGTACCAGCACACATCAAGTTGCGGAAATGATCCTGGAAGAGGGCACGCTGGCCACACGTGCGGAAGCCGGTCTGCTGGTGGAGGTGCTGGAGAGCGGTGGTGAACCCAAACTACTTGCGGCACGCGGGTATTCAGCCGCTGCCATTCGTACAGAAGCAATCCCGCTCTCCGCATCCACGCCCATGTCGGATTGCATCCTAAACCAAAATGCGATCTGGCTGGGTTCGCAAGCAGAGTTTGCCGTGCAATATCCGGAACTGGCTAGCCTGCGCGGCGCCTTTGGATATGAAGCGACGGCTGTCCTTCCGCTTATTGTCGGAGAGCGGGTATTAGGCGGATTGGCGTTCAGTTTTGCAGAAACACGCGGCTTCGATCGGGAAGAACAGGAATTCCTGCTGGCTGTGGCGCAGCAATGTGCCCAGGCATTGGAACGCGGCCGCTCGGAGGACGCGCTGCGCGAATCCCAGGAGCGCTTCCGGGCCATCCTCCGGCAGGCGACGGCCGGGATCGTCCGCAAAGATCATGAAGGCAGGCTGCTATTTGTCAACGACGCATTCTGCAACATGGTCGGCTACACGTCCTCGGAATTGGTCCTGGAGGGCATGACCTGTTGGGATCTCACTCATCCGGATGATGTGGAAGAGAACAAGCGCTTATTTGAGCGGATGATCCGGGATGGCATCCCCTTCCAGATGGAACGACGTTTGATCCGGCAGGATGGCTCGATCCTCTGGGCAAACGTGAGCGTTTCCCCGGTCACGGATGCTTCGGGGTTGCCCGTCTCAGCGGTGGGCGTGGAGGTGGATATCACGTCTCGCAAGCAGGCTGAAGAGTCCCTCCGGCAAATGAACCTGGAGCTGGAACGCCGGGTGGAGGAGCGCACGGCGGAACTACAGGCGACGAATTATGCGTTGCAGGAAAGCCGCACCCGTTTGCAGATCCTTTCGCATCGTCTGGTCCAGGTCCAGGAAGAGGAACGGCGGTCTCTGGCGCGTGAGCTGCATGACCGGGTGGGGCAAAGCCTGATGGCGTTGAATCTGAACCTCAGTATTCTCCAGGCTGGGTTATCCAGCGGGTACACAGAGACGCTGGGCACGCGCCTGGCGGATTCAATCCAGCTGGTGGCGGAAGTCATTACGCTGGTGCGGGATGTGATGTCGAATTTGCGCCCCGCCATTCTGGATGATTACGGTCTGGAGGCCGCTTTGCAAACCTATGTGAATGAGTTTCAAACCAGATATGGAATTTCGGTCCTCTTTGAAAAACAAACACATCCGCTTCCACGGCTGGACAGCAGCATAGAAGTGACTCTCCTGCGGATCAGCCAGGAGGCACTCACCAATATCGCCCGGCATGCACAGGCCAGCCAGGCTGTGCTATCTCTGCACCTGGAGGAGAAGCAAATCCGTTTGAGCATTGAGGATAATGGGGTTGGCATTCCCTCTCTTGAGGGAGTCCGTCGGCCCCGCAGTCACGGATTGAAAATTATGCAGGAACGAGCGGAAGCGTTAGAGGGAACTCTTACCGTACGATCCACCCCGGGCAAAGGGACAAAGATCGAAGTGATCATCCCACTTTCCTCCCACGAAGCTTACACCAAATCCTCGGAGCGATCCTTGTGATCAATGTTCTTCTGACTACGCTCCCTCCCTGACGAACGTCAGGGAGGGAGCATTCAGCCAAAGATTGGCGTTACGGTTGCGTGGGTGTATTCGTCCGTTTCTTGGTAGGCATGTTTGTTGGAACATTGGTTGGAGTATTGGTCATTGTCGCTGTGGGAGTGTTTGTCGGTGTATTGGTTGGCTTGACCGTAGGTGTATTGGTCGCTTTGGGCAGTGGTGTAGCTGTGGCTTTCAGCGTCGGCTTAAGCGTGGGCGTACTGGAGGTTTCGATTTGCGCGGCGTCGGTATCCATGAAGGAGCCAATTCCCAGGAAGAAGAGTAGCGCGATGGGGAGTAGGACGGCCAGTAAATAGATCTTTTTCATACGAGGTCCTTTCTAGGCTGGGATCCGCCCCAGCCAGACAGAAGGGGATGGGGTTTGGGGATTTGTATCGAGCCTGGATTCTTCTTCGTACATACGACATCGAGTATCCCTGCTGGAGTCCTCCAGCAGATCCATGAGCCTGCTAATCGGTGAGCACACTTGCGTGACGGGTAGTCACGAATGCTCAAACCTGGCTGCAGGAGATGACAGGCCAATGATTTCCATTAATGATCGCGGTGGGTGCCTCTGTCTGTTTCCCCCCAATCCGAATCCGGTGGGCTGTTTTGAACCTATGTTCCGTAGCGGCCCGCTCTAATTGAGAAACTCTATGTCAGCTGCCTCCTTTCCTCGAGGAAGTATTACGTGCGCTGTCCATCTAATGGATGGCTTAACACTATATACGCCCGGACGGTAAGAATGGATTGATTAAACGCTGCCTT
>Ga0075429_100003130_pt1 | contig 14062 bp, 15 predicted proteins | sample RhiMetdeltSRZDD3_FD_75295 | JGI IMG/M metagenome (GOLD analysis project Ga0075429, IMG submission 75295) | Populus rhizosphere microbial communities from Tennessee, USA - Rhizosphere MetaG P. deltoides SRZDD3 | ecosystem: Host-associated > Plants > Roots > Rhizosphere > Soil | place: USA... | reverse complement strand
CGGATCATCGTGAACAGCCCGCGCTCGTCCAGGTGCTTGGCGACCGCCTTCATCTCGTCGCTGACGCCGTTGAACGGCGCGAGCGGCTCCATCGTCTCGCGGCTCCGGACGAGCTCCACGATGCCGAACAGTCCGATGTTGCGGACGCGGCCGACCGACGGATGCTTGTCGGACAGCTCCCGATGGTGCCGCGCCATGACCTCGCCCATCTTCGCCGTGTGCTCGATGAGGCCGTCCTCCTCGTACACGCGGATCGTGGCGAGGGCCGCCGCGAGCGCGAGCGGGTGGGAGTTGTACGTGAGGCCGCCGTAGAACACGTGCTCGTCGAAGTGCGTGTAGACCTTCGGCGACAGGCCGACGGCGCCGAGCGGGATGTACGAGGACGTGAGGCCCTTGGCCATCGTCATGATGTCCGGGACCACGCCCCAGTGGTTCACGGCGAACCACTCGCCGGTTCGGCCGAACCCGGACATGATCTCGTCGGCGATCAGCAGGATGTCGTACCGGTCGCAGAGCTCGCGCACACCCTGCAGGTAGCCGTCGGGCGGGATCAGGATGCCGTTCGTGCCGGTCACGGGCTCGAGGATGAACGCCGCGATCGTGTTCGGCCCCTCGAGCGCGATCGTCTCGTCCAGGTACGCGAGCGCCGTGTCGGCGTCTTCGAACCCCCGCTGCGTCCCATGGTAGGGGTCGAGCACGTGCACCACGCCGGGCATGCCCGGCTCGTTCGCCCATCGCCTCGGGTCGCCCGTGAGGGTGACCGTCGCGTACGTCGCGCCGTGGTACGAGCGGTACCGCGCGAGGATCTTCTGCCTCCCGGTCACCGCCTTCGCGATCCGGATCGCGTTCTCGTTGGCCTCGGCCCCGCCGAGCGTGAAGAACACCTTGTCGAGGTCGCCGGGGAGCAGTTCGGCGAGCTTCTTCCCCAGCCGCGCCCGCACGTCGGTCGCCATGAACGGGCTGATGTAGGAGAGCGTGCGCCCCTGCTCGGCGATCGCGTCCATGACCCGCTGGTCGCCGTGGCCGATGTTCACGCCCATCAGCTGACTGTTGAAGTCCAGGTACCGCTTGCCGTCGACCGTGAAGAACTCGCAGCCCTTGGCCGAGGCGACCGGGATCGGGCGCGTAGAGCCCTGCTGTTGCCAGTCGTACAGGGTATGCCGCAGGGACAGGTCGACGATCTCTTCGGCGGACAGCTCGCTCATCGGGTCCCCCTCACGCGTGTCGAGAGCGGCAGTCTAGCCCTGGCGTCGCCGGCCGGCCGCCCTCAGGCGGGATCGCCGCGCTCGCGGAGCAGCTCGGCGACGCGGTCGCGCGGCAACGCGGGCGAACGGTGGCCGCGGAAGCCGGCCATCTCCTCGTTCGCGACGATCGAGTTCAGGACGGCCTCCTCGGTCGCCTGGACGACCGCGTCGAAGTACGGGTCCAGGTGCCCCCACGGCACGAAGCGCAGCTCGTCGTAGGACCCGCGCGCGCCCCCGTACAGCGTGTCCGAACCCGGGCTGAACGCGCCGGGGTTGCCGACGGACGCGGCGACGAACAGGTCGCCCGAGAAGTGCGAGCCCGCCGTGCCGGTGCGCGCGAGCCCGAGGGTGACCCGGCGGGCGAGCGCGTCGCACTGATCCGGGAGGAGCGGAGCGTCGGTCGCGATCACCGCGATCACCGAGCCCGCCCCCGGCGGCGCCGAGAAGTGCTCGGAGATCGGGTCGTCGTCCCGGAGCGCCTCGCCCACCGGCACCCCGGCGATCCTGAGCTCGCGCCGCGTCCCGAAGTTCGTCTGGAGGAACACGCCGACGGTGTGCCGGTCATCGCCGTGCTCGACGGTCCGGGAGGCGGTCCCCGACCCGCCCTTATAGCTGTAACAGTTCATCCCGGTGCCGCCGCCGACCGACCCCTCGTCGACCGGTCCTTCCGTCGCGGACTCGAGGGCCTCGACCGCGAGCTCGACGGTAACGTGGCCGCCGTTGATGTCGTTCAGGTACCCGTCCCACGTCTCGGCGGCGACCGGGAGCAGCCACGCCTGGGCGACGTCCAGGTGGTGCTTCGCGGTCCAGGCGACGATCCCGGCGTGGGCGATCCCCACCGCGTGCGTGTTCGTGATCGCGATCGGGCCGGCGGCCGTGCCCGACTCCTCGATCCAGGAGACGCCGGTCATCTCGCCGTTGCCGTTCTGCGAGTGGAACCCGGCCGCGTACGGATCTCCGGGTTCGGAACGCCCGCGCGGGTGGATCGCGGTGACGCCGGTGCGCACGTCCTCGCCCGAGATCAACGTGACGAAGCCGACCTCGACGCCGGGGACGTCGGTGATCGCGTTCCACGGCCCCGGCTCGCCGTCGAACGGGATCCCGAGCGCTCGGGCGCGCGGCTTGCCCGAGGGCGTCTCGAGCCGCGGGTCGCTCACGAGGCTGTCGCCGGCTCGCGCACGTCCTCGATGCTAGCCCCGGGTGGGCCGCTGGAGCGAGGGGTACCATCCCGGGAGCGTTCGCACCCCGGAAGGAGCCCCTCACATGGAGCGGATCGGTCACTACATCGGCGGCAAGCACGTGCCGGGCGAGTCGGGCCGGCGGGGTCCGGTGTTCGACCCCGCGACGGGCGAGCAGACGCACGAGGTGGACTTCGCCGATCCGGCAGAGCTCGACATGGCGGTCGACGCGGCCAAGGAGGCGTTCTGGGGCTGGCGCGCGACCTCGCTGTCCAAGCGCGCCGAGATCATGTTCACGATCCGCGAGCTCCTCGAGGCCCGCAAGACCGACGTTGCGAAGGTCCTGACCGCGCAGCACGGCAAGGTGCTGTCGGACGCGATCGGCGAGGTGCAACGCGGGCTTGAGAACGTCGAGTACGCGACCGCGATCCCGCATCTGCTCAAGGGCGGGTTCTCCGAGCAGGCCTCGACCGGCGTCGACGTGTTCGAGATCCGGCAGCCGGTCGGCGTGGTGGCCGGGATCACGCCCTTCAACTTCCCGGCCATGGTCCCGATCTGGATGTGCGCGAACGCGATCGCGTGCGGCAACACGTTCATCCTCAAGCCCTCGGAGAAGGACCCGGGACCGTCGCTGGTGCTCGCCGACCTGTTCGCCGAGGCCGGACTGCCCGACGGCGTGTTCAACGTGATCCAGGGCGACAAGGTGGCGGTGGACGGCATCCTCGAGCACCCGGACATCAAGGCGGTGAGCTTCGTCGGCTCGACCCCGATCGCGAAGTACATCTACACGACCGGCACGGCGAACGGGAAGCGCGTCCAGGCGCTCGGCGGCGCGAAGAACCACATGATCGTGCTGCCCGACGCCGACGTGGACATGGTGGCCGACGCCGCGGTCTCGGCCGGGTACGGCTCCTCGGGCGAACGCTGCATGGCGATCTCGGTCATGACCAACGTCGGCAACATCGCCGACACCGTCGTCGAGGCGATCGCCGACCGCATCCCCAAGGTCAAGGTGGGACCCGGGATGGACCCCGAGTCCGAGATGGGGCCGCTCATCACGCGCGAGCACCGCGACAAGGTGGCCTCGTACCTCGACAGCGGGCCGGCGCAGGGCGCACGCGTCGTCGTCGACGGCCGTGAGCACGACCTCTACAAGGAGGACAAGGGCTTCTTCCTCGCGCCGTCGCTGATCGACGACGTCACGCCCGAGATGGACGCCTACAAGGACGAGATCTTCGGGCCGGTGCTCTCGGTCACCCGCCTCGAGACCTACGACCAGGCGGTCGATCTCGTGAACCGGAGCCCGTACGGCAACGGCGTCGCGTTGTTCACGCGCGACGGCGGCGCGGCGCGCCAGTTCGTGTTCGAGGTCGAGGCCGGGATGGTGGGCATCAACGTCCCGATCCCGGTTCCGGTCGCGTACTACTCGTTCGGCGGGTGGAAGCACTCGCTGTTCGGCGACGCGCACATGTACGGCCCGGAGGGGATCCGCTTCTACACGCGCGGCAAGGTCGTCACGCAGCGCTGGCCGGACCCCGCCACCTCGAAGGTCGACCTCGGCTTCCCCCGCACTCGCTAGGTCCGGTCGGCGAACACGACCATCGGCGCCGGCGGGCGCAGCGTGTGCTCGAGGTACATCGAGCGGTTGTACGTGCCCACGAGCAGGAACGCGAGCACATCGCCCTCGCGCAGCTCGGGCAGCGGCACGTCCTCGCCCCACAGGTCGTCGCCCTCGTTGATGTTGCCCGCGACCGTGTAGGTCCGCGCCGGCTCGGCGTCGGCGGCGCGGGAGAGCACGATCGGGACCAGCGCGCCGTAGATGAAGCGTTCGGGCGCCACGTTGTACCCGGCGTCGAGGCCGGCGAACGCCACGCCGTCGCGTTCGTCGAGCGTGACGACCTCGGCGAGCAGGATCCCCGACTCCTTGGCGAGGAAGTCGCCCGGCTCGCACCCGATCGCCACGCCGAGCGGGGCGAGACGCTCGGCGAGGATCCCGGCGTACGCGTCGATGTCGAGCGGTTCGTCCTCCGAACGCTGCGGGACGCCGAGCCCGCCGCCCGCGTTCACCTCCTCCACCTGATGGCCCGCGGCCATCAGGGATCGGGTCATCTCGGCCACCCGATCAACGGCAACCGCGAAGCGCGGGAGGCCGTCGGTGAGGAACCCGTCGCCGACGTGGACGTGGACCGTGTCGATCGCGAGCTCGTGCTTGGCCGCGAGCGCGAGCGCGTCGTCGAGCTGCTCGGGCAGGATGCCGAACTTCGTCGCACGCGCACCCGCGTAGAGGGACTCCCCCGCCTCGGCCGGCAGGCCGCTCCACGACGCCCCGGCCCGCGGGTTCACCCGGACCCCGACCGTCGTCCCCGGCGCCCTCCGCCCCCACCGGTCGAGCTGCGAGAGCTGGTCGAGGTTCACGTGCACGCTGCTCTCGATCAGGGCGTCGACGTCTGCGTCCGACAGGTTCGTGCCGGTGAACGAGATCTCCCCAGGCGCCCATCCGTTCGTCAGGGCGTGGCCGACCTCCCCGGGCGAGCATGCGTCGACCCCGACGGAGCCGAGCGCCCGGACGAAGGCCAGGACCTCTGGCTCCCGCTGCGCCTTCAGCGCGAGCCGAAGCCGCAGGGGCACGCCGGCGCGCTCGAACGCGCCCGCGAGCGACCGCGCCTGCTCCTGGATCCGGACGAGGTCATGGACGTAGGTGGGCGTTCCCGAGACGCGGGCCACGGCCTCGGCGTCCCGGCCGGCGATGCGCAGGCGTCCGTCGCGGACGTCGAGTCCCGGCCTCGTCCACCACGGGGAGCCCATGTCGGACGCCGATGCTAGCGTCCGGGACGATGCCGAAGCGCTGCGAGTGGGCCCCGCTCGACCAGCCCCTCTACCTCGCCTACCACGATGAGGAGTGGGGGGTTCCCGTCCACGACGACGTCCGGCTGTTCGAGATGCTCACGCTCGAGGGAGCCCAGGCCGGACTGGCCTGGTCCACGATCCTGAACAAGCGCGAGGGCTATCGGCGCGCGTTCGCCGGGTTCGAGCCGGCCAAGGTGGCGCGCTTCACGCCGGCCAAGGTCGAACGCCTGCTCGAGGATCAGGGGATCGTCCGGAACCGGCTGAAGGTCGAGTCGGCCGTGAACAACGCCGCCCGCGTGGTCGAGGTGCAGCGAGACGAGGGCTCGCTCGACGCCTACCTGTGGTCGTTCGTCGGCGAGCCGATCGTGGGCCGGTTCCGCGCGCTCGGCGACATCCCGGCCGAGACGGCCGAGTCCAAGGCGATGAGCAAGGACCTCAAGAGGCGAGGGTTCCGGTTCGTCGGCCCGACGGTCTGCTACGCGTTCATGCAGGCATGCGGATTAGTGCAATGCCACGTAACGTCCTGCTTCAGGTACAGGGAACTCGGAGGGACCTGAACCGCAGGGCCAGGAAGGACGGAAGGTCATGCGCTGCCAGCACGTGGACGACGACATCCAATGCAGGCTCGATGCCGTGAGACGGGTGCTCGTCGAGTGGTGATCCGCCCGATCCGGACCAGGCGGGATTCGCGGGGACCGTACCTCGTCCAGGTCTGCAAGGAGCATGACCCGGACCCCTTACGGTCGAGGCCGCTCCCGCGTCCCTCGACCTCAACCCCGATAGGTCAGCGTCCCAGGCGGTGACCGTCGTGGGTCGCATCATCCCTCCCGTTGGCCCGCCGATGGCCATGATTCTTTACTCAGGTTGGGTCCCTGCGGAATCGATCAGACGATCAGCGCGATGCCTAGCGAGAGAAGCCACAGGGACCAAGCGATGTAGAGGACCGGGATCGCAGTACCGGCGAGATTCCATCCCCGCTCTTCGTTCGGTCCGAGGAACTCGGCTGAACTCACCGCGAGCCCAGCGCCGATGATGATCCCGGGCCAACCCAGCGACACAGGCAACGCCGTTCCGTCGCCGATGACGGCGATGCCGACCAGTAGGGACCAGAGTCCCGTGAAGAGGTAGCCGAGGTGCTCACCGACACCGACTCCCAGGTACTGGTGCAGCGCACGGAACACGACGGTGTGCATCTCTCGCTGCTCGGGCCCGAGGGTCGGGTCCGCGTAGGCTCGGGCGAGCGCGGGTACGACGTACACCCACCGCAAGAGGCCGAGCATCTGCACGAAGCCGGCGAGAACGCCGATGGTCGTCGCCACCGGAACGATGACGCCGAACCCGAGCACCTGCCCGAGCAGCACAGCCCCGGCGATCAGCAGGAGTCCGGACAGCATGAACGTCCACCACAGGAGGATCAGGCCCGAGCCGCCGGCCCGGAAGCGCTCGAGGACCTCGGACGTGGGTCGTCGCAGGATATCCGGGTACTCGAAGAGCTTGCCGAGCAGGGCGAAATTCACGTTGAACCAGAGCGGTGCGACTATGAGCACCGCTCCGGCGGCAGTCTCAACGCTCACGCAGCTCCGGCAGCAGTTCCCTTAGCTTCGGGAGCCGCTCGGAACAGGCGTGTCAGGAGGAGCATGGTCAGCAGTCCGAAGACGAGCGCTCCGCTCGCGCCGAAGATCGGGAACCGCTCATCGATGTTCCTCGAGATCACGTACGAGGTCACGACCCAGCCAAGTGCCCAGGCAGGTGGGTTCAGAACCGCCCACCACATCGCACCCGGGATCCGATCTCGTGCGAGCACCAGCGCCTGCATCGTTCCCACCGCAAGACCAGTCACCGCACCCATGAGGGCGAGGTTTCCTCGGCCGATCCCGTAGTCGACGAGGGCCGCTCCCGCGACCAGGCCGACAGCCATCCCCACAATCGTCGCTGGGATCCAGAACCACGAGACCCGCTTCCGCAGAACGAACCACTCAGCCGCCCCAACGATCGCACCTACAATGAGTCCTCCGGCGAGCGCTGCTCCCACGGAATCGACACCGTCCACGACCAGGTCTGCGATGTACCCCGCGATCGGGAGGCTGATCAGGATCGCCACGGGCCACAGCCACATCCGACGCGGCTCACTCGTCGCGTGGCGGCCCAACGAGCGACTTTCTGCCACCTCGCTCGAAGCACGCCTATCGGGCGGCTGAGCAACTTCCTTTGTTTCAACTCGAACGTCCATGCGCTTTCCCTTCGTTCGATTGTGTTGCCAAACCGGTAGGGTCAATCCGCGCAACTTCAGAAACGAAGGCGCTTAGGCACGGAAAGATCGAGCCGGACAGCTCGGGCGAGATGGCGGATGGCGATCCCGTGGCTTCTACTTCTCCCGTCACGAACGGGAATCGCTGCCAGTTCCTCTTGCAGTGTACGTCTTTCCAACAGCTCCCGTCGGAGCTGCCTATTCAGCGTCAGACGCCGCCAATCACCGGTAACCCGGATGCCTTCTGAGGCAATCGTGAACGTTGCTGCGCTCTAGCCGAGGCCGTGGCCGCGAGCCGAGCAGTCCATCCCGCCGCCACGCCGAAGAGCGAGGGGGAGTCAGCCACGGGTAGCCTCCCTCCTTGTGACGAGAAGAAGCGGCGCGGCCCGATTCTCGCCCTCTAACTCGATGCACATCCGGCAAAGATAGCGATCGCTGGCACCTCGATAGACGGCTTCGAACCACACGTGGCATTGCTCGCAGCGCTCGGTATTCGTGCGGGTCTGCTTGTGCTCACGGTGCTCACTGCGCCTCCTTCCGCCGCCCGACGGCCTCTCGCTCGGCTGCTTGCCTCCGGCTACCCTCCTCGATCGCTTCCTCGAGGAGGCCGTGGGATACGTCCGAACTCCTGCTGAGGCGTCTCGGCGGCGCCAGCAGCCAGGAGACTCTCGAGCGCCGTGGCGCCTTCCAGGGCGGGGACGCCGACGATCGGCCGAGCAGCGGCTGCCTTCTAAGTGTCCCCGCCTTGAGCGTCATGCGTTAGGCACGATCAGCAGGTGCCGAATGAGCACTGTTACCGCGCTGTCTCCGCGGCCGCAGGGTTCCGCGAGCGGGACAACTGGCACGATCTCCTCTACACGTCGCCCGACCAACTGAGACATGCTCGACACAGGGGTTCCCTCAGCAGCAGAATCCACAGGAGACTATGACCGACGACTTCGCCAGAGCGGCGGCCAAGTACTACGGGGGTGCCGATGCGCCGAGTCCCCAGAGCGGGACGATCTTCCTGAGCAGGAATGGCATCCAGTTCGTGTACGGGAAGCGAGTCAACGCTCTGGGCCGAATTGTGGGCGAGGAGCAGCAGATATTCATTCGACCCGACGAGATCGCAGACATCGCAACCGAGACCACGCATAGCGCCCGTGCATCTGGTGTTGTTCTTGCAGGGATAGCCGCGTTGGCGGGCCAGTCGGCTACAAGCCTCGCCGTTGTACTGTCCGATGGACGCGTCATCGTGTTCGCACTTCAGGAGGTCACCTCTCCGCAAGTGATCGGGGCTCTATCGAGGTTCGGGCTCTACCGAAGGGCTCGTCCGTCGAGTCCGTAGCGAGCCTGGATGCGTGACAAGGGCGAAGGGCCGGAAGGTCACCGCCCTCCGGCCCAACCCCGGCAGTCCGTCCCTCAGCGCTTCAACGGGTGAGTAGCCCTCCGCGCCGAGGTCCCGCCGACCAGCGGCTAAGCCTTCGCCCTCCTTGCCTGACGGGCGGCGACCTGACTCAAGAACAGCCGCGTCTCGACGATGGTTCGCTCGCTCTGCTCGTGCCGGTCCTGGTCGTAGGCGCCGATGAAGTCGAGTTCCTCAGGGCGAAGCATGGCGAGCGGCGCGCCCCCTTGCCCTAGATAGGGTAGGTGCAGGAAGCTGCTTCCAACCTAGGAGCGAGGCTGTGGAAGGGATCAGGCTGTGGCGAGCCAACCGCCAGAAGCTTGTCGGCATGGTGTACCTGGACAAGGGCGTCCTCGATCTGGATATCCAGGACGATCATGAGCGAGCCCTTGTCCAGGAGGTTTTCGAGCAGACCGGGCAAGTGACCTGGTCATTCAGTCGGTTCGACGAAGGCGAGTGGCAGGAGAACATCGCTGAGCCTCGCACCGACCGATGGCTCTGGTTCGTGGTGGCGAACATCTTGTACCCGATGGGGTACCAGGCCGACTTGGGCGCGAACAAGGACGGCGAGCCGACCCGCTAGAGGTTCGAAAGGGAGAAGAGGCGTTGGATCGCCTTGCTCGCGGATGAAGTCGCGGAGACGGGCACCTTCGGCGAGCTCTTGATCGACCTCGAGGAGGACAAGGCCTACAAGGCCGTGGTCTGGGGGTTGCTCAGGGAGATGGGGCGGAGGGTAGAGGGGAGGCCGGTTTCATTAAGACCCCATGGCGCCGTTTGCGGGCTGCTTAAGGAAGAAATTGACCGCTGCGCTCGATGATGGAAAGGTTCGCGCACAACTTCAGTTGCCCGCCCAGGAGAGGTGATCGTCACCTGAAGGCGGTGATCTGGGGGCTGCTCAGGGAGATGGAGCGGAAGGAGGGCTGCTGGCAGCGGACCGATCCATCTCCGAGGACGGCGTAGGCGAGGGTCTCGATTTGACCGGCATCCCAGACTCAGGTAGGCACCCCCTTACCTACCAAGGAGGAGGCATCATGCTGCGCCGTGCATCGAGGCGTTTGCTGCTCATCGCAACTGCGGTTCTCACGCTCCTTGCCACGAACGTGCCGCCGGCTTCGGCCGTTCCGGCGTTCGACTTCGAGACACCTCTCTTCGGTCTCGCCGCCAAGGGGGGCAACCTGTTCGTGGCCGATGCGGGCGCCGGCATCGTTCGACTGACCGACACGGGCAAGCTGATCGTCGAGCTTCCCGGCGTGACCGACGTCGTGCCCGGACGCCACGGCCGCATGTGGGCGACCACCAGTGAGCCTCGCAACTTCAAGCTATACAAGATCGCCGACCGAAAGCCGCACGTCGTCGCCAATCTCGGCAGGTTCGAACGCGAGGTCAACCCGGATGGGGACATCGTCGAGTCGAACCCCTTCGATCTCGCCAAGCTCGGCGGCAACAGTGTCCTGATCGCCGATGCTGCTGCGAACGCGCTCCTTGTCGCGAACCGCGAGGGCGAAGTCGACTGGGTGGCGACGCTTCCTGAGAAGGTCGTCCCGACGTCAAACGCCAAGGATCTCGCTGGCTGCCCGAACGCCCCACCTGAGCTCGAGGAGATCTGTGTACTACCGCCCGAGATCCCGGCCCATGCTGTCTCAACGAGCGTGGCGGTTGGACCCGACGGTGCCTATTACGTCACCGAGTTGATCGGTTTCCCCGCCCCCCTCGGGGAGTCGCGGGTATGGCGTATCGAAGCTGGGACTCGCAACGCGCACTGCGATGAGGCTGCGACGGACTCGCCGTGCTCGGTCGTCGCGGACGGATTCACCTCGATCGTCGACATCAACTTCGGACCCGACGGAACGGCGTACGTCGTCGAACTCGACGAGGCGAGCTGGCTGGCCGTCGAGGTCGGGCCTGATGCGATGGCCGGCGGAACCGTCAACGCATGCGATCCCGATACGTGGACTTGCACAGAGAGCGCGACGGACCTGACCATGCCGATCGCCGTCGCGGCGAACGCATCCGGTGCCGTCTTCGTAGCCGTCTCGGCTCTCATCCCCGGCGAGGCGGAGGTGATCGAGCTCGCCTGAGCCTGAAGAGGGCGCGGGCGCCGAGCTCATCCACGTTCTGCGGGCTCCCGGCCTTCGAGCGGGCCGACGCCATCGGCACCTACTGGGGCCACCCGGAGACGCGGGCCTTCGGGAGCTGCTGATCGACTGCGAGGAGGACAAGGCGTACAAGTCGGCGGTCTGGGGCTTGCTTCGGGAGATGGGGCGGAGTTAGCCACGCAAGCGGTGGGTGTCCTGTAGCGGGGCTGGTCCCTCGAACGTTCAAGTGGCACGATGGCTGCTTCTGTAGGTCCGATCCCTACGACGAGCGACGAGGTGACCCCAGTGGGGGAAACCGAACCAACCTTCGAGGCCTTCTACGAGGAGACTCACGCACGGCTCTTCACGGCCCTCTGCCTGGTCATGGGTAGGCGCCACGAGGCGGAGAAGGTCATGCAGGAGGCCTTCGTACGCGTGTGGGAGCGCTGGGACAGGGTGGGGCGCCTCGATTCGCCCACGGGCTACCTCTACGGGCAGCCATGAACCTCGTGTGCAGCCGCCAGCGGCGAGCGTCGATCGCGCTCAGGCGGACGGTCGGGCTCGCGCCGAAGACTGACGACCTCGGTGCGGTTGAGGATCGTTGGTCGTCGCCCGGGCGGCCGGCATAAGGAACGCCGACCGGTAGAGAGGCCTCGACCCGCGTCTTGAGTAGGGCCGAGGCCTCGACCTCGCAGCTCGCTACGGAGCTGCGCCCCAGTCGGCGAAGTCCTCGAAGTCCGGTGTGTCGGTCACCTGGACCACGTTGGAGCCATCGGCGCTGGCCGTGAAGATGTCGATCTGACCTGACGAGTCGAGATACAGGGAGAACACAATGTTGTTCCGGTCCGGAGACCACCCCGGGGCTGAAGGCGTAGGAGAACCCTCCACCTGTCTCGAGTGGAATCGCCCTCAGGCCGGAACTATCGGGGTGCACGACGAACAACGAACAGGGCGCCGCGCTGGTGGCGAGCGTTCGGGTCGGCGCCAGGCTTCGCCCCATGAACACGAACCGGGTGCCGTCTGGGGAGTAGTCGCCTGGGACATCGCCACCACCGAAATCGCCGGTTGGCGGATACGGATTGTCGGTAAGCCGAGTGAGGACCCCTTACCTCGCAGAAGTCATGGCTAGTGCTCGAGCACCAAGACGAGTTCCTCTCGCAGCGCACCGATCACCAACAGGCGAGGAGCCCAGATTACGTGGCAAGGAGGAACTCGCTGAGCACGAGGAGCGGTGTACGCTGGGTTCGCCACGGTCCCCCGTCTCCGCCCCTACTGCAGACCCCACCATGACCGGTTCTCGCCGACGGCGGCCGCGGTCTACGCGCCGCTACTCCCTGAGTCTGACCGTCGGCCTCGAGGACCAGGGCAAGGGTCTGGGCGAGCTCGGCGACCCTGTTCCAGGGAACGGGTCGGATTCCTGAGGCCGTTCTGACGCACAGCGCGGATTGTATGACGGCGTCATCGCGGTGGGGCGGTGGGCCGGAGTTCGTTCCTCCGGCCCACACTCCCGCCATAATCAGCCGCTTACAGGAGACCGGAGCGGGGCGAGGATGGAATCGAGTTCTGGATGGTCCTGCAGCCGGCCGATGTGCATGCTGGCGCGGATTCGAGCGGTCGTCATCCGCTTCGCCCGGTTTCGGGCGGAGGTCTCAGCCGCCGCCATCGCCATCATGCGGAGTCCCCAGGCGCGCTCGTCCATAGTTCGCGGACGATCGAACCGTTCCATGTGGATGCCTTGCGCCTCGAGGAAACGTGCCGCCTCCTCGTGCCCCTCCACGACGGCCGAAGGCGGCGCACCAGGGAAGCGCTGTCGGATCTCCCGGTTCCAGTCAGGGGCAGAGGTGAGCTGATTCGACGTCGATAGGAAACCCTGGTGGTGGGAGAACACGCTCGTCACATCGACGGCCGGTCCGACGATCGGGCCCGGCGCGGGAAAGCGCGCGACCTCGGCGACCGACCCATCCTCTCGGTGGAGCACGATGAAGAGTGCTCCGCTCCTCTCAGACCCCGCCGCCACGCGGGCGAAGCCCATGCCCTCAAGCGCCATCGCGGCCGCTTCCATGTCGTCGGGAAGGTCTTGGACCGGCGACAGCTCCGAGCCTCCGGGTTCGGCTCGGCTACGTGCGTCGCGCTTGTGGATACTCGTCTCCCGCGCCGACGAGACCAGCGCCCAGATCGAGAACGCGAGCAGAACGATTGACCCACCCATCACCGAGGCGAGCGCCAGGGCAAGTGCGACGTCTGAGACCCACACGATCACGAGGACGGGGAGCAAGATCGCGGAGAAGACCGCCCACCCGACCGATATGGGGCCACTGACCGCGCACCGCCCGCGCCAGGAGAAGGAACGCGCCCACCGCTGCGGCCGCAACCGTGATCAGAGCAGCTGCGCGAAGCATCGAATGTACGGTATCGGCCGCGCGAGTCGCGTTCTGAAGGCGGGGGATCGAGATTGCGCAGTCTCGTCACGAACGGTCGATGAAGGATCCGACCGTGTGCTACGGGCCCGAGCAAGCCATCGCGCGAACCGCGCCACCCAAGGTCGATCTCGCTCATCAGATTCATAGGGGGCGATGGGCGGAGGTATCGCTCCCCCGGCCCTAACCCTTCGCCTTCCTTGCCTGACGAGCGGCGAGTTGACGGGTGAACTGCTGCATCTCGAGGATCATCCGCTCCGACTCCTCGTGGCGGTCTTAGTCATGAGCGGACCCCAACGCCGATCGCCGCCGTCGTGGGTCCGAGCCCAACGCCGAACGTCCGAGGCCGCCCATAGCTCGCCCTTGCCCCGCCGACCGACCGGCTCCGGGAAGCCCGGTTGGTGGCGGAGTTGGCGAGCTCGCTCGTAGCTCACGCCGACGATCCGGGCGACGTCGGCAAGGCGCAGGAGCTCGCTCATTGTCGAGCGCCGCCTCCGCTTCTCGACAGCGCGGATCCACTCCTCGCGGTCGAGCCGGAGGTAGCCGTTGGCGATCGGCTCCGTCTTCATATCGCGAGACGAAGATCGAGAAGCCCGTTCTCAATCCTCGACCACTGCGACCGACCCGAGGAAATGGACATCTTCGCCGTCTGTCTCGGCTCGAGCGTTG
>Ga0075429_100003128_pt1 | contig 14064 bp, 8 predicted proteins | sample RhiMetdeltSRZDD3_FD_75295 | JGI IMG/M metagenome (GOLD analysis project Ga0075429, IMG submission 75295) | Populus rhizosphere microbial communities from Tennessee, USA - Rhizosphere MetaG P. deltoides SRZDD3 | ecosystem: Host-associated > Plants > Roots > Rhizosphere > Soil | place: USA... | reverse complement strand
GGACGGGAATACTCGATGCTGATCCTGGTGCCGTCGATGATCTGGGAGACGGTACCCAGTTCGCTGGCGCGAACCTGGGCGGACAGGACCCCGGGGGCGAGAGGCCCGAGGATCAGCGCGGCCCGCATCGCCAAAAAACGTGAACAGTGAACGGGGAACGGTGAATGGGACCTGCCTATAGCGTGACCGATAGCCGATAGCCGGCAGCCGTTAGCCCCATCTTGCATCGATCGCCTCCCGGATCTGGTCCAGCGACTTCCCTTCCTTGTGCAACCGCGCCGCCATCCGGCCTTCTCCCTGGCAAATCGGGCAGTGGCGGGCCATGCCGTCACCCTCATAACAGGACAGCAGCGAGTAGAACCCCTCGATTTCGGCGCAGCCGCACTTGCAGCGGATTCCATCCACGATCTCGGGGATGGCGCGGACCGAATCGAACACCGGAATGACCTGGGGCGTGTCCGCCAGCTGTTCCGCGGTGAGCACCTTTGCCGCGGTAATACCGGGGCGGGGCGTGGGGTGATCGAGCGACGGCCACCTCCGCCGCAAGGCCGCGAGCCGCCCAGCAAACGGGAAGCTCGAGGCCAGCACTGCGAGAGCCGAGGCGAGAAAATGCCGGCGGGACCCGATGGACATGCTCACAAGCTACTTACGCCTCCGCCGGCAAGGAAAGGTTCACGGGACGCGCTTCCCGGAGGCGATGACCTGGCCATCGTCCACCTTGACCTCGAACGCGGCGGCGCGCCCGCCGAGCTGCGAAAACGTGAAGACCATGCTGCGCTCCACGTCGTAGAGCGCGCCCTTGTCCAGAAAGCCGGGCACGAACTGGTCGGCGCCTACACTGATCAGGTAGAACCGGTCCCACTCCGGAAACGGCGCCGGGTCCCACCGGCCCATCAAATGACCGTTCTCGTGGGTAATAAAGAGCTTGATGGGCTTGCTCGCCTCCGGTCCCCCGCTCCAGGCAAAGGTGTAGGTACCGAGGTAGGGCCCCGACTTCTCGGCCGCGTAGGTCAGTGTGAGGGAAGGCGTGACCTCGATCTCCAGGGGGACCCGGACCATACCCCAGTCCATGGCGAGTGCCACCGCGTTGCTGCGGATGCCGGAAAAGGACCAGGTCAGCGCCTCGGTGAATGGCACCTCGGTCGGGGTAACGGGGAACCGAATCTGGTTGGCCGCCGAATCCGGGTGCTGGGTATGGAAGAGTTTCGAACGCGGATCGAGCACCGCGGTCCAGGGCCCCGACTGGCGCACGACGAGCCAGACCGAGTACTTGCCCTTCGGCACCGTCGCCCCGTTTACCTTGACGTCCTTGCTGACTTCGAGCGTCGTGGCCATGTTCGCGCCGGGGGTCCATACTTCACCCCACGTCACCACCCGGCCGAACAGCGAGTCCCGGGTTCGGGCCCTCGGGCGGGAATACTCGACCGTCATCCGGGTCCCGTCGATGGTCTGGGCGACGACCGCCGATTCGCTGGCCCGGATCTGGGCGCGAACGGCGGGCGCGGTTCCGAGCGACACGACCAGTGCGACGAGATGAAGACGATTTCGCATAGCGGATAGCCATCAGTCCAAGGTGCCTAATGATACAACGAATTCTGACCGCAATCGCGTTGCTCGGTGTCCCCGGCCCGCTCCCGGCCCAGATCACCACCGCCGAATACGCGGCCAGGAGGGATTCCCTCGCTGCCCGCATCGGCAACGGGGTGGTCATCGCGTTCGGCGGGCGAACGCCGATCACCGACTTCGGGCCGTTCTACCAGATCCCCGCGTTCCGCTACCTCACGGGGTACGAGTATGCCGACGCGGCACTGGTCATGGTGGCGCGGAACGGACGGGGAGCCAGCACCCTGTTCGTGCACCGGAGCACCCCCCGCCGGTCGCTCTACTACGGTGAAGAGCCGGATTCCGTCACGCTCCTTGGCACCTTGGGACTCGCTTCCCGCCAGGTCTCCGAGCTCACTGCCGCAGTCGACTCGGTGGCCTCGCTGGGACTCCCGGTCTACACCCTGCGCGACTTCGAGGCCGCCGATTTTGCGACCCAGGATTCCCTGACCAGGGGCGGCCAGTTCATTCGGGCCCTGGCCGCGCGCCACAAGACCCTCGAGATCCGGGACGCGCATTCCATCGTGAATGAGCTGCGGGCCAGGAAGAGCGATGCGGAGCTGGCGCTGATCAGAAGGGCGACGGAGATCAGCGTGGAAGGCCACATCGAGCTCATGCGCAAGGCGGAGCCGGGGATGCACGAGTACGACCTGCAGGCGATCGTCGAGCACGCGTTCCGCCGGGGAGGCGCGGAGCGCCCGGCCTACGGCTCCATCGTAGGTTCGGGGCCGAAGGCGAGTCAGCTGCACTACATGAAGGACCGGGGGCCGCTCAATCCGGGGGACGTGGTGGTGATCGACGCGGGCGCGGAGTTCGCCGGTTATGCGACCGACATTACCCGCACCCTTCCGGTGACCGGCACCTACAGCCGGGAGCAGCGGGCGCTCTACCAGATCGTGCGCGACGGGCAGGCGGCGGCGGAGCGGAACTCACAGCCGGGAATGTCGATCCAGGCCGCACTGGACAGCTCGATCGATGTGCGGGCGCGCGGACTTGCCGCCCTCGGCCTGATCGAATCGGCCACGGCGACCTTCGATCCGCCCTGGCCTGCCGACTGTGCTCGGACTCCGCGGGCGTGCCAGCAGATCTCCCTCTGGGCCATCCACGGAATTACCCATGGACTCGGCCTCGAGGTGCACGACCCGATCCAGGCCTATTTCGGTGACCGCACGTTCAAGAAGGGCGATGCCTTCGTCATCGAGCCGGGGATCTACATCACGACCCGGCAGCTCGACATCCTTCCCGACACTCCGAAGAACCGTGCGTTCAAGGCAAAGGTCAGGTCCGCGGTCGAGCGGTATCAGAACACCGGAATCCGCATCGAGGACGTGTACCTGATCACCGACAAGGGGCTCGAGTGGATCAGCCGGGCCCCGCGAGAGTTGGACGAGATCGAGGCGATGTTCCGGACCCGGAAGCGGGCGATTCCTTGACTAGGGAATGGCGCAGAGCGTAGAGCGAAGGGGGGAACACATCATAGGTTTTTCTGCTTTGCCCAGCTGTCCCGGAGCGTGACGGTCCGGTTGAAGACCAGGGCGTCCGGTGTCGAATCCTCCGAATCCGACACGAAATAGCCGGTTCGCTCGAACTGATAGCGGGTCCCGGCCGGGTCGGCCTGAACGCTCGGCTCCACCTTGGCGCCGGTGACGACGACGAGCGCCGCCGGATTGAGCACCGACGTGAAGTCGTCTCCTTCGGGCACACCGTCGGGATCCGGCACCGTGAACAGCCGGTCGTAGAGCCGGAGCTCGCAGTCGAGCGCGTGACGCGCCGAGACCCAGTGGATGGTGCCCTGCACCTTGCGGCCGTCGGGAGCGTCTCCGCCGCGGGTCGCGGGATCGTAGGTGCAGCGCAGCTCGGTGATGTTTCCCTCCGCGTCTTTCACGACCTCGGTACAGGTGATGAAATACCCGTAGCGCAGCCGCACTTCGCGGCCCGGCGCGAGCCGGAAGAATTTCTTGGGCGGATCCTCCAGGAAGTCATCCCGCTCGATGTACAGCTCCCGCGAGAAAGGCAGGATCCGTGATCCGGTCAGCGGGACGTCGTGGGGGTAATAGCTGGCGTCGAGCTGGTCGACCTGGTCATCGGGATAGTTCGTGATGACCACCTTGAGGGGATGCACCACACAGAGGACCCGGGGGACCCTCATGTTGAGATCGTTGCGGACCGCGTGCTCGTATGCGGCCAGCTCGGTCCGGGCGTCGTTCCGCGCTACGCCGACCGTCTCGCAGAAGTCGCGGATCGCCTCCGGGGTCACCCCGCGGCGGCGGATGCCCGACAGGGTGTGCATCCGTGGATCGTCCCAGCCGCTCACATGCCGCTCGTTCACCAGGCGGAGCAGCTTGCGTTTGCTCACCACGGTGTAGTCGAGGACCAGCCGGGCGAACTCAGTCTGCTCCGGCGGACGCTCGAACCCCGCCTCCCGCACCAGCCAGTCATAGATGTCGCGGTTGTCCTTGAACTCCAGGGTGCAGAGCGAGTGGGTGATCCCTTCGAGGGCATCGGACAGTCCGTGGGCAAAGTCGTAGAGCGGGTAGATGCACCAGGCATCGCCACGGCGGTAGTGATGCGCATGGCGGATCCGGAGCAGCAGGGGGTCCCGCATGATCATGTTGGGGTGCGCCAGGTCGATCTTGGCCCGGAGCACGTGGGCCCCGTCCGGGAATTCTCCCGCCTTCATCCGGGCCAGAAGATCGAGGTTCTCGTCCACGGTTCGATCCCGGTAGGGGCTCGGCGTTCCGGGTGTGTTGACCGTCCCCCGGTGCGCGCGGATCTCCTCCTCCGACTCGCTGTCGACGTAGGCCTTGCCCTTCCGCACCAGCAGCTCGGCGAATTCGTAGAGTTTCTCGAAGTAGTCGCTGGCGTAGAATTCGTTGTCCCACTGGAAGCCGAGCCACTGGATGTCGCGCTTGATCGCCTCGACGTACTTGATGTCCTCGGTCGACGGGTTGGTGTCGTCGAAGCGCAGATTGACCTTGCCGCCGAATTCGCGCGCGATCCCGAAGTTGAGACAGATCGACTTGGCGTGGCCAATGTGCGGATAGCCGTTCGGCTCCGGCGGGAAACGGGTGCAGACCGGGCGGCCGAAGCGGTTGCTGGCCGCGTCGGCGGCGACCATTTCGCGGATGAAGTCCATCCTCAATGATACCGAGGGGGCGGTCGCTTCCGCTCCCCTCCCGCTACTCGTAGCTTTGGGCTCGATCACAGGCCCGTCCCAGAGGAGCAACCTGATGCGACTCACTCGCGGAGTACCCTGGCTCGCCGCGCTGTCCGTCGTGGCGACCGCCGTCCAGGCCCAGGAGCCGGTGGACCGCGCGATGATCTCCCGCATCAAGGAGGAAGGCCTGCAGCGCTCCCGGGTGGAGCAGACCTTCAATCAGCTCACCAACGTCATCGGACCCCGGCTCACCGGATCGCCCGCCTACAAGCGGGCGGCCGACTGGAGCGCCAAGGAGCTCGAGCGCTACGGGCTCTCCCGAGTACACCAGGAGAGCTTCGCGTTCGGAAGGGGCTGGAGCCTGGAGAAGTTCGTCTTCGAGATGGTGGAGCCGTTCTACTTCCCGCTCACCGGGTTTCCGGAGGCGTGGTCACCCTCGACAAAGGGCGAATTGCTCGGGACGCCGCGCTATATCGGCGACCTGGCCGATTCGACCGCCGTCCGGGCCAAGGCGGCGGAGTTGCGCGGCTCGATCGTTCTGTTGACGCGGCCCCAGACCGAATTCATCACGGCCGACCGCGCGCAACCGAGCGCCCACGACTCCGCGGTACGCATTGGGGCGCCGCCCTTTTTCAATCCGCGAGGTCCGCTCACCAATCAGGGTCGCACCGCCGTGATGCGCGAGGTCGGCGCCGGCGTCGTGCTGCGTCCAACCCAGGGCCAGCACGGGACATCCTTCGTCCTGGGCAACCGGAATACCCCACGCGACGCGGCTCCGTCGGTGATCGTCGTCGCGGAGCATTACAACATGATCGTGAATGCTCTCCAGAGCGGAGCGCCGGTGAAGCTCCGGGTCCGGATCGATGCCCGGGAGCACACCGCCGACACCAACGGCTACAATGTCATCGCCGAGATCCCGGGCACCGATCCGGCGCTCAAGGACGAGGTCGTCCTGCTGGGCGCGCACCTCGATTCCTGGCATTCCGCAACCGGCGCCACCGACAATGCCGACGCCTCGGCCTCGCTGATGGAAGCGATGCGCATCCTCACCGCGCTCGGCGTCAAGCCGAAGCGAACGATCCGGATGGCGCTCTGGGGCGGCGAGGAGGAGGGGCTGCTGGGCTCACGGGCCTACGCCGCGCGCCACTATGCCGGGGACAGCAACGCCACGGCGCGGGAGAAGCTCTCGGTCTACCTCAACAACGATCCCGGCACCGGGCCGATCTACGGGTGGTACATGGAAGAGAATGCCCTGATCAAGCCGATCTTCGACGCCTGGCTCGATCCCCTCAAGGATCTCGGCATGCGGAAGAATGTGACGGCCAAGATCGGTAACACCGATCATCTGGCGTTCACCGCGCTGGGACTTCCTGCCTTCAACTCGCTGCAGGACTACACCGACTACGACACCCGCGACCATCACACCAACATGGATTTTGCCGAGCGGGTCAAGCTCGACGATCTCAAGCAGAGCGCGATCGTGCTGGCGACGTTTGCCTATCACGCGGCGATGCGGAGCGAGAAACTCCCGCGGGGTCCGAAACCGGTGCCCTAGCCGGCACGAAAAGGGCGGCTCCTCGCGGGCCGCCCTCTCGCTTCCTACCTCTCACCTCTCACCCCTTCATTGGACCGGTCGCTTGACCCTTTTCTGCTGCGGAGGCACCTGCGGATTCCGCACCGCGGGCCGATTCGACTGGGGTGCGACGATCCGAGCCAACCCGTTAATCGACGGGCCAACGAAAACTTCGCAGTTGCCGACGAGCCCCTGGACGAACTTGAGCTCATTCAGCAAGAGTTGGTACTGATTACCCTGGAAGCCCGCCCCGCCTTTCAGCCCGTGAAAATCCTGGTCGGGACCGGTCAACACGATGCAGCCGGCGGTGCCGACCTTACCATAGAGCCCCACGGTGGGATTGGTCACCCCTCCGTCGGAGCTGAAGCGGAGGAAGGAAGCCATGGACAAGGGCCAGCTGCTGAACTCGATGTGATTGTTCTCAAACTCGTTGGTGACCGCGTCGGTCAGCCCCGGAACGGCGGGACCCACAGTGAAGGTGCCGATATCGCCGCCGTTGGACGTGTGGCTTACTCCGACTATCGCGGCGAGGTCGGCGACGTTGTTGGGGTCCTCATAGATGACGCCGCCGCCGAGCTGGAGATAGGGCAACAGCCTGGTGGTCCAGTCCACGTTGAGACTCGGGTCTGAATTCCACGTGATGATGAGCGCAGGGAAGAGGGCCCGGAGCTCCGAGGGAGCGAACCCATTGAAAGTTGCCTCTGAGATCCGGCAGATGGCTCCATCCAGATCGCCGGAAGAGAAGGCGTCATTGGCGGCCTGATTGTTGTCGTTGGCGCCCACCCCGGCAACGCAGGGCTGGGCGAACTGGAAGAGACTGAACCCGCCGTCGACCTCGCCGCCGGCACCGGCGTCCAGCCTGCGCGCGTAGAGCGGCTTGGGGGCCAGCAGGCCGGTAAGCTGCTGGCCGGCCTTCTTCCAGTTTCCATGGACCAGGGCCCGGAATAGGCCCTTCACACTGCCTCCCGAGATTACTTCCGGGGCCGGGCAGTCATCATCGGCATGCGGCAACGCCTCCACCGGATCGGTACCGTGCTTCCGGTACAGAGTTACCTTGTCCTTTTCGGCTTCATTCAGGCCGGCATCGGTGGCGGCCTGGACCGCGTTACAGATGAACGCCACACCTATGCCTTCGTACTCGTCCCCGCCCTCCGTGACATCGACGTCAAGGCAGTCGCCGAATTTGGGATTGGGAATCGGCAGGTTGCCGGTGCAGGGTTTGATTTCGACCGTGACGACTCCGCCATTTGCCGTAGGCGGAATGGTAATCCCACCCTTGGTCTCGCCATTCTCGGTGTAATAGGCGGTCCCGCCCTGCTGGGTATCAATGGTGCCGTCGCCACAATTCGCGTTGTCACAGGCGTCGGTGATCCGGAACTTGATCGGCAGGATCGAGCCGTACGTGATGGCGACGAACTCATTGGGATTGTTGCCCTTCAGCGCTTTCGACGTGGCGGCGGTCTTCACGTCCGCGATGCCGTAGATGACGGCGGGTGTCCCCACCTCGATAAAGATGCGGTAAGTCTTGGTCCCGGTGGCCGGTCCGGCCGGCACGGTCCAGTCGTACTGGTAGCTGCCAGCGATCACCGGGACGGCGGTCGGGGCCAACACGACGGGGCCCGTGCATGCGTCGAGTGTGACGTTCAGAGCGCAGATCCGCACCATCGGCGCCCGAGTGCCGTCGAAGGTGCCCGCCAGCGAGGTATTGCCGATCGGGGGTCGCCAGCCAAAATCGGGTCTTCCACCAGGGTCACTGGCATCAATGATCGCGAACGCAGGCCCTCCGGCGGGTTCCGAAGGCTGAGAGGGTTCCCCCGAGCAGGCCGCGAGGCCGACGAGGGAGCAGAGTACCAATCCACGGCGGGTCATGAAGGGGACCTCCATCTGACGCGTACAAGTTCCGGGGATGTGAACCATGAAAGGCTCCGGAAGGTGAATCCGGGGCCCATCCAGCTACGCTAACTAGCTGTGCTGAAAGCCGATAGATGGCGGAAATTATGCAATCTTCACGCCCGAGGAGGGGGGATAGGCCGACCAGCCCAACCGATTATTTCACAGCCGGTTGGACGGAAGTGACCGGCTTGACCTAGGATGATCGTGTGGATTGCCCGCACCAGATCGCCTCGTGGGCGCAACAGCGACGAGGCGGTTAGCTACCGGCGCCGGGCCACCAAGGCCTGGAACTCCGGCTTGTCGCGGAGCTCGCGGTACCACCAGTGAATGTTCTGGCCGACGCTGAAGGAATGGTCGGGATTGAAGGAGACGTATTCCTTGAAGAGCCCGATCGCTTCGTCCAGGTCTCCGATCTGGGCCCGCATCACGCCCTCGTAGCCGGTCAGCTCGTGCCGGGGGTCGGTACGGGTATCGGGGCGTGCCCGGACCAGAACTCTCCGCGCGCTGTCGGCCAGCGGGCTGGGCTGCCCCGCCACCTTTTTTCCGATCGCTCCTCCTACCAGGATGCGCGCGAAGGAGGCTTGGTAGGCCCGAACGCTGTCGGGCCGGGACTGGTACAGCGAGTCGAGCTTGGCGGCGAGGCGCCACGCCTCCGGCACATCACGCACGGCGTCGGGGGCGATCATCAGCCAGAGGTGGCACCGCGTGAAGGTCGGATTCCGGGGAAAGCGGCGCTCACCCTCGTTACACCATTTCTCCGCCTCGGTGAAATTCTGGGTGTCATAGGAGGAATAGAACAGGCGATCCAGAATGGCGGCGCTGTTGGTAAGGTATCGATCGGCACCGTAGGCGCTCCGGGCTCGATCGAGCGCGGAATAGACATCCTTCTTCTCGTACATGACCCGGCTCAGGGTGGCGTAGGCACTCGCCAGCTGGTCGTCGGCGCGAACCGCAGACTGCAGGTCGGCTTCGGCCGATTTGAGCAGGGTGTCGCGCTCAGACGCCTGCGCCGGGGGAAGCGCCCGCCACTTCTCGTACTCCAGCGATCCCCGGAGTGCCATGGCGCGCGCATTGCTTGCATCGAGCTCGATCGCCCTGCCGGCCAATTGAAAGCCGGCCTCGATCCATGGGAGCTTTTCCCCGACAGGGGAGAGCTGGGCACGCTGGAGGGCGACCTCACCCCGAGCCAGCACCGGGTCGACCCACGCGGGATCCGCGACCGCCGCCTGCTCCAGCAGCGAGTCGGCCTGAGCCAATAACGGAAGAGCGCTCTTGGGATCGGACAACGCCGCCTGGTCGGCGTCGTTGCGGGCCTTTTCGCCCCGCTGCAGCAGCCGCCACGCCGCCTGATTCCCCGCGCGGGCGCGAGCCTCGGCCACCAGGGTGACACGAAGCTGTTCACGCAGTTTGCGCGACGCTTCTTCGACGACCTTCGCCTCCGCCGCGCCGAGGGAGTCCCGATGAATCAGGAAATTGCTGCGGTCCCCCTGGTCGTTACCGTCGGCATCGGTGAGCCAGGTGGTGATGCGAATCTGCTCGCCTTCCGGCGAGATCGATCCGCGCACCAGCGTCCCGACCTCCAGCCGCTCGGCGATGCTGTCGACCGGAGTCTGAGTGCCACGGAAGGGCAGCACACCGTTCCGCGACACCACGTCGAGATTGGCAGCGCGCAGTGAGGCAATCAGTGCTTCGGTGAGACCGTCGGCGACCGGCGCCAGATCCGGTTCGGGGTAGCCGAAATAGAGCACCGCCACCTTCCGCGCCCGGGCCAGCTCGGCCGGGCTCAGCAGCGCCGACCGGCTTCCCGCAAAGGCCTTCCAGGCAACAAAGCCGCCCCCCACCACCAGCACGGCAAGCACGCCCAGAGCCCAGGGCCGCCGCCACCAGGGAAGCGGCAGATCGGGATCCATCGTCCGGTGCATTCCCGTCGGCACCCGGCGGGACGCGGTATGCCGGATGGCGCTCCGGCGGCTGGCGGTGGCTCCGATCGGAAGTCCGAGCATCTCGGCAAACTGGGCCGCGTTCTGGGGACGGTCCGCCGGCACCTTTGCCATCGCCGCGAAGATCGCATCCTCGACTTCCTCGGGCACCGTGTTACGGACAATCCGGATGCTCGGCACCGCCTCCATGGCATGCCGCGCCATGAGCGCCTGGGCACTCTTGGCCAGAAAGGGCGGCTCGCCGGCCAGCATCTCGTACAGAACGCACCCCAGGCTGTACAAGTCGGAGGCCGGACCGACATGGTCACCGACCGCCTGCTCGGGCGGCATGTAGACCGGCGTACCGACGGCCATTCCGGTCTGGGTGAGCTTCTGGGCGCCTGCCTCGCTCGCGGCCCGGGCAATGCCGAAGTCCGCCACCAGGGCGTGGCCGCCGGAGAGCAGGATGTTCTCAGGCTTGATATCCCGGTGAACGACGCCGGCGGCGTGGGCGTGGCCGAGCGCCTCGGCGACCTCCAGCGCGATCTGGACGGCGTCGTCGATCGGGAGCTGCCCTTCGCGCTCGAGCCGGTCGCGCAGCGATTCGCCCTTGATGAAGGGCATGACGTAGTAGAGGAGGTTATCCGCGGAGCCGGAATCGTAGAGACCGAGAATGTTCGGGTGCTGCAGCCGAGCGGCCAGCTTGATCTCCCGCTCGAAGCGATCGGCACCGATCGAGGCGGAGAGCTCCGGGTGGAGAACCTTGATCGCGACCTCGCGATCATGGCGCAGGTCCTTCGCGAGGAAAACGACCGCCATGCCGCCCTGACCGAGCTCGCGCTCCAGCTCGTAGCGCTCACCCAGCTTGTTCTTCAGGCGGTCGAAAATCGTCGCCAAGGCGTCAGGTGCTCCGATCGAGGGAGAGGCCGCACTAGGATAGAGCCACCTGAATATGCCCGACCGTGCCACATCCGCAAACATCCGCGCCGGCCGATCGCCCTCGAAATTTTGGCCCTCTGGCGGGCAGATGGTCACCTCCCGATCTTCCTTCTCCATGACCGAACCCCTGATCCGGAACGTCTCCGACACCGCACGGTGGGTGGCCTTCTATCGAGCGATGGAATCGGAGCGCCCCGACGCCATCTTCAAAGACCCCTTTGCCCGCCGTCTTGCCGGGGAGCGCGGCGAGCAGATCGTCCGTTCGATCCCAAAGGGGAAACAGATGGCCTGGCCGATGATCGTGCGCACCGCGGTGATGGACGAGATCATCCTGCGGGTCGTGAAAGAAGGTGCCGATTGCGTGGTGAACCTCGCCGCGGGACTCGACGCCCGCCCCTGGCGACTCCCGCTCCCTGCTTCGCTCAAGTGGGTGGACGTGGATCACCCGGAGATGATCAACGTCAAGCTGGCGAAGCTCGCGGCGGACCGCCCGGTCTGTCAGTATGAAGCAGTAAAGCTCGACCTGGCAACGAGGGCGCCGCGTCAGGCGCTCTTCGCGCTCCTCAATGAGCGGGGCCACCGGACGCTCCTCATCACCGAGGGTCTGCTGGTATATCTGCCGCCCGAGTCGGTGGCGGAGCTGGCGTGTGATCTCCACGCCCAGCCCCATTTCCAGTACTGGCTCACGGACCTGGCGAGTCCGGGACTGCTCAAGATGCTGGACAAGAGCCTCGGCAGGACCCTGAGGGAGGGCAATACCCCGTTCCGGTTTGGTCCGGCGGAGAACACCGATTTCTTCGTACCCTGCGGGTGGCGGGAGATCGAATGGCGGTCCCAGATCCATGAGGGGCTCCGGCTCAAACGGACGTTCCGGATGGCCCGGTTCTGGGCTTTCGTTTCGAAGTTCATGGGCGCCAGAAGGCGGGCCGAGTTCCAGCGGTTCTCGGGAATAGCCCTGCTGGAGCGCGCGGAGCGTCCCGGAGCCTGATTTGACGCTCCCATTACCGAACGCACGAGGGGCCCGGCTCGCGCCGGGCCCCTCTGCTATTCCGGAGACGACAGCTAGTTGGTCACGTTGATGCCGAGCCCGCGCTTGAAGGTCGTGGTCGAGCCGGGCGCATACACCTTCGACTCGTAGCAGGGGCCCTGGTTGCTCTTGGTGATCGCGTTGTTGTACCAGACCTGCATCTTCCGGGTTGCCGGCAGATTGCTGAAGGTCAGATTGAACCAGATCGTGGATTGCCCAGTCCCTAATTCCGTCGGCGTGACCGGATCGGACAGCCGGAAGGTGATCGCGCGGGGGGAGCCGTTGTTGCCGGGCAGAACCACGCCACCGGCTCCGGATCCGACCGGCGTACCGGTACCGGTAGGCCCATTCTTGAGGACTGTTATGGCGGCCTCATAGGTGGCCTCGGTGCTGGCCTGCCCGGTGACGGACATGAACAGGGTGATTTCCCTGATCGTCCCCGCAGGCTTGGGGAAAGTCATCCACCCGATGTCGGTCTTGCTGCCGCCAACCGCACAGGCAAAGAGTGCCTGGCCGGTGGGTGTCGAGGCGGTGAAGGTCGCTGGAGTAACAGAACCGGCAATCTCGGCGGTGAGCTGGTTGGCACCGGCGCCCAGCGTCCAGGAATCGATCCGGGCCAACCCGCCTGCATCTGTCTGTGCGCCGGAGCCGACCACCGCCAGCGCCCCGTTCGCGGCGGAAAGCGGTGACCAGGTGACCGCGACCCCACCGACCGCATTGCCAAAGGCGTCGGTGACCCTGACCCGTGGAGCATCGGCCACCGCGGCACCCTCTACTCCGTTTCCATATGCGTAGGTGGCGCTGGCCACCGGTGCCGAGGTCGGCAGCCAGGTATTGACGGCAGCGGCCGGACCCGGATCGGTGTGGCTCAGGAAGTTGACCGAATTGTCGGCCGAGCCGTTCACCAACACGGTGACCTGTCCGGCCCCCGGGAAGGTCAGGGACGACGGATCGAAGTTCGCCTTGATGTTGTTGTACCCAACGGTGGTGCCGAAGTCGAAGCAGGGGAGCGTCGCCTCGCCGTTCGAGTTGGTCAGAACCTCGACCTGCGTCGGGGTGACTCCGTTCACGGTGCAGAGGTGGGCGTTGCCCGCCGGCGAGCTGCCCGCCGCCGCCTTCACGGAGAAGACGACCTTCACCCCAGCGATCGGGTTGGCGCCATCATCGTCCTGGCCCCTCGTCATCACGGTGACCTTGGGGAGACCGGTGGTCGCGGTCGTGCCCGCCGCGCCGGTAACCGTCGGCGTGGCGTTGATGATGACCGAGGCCATCGGGACCGGTGTCTTGACCCCGGCCCTGCTGAATTCCTCGGCGCTCCCGCCGGCGCCGGCCAGCGAAACATCTACCGCACCAAATGGACTGAATTCTTCCGCCGAGCCGCCGGCGCCGCCGAAGCCGAATCGTACCCGGGCATGGAGCTGCCGGGGCAGGAAGGCGTTGGCGATCGGCGCCAGCAACCGGGCCAGCACTCCCGAAGGCGCCGACTGCTGAGCGGTGAGCTCGGGACAGTTGAGCAGGTCGAGCAGCTCGCCCGGAATGGTGGCCTCCGGCAGGATCTCGAAGCCGCCGTCCCCCTGGTGTCCGACCAGGAGGTCATCGGCCACATCCAGCGGAGTGTCGCCCGGGAAGCAGACGGCCACCACCGGCAAGGCCGGGGGCGTGAAGGCGTGGTCCGGGATGAGCTGAATGGCGATGTAGGTCGGATACTTGTCGAGCGGGGTATTGAGCGGCGAGGTGCCGCAGAGTGGCCCACTGCCAACCGGACAGTTGTACTGATCGGTGATGTCCTGGATCACCACCATGGTCCCCACCGGCACCGAGTTCGCCGGGAACCAGACGCCGCCGGTGCCGCCGGGAGTCGCAAACGCCTTGGCCGGATCACCGGGGTTCAGGTCATAGACGATGCCGCTGATCCCCACGAAGCAGTAGAGCTCCTTGACCAGGGTATCCATCT
>Ga0075429_100003127_pt1 | contig 14067 bp, 15 predicted proteins | sample RhiMetdeltSRZDD3_FD_75295 | JGI IMG/M metagenome (GOLD analysis project Ga0075429, IMG submission 75295) | Populus rhizosphere microbial communities from Tennessee, USA - Rhizosphere MetaG P. deltoides SRZDD3 | ecosystem: Host-associated > Plants > Roots > Rhizosphere > Soil | place: USA... | reverse complement strand
GACGGCTCCGACGGGAACGACCCGGAGGCGGCCGCGGCGCGTTACGTCGACGAGCTCGCGGCGGCGGCCCGTCCCGGTACCGCCGCACTCCCCCACTTCGACGTGCTGCTGCTGGGGGTCGGCGACGACGGTCACATCGCGTCGGTGTTCCCGGAGTACCCGGCCGCGTACGAGTCCCGCCCGGTGGCCGCGGTCCGCGGCGCGCCCAAGCCACCGCCGGTACGGCTCACGCTCACACTGCCCGCTATCAATACGGCCGAGGACATCTGGGTCGTCGTGGCGGGCGCGGACAAGGCCAGTGCGGTGGGTATGGCACTGACCGGCGCCGGCGCGGTACAACTGCCGGCCGCCGGTGTACGCGGCGTCGAACGGACGCTGTGGCTGCTCGACCGCACGGCGGCGGCCGAGGTGGGACCGCGCTTCCGCTCGCTACGCTGAAGTCAGTGCTCTTCGATCACCCACCTCTGATACGCCGTTTGACGGGCCCGACCGTGTTGGATCTGGCCAATCTCCGGCTCCGGCTTCGAATCTGAACAGCTCGCGAGCGGAAGCACGGGAATGCTGCCGGTGGCAGGCGCTCCTTCGAAGGCCGCCCGTTGGTCGGCTGGCACCGCCACGTCACCTTGCCCAGCCTTCTGCACACGGCTGCGCCGGCCTGACCCTCACCTCTACAACCGCCCACACGATGACACTAGTAAATCGCTACTATGCCGCCAGGGCGACCACGAAGCTCGACAAGTAGACGAACATGAACACAAGCGGTATCCACTGCTCCAGGTAGGTGAGCGGCCGGTGGCGAGTTCGGTCGCGGCCCTCGCCGAGCGCCGTCCACTCGGCCCGCCAGTACGGCGACGCCGGCAGCCGCTCCTCCAACGCGCCGATCACCACGTACTTCGCGGCGTTCAGCTGCCGGTACGACCTGATCAGCCAGAACCATGCCAGGCACTGGACTAGCAACGCAAGCAGCGGGAACACCAGGATCCACCGCGCGGCGTCCGGGCTGTCCCGCCACAACGCGCCGATCACCGCGAGGACCAGCGTGTTCAGCGTCAGGAAAAACGTATTGGCGAGCGCGCGGCGGGCGCTGATCCGGTCGGCCATCTCCACGTAGATCTTGTATTGGTCCAGCACGGCGGCCTGGCACTCGGTGCCAATGCTGGGGTGGGCACGGTTGGTGGTGGCGGTCCAAAGCTGCGGCCGTACCTCGTCGATGGTGGCCGTCTCGCCGACTATGTAACTCTTGATTCGGTTCCGTAGGGGCATCTGACCAGTGTGGCGACGATCGGCGTAGCAACGCCATCGGACGGTTCGCGCCTATTCGGCGGACGTTGGATGACAACCCAGTGTTGTGCTCCTTATCATCTCCACAACGGCAAGGGGTGACGCAGCCCGACGGCGTGTCGACGCGGCCCGAGTCACACCAATATGGGGAGCCTTCCGTGCAGCGTACGCCCACCACCGTCGACGACCTGCTGGCGTCCGTCGCCGTCGTATGACCTCGCGACGATGGACACGATCACTTTGATCCGCTCGGCCGTGCGGCGCTTATCCGCGGCGGCGGACGTGGATCTCTCTATAGAGCTGCGCGCCGGGTTGGCCAGCGGCAATGACTACACCACGGCCAGTAAGCCGCAGATCGACTCGGACGATGTCGCAGTCCGGGCGGCACTAATCGATTCTCGCGCGCGTGACGGCCGGGCGTTGCTGAAAACGGTGGGCAACCGGACGGTAGCGGGGGCCGCAGTACCACTGGCCACGGTGCTCAGCCACGATCTTGAGGACCGGGAAGCGGTGTGTTCCGGATTGCCCGCCGGTTCGCCCCGGACCGGGTCATCACCACCGTCGACCCCGAAGCCCGCCATAGGCACAAGACCAACCGCCAGGGCTACGACGGGCTCAAAGGCCACATCCGGATCGACCTGTACGGCGAAATCATCATCGCGACCGCGGTCAGCGCACCGGGGCATCAAGGATGCCCTAACCGCAGTGGACCCTATCGCGAACGTCCTGACCGATCCATACGATGTGTCGGCGGCCACCACCGATCGGGCCGTCGACAGGCGCGCCGCATACGCCGGCCGGGAATCCCTTGATCATCTCGACCATGCCTGCGGCCGAGCTGAAAGTGAAGGTAAGCCGGACCCGGTCGCAATCGGCCACTACACAGTCTTCCTGCAACGCCCGCTTCGAGCGCAACCCGGCCTGGAAGCCGAGTGCCGAGACACGCAACCGAAAGCCGAACGCGGAGTCAAACACGTCCTGCGCCACCGCGGACCACGTCGCTCGGATACGCCGCAGTGCAAGATGACCAACGACCTCCAGCTCCTGGCCACCCGACCCCGACTTTCGCCCGATTGGTCTCCTCGGCCTGACTCGCCAACCGCAACCGGCTGGCAACCAACTGACACCGGTAGGTCCACAACGCCACCCACACGCAGTCCGCAAACACCGCGAACACACACCACCGATCAACCTCCTCGACTGGCCTCCGAATGGCAGTAATACGATCGTTCAACACCAGTCATCTAGCGACTGTTCACGAGAGAGCAGGAGCGGTCGAATGCCGATCGACGTAGTTATCTTCGACTGTGACGGCGTGCTGGTCCTCGGCACATTGGAGCTATACGACGAAGCCCTAACGAGGGCGATCCGCGTGGTGGACCCGGCCGCGCCGGACGGGGACATTGCCACTCTCAGAGAAAACACGAGAGGGAAGTCGTTTGACAATCAGCTAAGACGTTATCTGGGGGAAACTCGCGATCTTTCTGATGCTATCGACGCATACGAATCATACATTCACGATCCGGTAGCATTTCAACGAATTCGGTTACTCGAAGGGGCCGATGCCGAACTACGGCGACTCCTGGCCTCCGGAAAACGTGTCGCCTTGGCAACTGGCATGAACCCGAGTTTGCTGGACCGACTCTTTGCAGAAGACATCCTTCCCGACATCTTTGAGTCCGTTGCCAAGGTGCATGACATTCTTGACAGCGAACTCCAAAAGCCAAGTCCTCAGCTTCTGACAGACCTTCTGTCTTCAATGAATGTAGAGCCAGCTCGCGCATGCTACGTTGGTGATGCTCCTGTTGACATTGAGATGGCCCGTCGAGCTGGAGTCATGTCTATCGCGGTCCTCACTGGTTGGATGGACAGGGCACAAGCAGAAGAAGCTTCCCCTGACTACATTCTAGACTCAATGCTGGAGGTCCATACAATACTATGACTACGACTAGGCCACCTGGCAATCCCAGCTACAGAGACGAGCTTAATGAGGTTCCCAATGCCCTGCTTAAGCTCTCTGTAATGGCGAACTCTGAGAATAGATGGCCGGTAAATGACATTGCGAAACTGCTTGCGCCACACGGTACGTTTTCCGTCTACGGCATGGCCAGCTCTCAGTGGGCCGCCTGGCCTATGGTTTCTATCATACGAGACCATACGCCGTTTTGGGTGGAGTGGGGGTCGTCGTACGATGGTCTAGTTCAGCACATTAACGGATTCGCTAATCGCCGGCCTACAATTCTTGTGTCCCAGTCGGGTAGAACAGTCGAAACCTGCGATCTTGCAAGGAACCTAAAGTCGACGGATGCCTCGATTCCGTTAGTGGCCGTGACCAATAATCTGGGCAGCCCACTGGCTAGAATTGCAGACACTGTTCTCGATATCGGGGCTGGCGCCGAGATGCACGCTCCGACCAAGTCATACGTCAACACAGTCGCAACACTGTTGGTTCTAGCCGATGCTCTTCAACAAATTGGGACATTTAGAATGAACCGGACGTCATCCACGCTCGCGTCGATTGCTGGTATTTTGCCAACCTACCTGTCAAGTAGCGATGCGTGGGCGAGTGACGTGATGGCGGCCACCGAAGTTGGGCTCAGGTCAAACTACCTATACTTTCTTGCTGGGGGCGCACAACTTGGTTCTGCCTGGCAATCATCCATGCTGTACGCCGAGACGGCCCGACATAGGTCAGCGGTGGCCGATTGGGCGACATTCCGCCACGGCTTCGAGCCCCAGGTAGATGCCGGATTCCTCGGAATCGGCTTCGAGCCACCACCCAGAGAGAACCGACAAACGAAACAGGTTCCTGATGTGGTGATGGCGGTTGCCAGCAGTATCGCCCATCGGCGAGGGACGATTCGAATGGTCCCGCAGCTGGACGCCGGACGCGATGCAAACCACCTTCTCAGCACGGAATATTGGCGACCTCTCTGGGAGACCCTACCGGTGCACCACCTATGTATGCGGCTTGCGACTGCGAAGGGACTTGACGCGGGCGAGATTGAACGCAAGGTGACCGAAGACTATGTGTAGGCTCAAGAAATCCGGTATCGCACTATGAACGACAAAGTGCGCGTCTTCCTGAGCTCCACGATGAAGGATCTTAGAGAGGAACGACAAAGCGTCAAGAGTCTACTTGAGTCGTGGCCCGTTCAGCTCTTCGTGTCCGAAGATTACGCACGACCTGAAGAGCCGCGCGACATCGTTCTTGACGAAGTTTCTCGATGCGATATCTTTATCCTCATTATCGGAGAGAGGTACGGCGACCCGATAGAGCGGGATAGGCTCCCGGGCTCGGTATTCGACGGAACCGTCTCGGCTACCCATGGTGAGTTCTTGAAGGCTCGTGAGCTAAGGAAGCCGATTCTAGTCTTCGTCAAGGAACCTGCGGAGCGGGACGAAAGAGCTCAACGATTCTTAGAAAGTGCTAGAGGCTTCTTTCGCACGACGCACCTGGCGGATTTCCAAGATAGACCATCGCTGGTGTCCGGGCTCGCCGAGGCGCTCGGCGACCTCATAACGCGTCTTGTTCGCAATAGCTATGTGCCGCCTTGGCGGGCTGAACCCAATCTCCTAATTGTTGAGGACCGCTTCCAGGTAGGAGATGCTAGCGCTCGAGTCCTCGGGCATGCCATCCAGACTGGAAAAGGGCAGTGTATCGGGCTCTTCGCGGGGCAGACCGCCGACGTGATGTTTGACTCGTTCTTTAGAATGTACAATCGTGAGGCAATGGAGAATCTCTCTGCCACTCAGTTCTTCTCGGTGTCGGAGCACTTCGGGATCGACAGGACAAGTAGATTCTCCTACTGGAACTGGTTTAAGGAATCGTTCTTTGATCGCGCCGCATCGCGGTGGGGGATCGATATTCCAGGCGAGCATCGTCGGCTGGTCCCAGGGACCATCACGAGCGACAGCCTGGCTAGTTTTCTCAGGACCTATGACCAAGAGTTGGCTCGGAATGTTGTAGAGGTACAGTTCATCTCGGCAGCTCCGAATGGCCAGATCGCATGTATCGATCCGAACTACGGCGGAATGTCAGTCAATCAACTACTAAATATGGGAACGAGCCTCGTTCAGTTTTCGAGGGAGACGGCGGACTACCTGAAGCCACCGAGCCCTCTTGATCAGGACGTTACCATCGGACTCAAGCATCTTTTCGGCCGCACCCGGAATAAGCGTCTCGTCGTGCCCACCTTTGGAGCCGAGAAGGTGGAGCTGGTCCGGAGAATGATCCTCGGTCCGATCGCGGCAGACTTTCCCGCGAGCCTGGTTGGCAGCTTCCAGCCAATTAAGGACCTGCTCCTAATTGTCGACAAATCGGCGGCAAGTGGGTTGCCGGACAACTTTGGTCGTTATGTGAGGTTGGTAACCCTTGATGAGTGGATAAGCATGTCTTGGGAGTAGGACTAAGAGGAGTGACTTGAATGGCGGTCCTGGGCGTAGCCTCAAACGGAACGGATAGCGCGGGATGCATAGTTAGCGACGGGCGACTGGTCTGTGCGGCCGAGGAAGAGCGATTCAGTCGCGTTAAGGGTGACGGTTCGTTCCCCGTAAATGCTATTCGTTGGTGCCTCGAAAGTACTGGCTTGGGAGCGGCTGACATAGAGCACATCGCCGTGTCCTGGAACTATGATCGATATGCGCCAACTTCAAGCGCTCAGAATGCGGTGGTCGGCCACTATCGGGCCCTCGCCGAGTCGGGGATTCGAGTTGACTGGGCCCGTCTGGGACAGCACGTTGCTAAGTATCAACCAACCAGATTCCACGAGGAACTCCGGATGGCATTTCCCCGACTGGGATCAAGACCCGTGATGTTCTTTAATCACCATGACTCACATGCTGCAAGCAGCTTCTTCTTCTCAGAGTTTGATCGGAGCCTTATTCTAGTTATGGACGAGAAGGGCGAGGATGCCTGCCTCTCTCTTTACCTAGGCATTGGCAACCAGCTACGACTGTTGAAGCGGAGAAAAGTGCCACATTCTCTCGGACTATACTACGCTTCGGCTACCGAGTACTTGGGGCTGAGGCCCTTCCGGGACGAAGGCACGTTTATGGCGTTGGCGAGCCACGGGGAGGTGGAGCCGCAGATTCTTCAATTCCTCACTGAGACTGTGTTGCCAGCTGACGCACTGGGGCTCCCCACCATGTCGCCGGACCTCATATCGGGGAGGGTGTTCGATTACGAGCGGAACATGGGCCTGTACACCGCCAAGATGGAAGAAGCGCTGACCGGACTGGGCGTAGATCGCAGAGCACCCTCGGCGAGCTTTACAGACCGACATAAGAATTTCGCATGCGCCGTGCAGCGACGACTGGAGGACATAGTTTCAGGCTTTGTGGCCACCTACATTCGGGAGCAGCAGTTGGACGCCCTATGCGTCGCGGGAGGGGTGGCGCTTAATTGTAAACTCAATGGCCGGCTAGCACTAATTGACACAATAGGAGGAGAGCCGATACGCTTCTTTGCCCCGCCTTGGTGCGGGGACGCTGGCGGTGCGCTTGGTGCGGCGATCTTGAATCCAAGTACCAGGCGCACCGAGCGGTCGGTGGCCCAGTTTCGGCCTTCGATCGAGACTGTTGCCTTGGGACCCGAGTACTCGGCGGAAGAAATCACGGTTGCCCTACGCGCAAGTGGCGTCACATTTCGGATCTCAGATGATCCGGCGGCGGACGCGGTTGCGAGACTCGCTAACGGTGAGGTTGTCGGCTGGTTCCAGGGGCGAGCCGAGTTCGGTCCACGCGCGTTAGGGCAAAGGAGTATCGTGTGTGATCCTCGGCTTGTTAGTGCCGTCGGCGTCCTGAACGCTCGCATCAAACGTCGTCACGAATTCCAGCCGATGGCCCCCTCCATTCTGTTAGAGGAGGCACACCGATACTTCGGGTCATTGCGCGCCGAAGCGAGATTCATGGCAACAGCATTCCTGGCGAAACGACGCTCGGTCAAGGAAATACCAGCGGCAATTAATAGCGCCGATATGACCGTTAGGCCGCAACTGGTTGAGAAGAGGGAGGGCTGGCCATATAGACGGCTACTCGAGCTTTGGCACCGTCGATCGGGTGTTCCCGCGTTGCTGAACACATCATTCAACCGTCATGAGCCGATCGTCCAATCGCCCAGCGACGCAATACGAACGGCTATTGCCAGCGGTCTTGATTCGCTGGTTATAGGTCGGCATCTTGTCAATTTGCACGACTATACTCAAAAGATCTAGGATATGCCAGCTAACCCTCGTTGTAGCGCTGTTCGAAGGCTGCGATGCGTTCGGTGAGGGTGGCGAGGTCGTCCATGACGTCTGGTGAGTAGCTTGCGTTGGACGACTGAGTAGTAGATCTCGACCTGGTTGAGCCAGCACGCGTGTACCGGCGGGTGGATCATGGAGCGTTGGGTAGGCGTCGTTAGGCCGCTTCGCGGCGGTCCAGCCGTTGTGCGACGAGCCGATGTCGACGATCCAAAACACGCGGCCGGCTGATGCGCAGGGTTCGATGGTCATGACCCGGTCGAGGCGTGCGTTGAACGGGACGATGCCAGTGCTGGGTTCGCTGCGGCCGAACACGCGAGCGCTGTGCACATCGTAGGCGGCCAGGTGGGCCAGAGTGCCGCTGCGAACGTATTCGTGTTCCACCAGTTGGGCGCGGTCGGGTCCGGCGGGGACGTTGGCGTGGATGTGGTGGCAGGCCCGTACGCCGGCCCTTCTCGTCGGCGCTGATGACGTAATCATCGGCGCGTAGGGCGTGGCCGTCGAACAGCCGCTGGTGGAGGTCGAGTACGCGGGGGCGTTCGAACGTCCACCAGCGGTCGACGATCGAGAGTCCCTGTCTGGGGGGTTTTGCTGACGACACGATGTCGATGCCGCGTGGGGACGTGTTCCCATCGTGGTGGTCTTGTAGCCGTCGACGACCGAGGTCTTTACCAGGGCCGGGCCTTGGCATGGTCGAGCAGCTGCATACCGACGGTGTTCCACGTGATCTGCCCTTCCTCGGCCCAGCGGGGCGGTGGGGACAGATCACGCACTGTCACCGATCGGGCCGGCGGGTGCCTAGACAATCAGACAAGATCATGTGCACGCGGCTGCGCAGGTCCAAACGCGTATGTCGGCGGGTAGTCTCGCCGCCGACCGCCTGATCATCTGGTGACCCACCCCGCCAACGACTGCGCACAAGGTCGTAAGATCGGTAGGCGGCGCGGCGTTCATCGTAACAGCGGCAGCCGCAGCGGCCACTGGCCCTGTGTCCTTACTCGAGAGGTTCCGTATGCTTGACCTCAACGAAGTAGTCTTGGAAGCACTCGACCTGCACAGCTCCTATGATTTGCCCACGCTGGATCTTCCAAGCGAAGGCAAGCGGATCGTCATCGCGAGTGGTAATGCTCTGCCGACCGGACGGATCATCTACGCGGACGAAGATGCAATCTTCGCTAACGAAAGTCAGTACCTGAGAGTACTGGAGAAGTATCCAGACATACTGAATGCAACCGTTATATCGGCGTCAGGAGGCAAGCATGCCCCGGCAGCAGTACGAGATATGTTACAAAGGGGAATCAAGACAACCTTGTTGACCTGCAATCGAGAGTCACAGGCAGCGGGTTTACTGCCGTCAGAAGCCGTTATAGTGACGCGAGCGCGCGTGGAGCCGATCACATACAATACATCCACATATCTCGGGATGATTCTTGCCAAGACCGATGAGAAACCGTCGACGATCAAAGATCACATCCTTTCAAACGTTCAGTCCCTCATTCCCGATCTATCAACCTACAAGGCATTTTTTCTGCTCGTACATTCCAAGTTTGAGATCGAACGTGAGATGTTCGTGACAAAATTTGACGAACTCTTCGGAGGCCGGCTCCTTGGCAGGTGCTATACGCCAGAGCAGACACTCCACGCAAAGACGGTTGTACCTTGGGAACACGAGCTGTTTATCAGCTTTGGTTTCGAGAATGAGTACTTTGGGGATGACCGCCTGACCATTCCTCTCCCTCCAGATGCGAATTTCGGCGCGATGTTGTCTGTGGGCTATTATGTCATTGGTCGTATCCAGGCGCAGTTTCCTGCCTGGTTCAAGGCCAATGCTGCTGCCTATGAGCTATTGCAGAGTCAGCTCTTCGAGAGGTTCCGCGAACCCAATCTGGGCCAAACTGGGTCGCGATCGTTTACGGAGGGCTGAGTGCCGTCGGATCGGGTTGTAGACGCCCTCATCCACTCGAAGATCGCCATTCGGGGTTCGCATCTTACAACGACCGTTTGGTCAATGCCCGGCCAGGACACGAGATCGCGGACACCGAAATCCTGCTAGCGGACAAGCCCTCGCCATGCATTTCGGTCGCCGGGCCGACGCCGACACCGTCGTCGCCGTCCTCGAGCAACTCGCCACGCAACAGGTGCACCGCGGCATCTGCGGATGGACAACGGGCCCGAGCCGATCGCCTGGGCGTTGCGAGACCGGTGCCGCCTGACCGGTGCGGGCACCCGTCTACATCGAACCCGGCTCGCCGTGGGAGAACCCGTACGTCGAGTCGTTCAACGGCCGGATCCGCGACGAACTGCTCAACGAGGAGTTCGGCTCGCTGACCGAGGCCCAGGTCCTTGTCGAGGCCTGGCGTATCGAGTGCAACAGCTACCGGCCCCACTCCGCCCTCGCCGGCCGGACCCCCGACGAGTACACCGGCAGTGGAACACCATCAGCCAGCCAGCACTCTCATGACAGCTGGAACACCAAACGGGGTCCCGTCAGTCCCGGTGGGCGGTAACCGCCTCGGCCGCCAGATCACCCACGGTCACCGTCCGCACCACCCTGTGCCTGGCCACTACCATCACGGTCAACGCCGCCGGCGAGTCGAACCGGGTCACCGACCCGTCGGACCGGTTCCAGCAGACCAACTTCGACCAGGCCGTCCGGGTGGTCAGCCAGTCCCGTAGCAAGGGGCACCTATGTCGCGCACATCACTACCTCCACGTACGACCTGGTCGGCCGGCTAACCGGACAGAGCAACTGTCCGGCCACCAGCCGCGATGACCTAGACCCGGCGGTCAACCACCGAGGTTGTACGAGTATTCGTCGGGCGTCCAGACGTACTTAGTGATCTCGCAGCGGCGGGTCACACTGCGCACCGGCCGACATCGGAGGCCCTCGGTGGCGGCGCGCACGACATCGGGCGTCGGACAGCGAGATCGGACACAGCACGTGACACTGTGTCTCCCCGAGCGGCGGGGCGCGGTCAGAACAGCGAGGTCACTCGCCGCGGCGTTGGCGAAGTTCGGCCAGTGCCTCGGCGAGGATCGCGGCACCGTCCTCGTCGCTACGGCGTTCCTTGACGTACGCGAGGTGTGACTTGTACGGCTCTGTACGCGGCCTCGTTGGTGGGTTCGCCTGGTCCCGCCCGGCGGGGAGGCCGCACTTGGGACAGTCCCACGTGGACGGCGGCGGGGCCTCGGCCGAGAACGACGGCTCGATCGAGTGCCCGTTGGCACACCAGTAGGTGATGGGGCGGCGAGGGGCCGGTTCACAACGCTCGGGAGGCCGGATCGGGCCGGACCCGACGCGTGTGCCTCGGATGGCGCTGCCACTTGCCACGTGCTTGCTCCTGTCGTCGGGGGGTACGTCGACAGCTCGGGGCGGCTCGAACGGCGCGCGCGTCGAACACATTGCGCGCGGCCCGCAATGGACCGCGCGGATGAGTCTAGGACCTTATGGCGGGGTTACACAGCACCCGTATCGGCCAGCTTCAGCCACAATCCCATGCCGACGATGGCTGCGAACCAGATAATGCCGACCATAACCGTATAACGGTCCAGGTTCTTCTCAGCGACCGACGAACCGGCCAGGCTGGTCGAGACGCCGCCACCGAACATGCTCGACAGGCCGCCGCCCTTGCCGCGGTGCAGCAGGATGAGCAGCGTGAGCAGGATGCTCGTCAGGAACAGCAAGGCGATCATCAGGTAGGCGAACCAGATCGGCATGGCGGAGTCGATCCTCCCAGTCAGTGCGGCAGCGGGTCCAGCATACCTACGCGGTCACGACGAGCTACCGAGGCCGAGCGCGCAGAGGTCGGGCTGGCCGAAGGCGGGGTGAATGAAGCCGCCCCGGACGTTCGAGCCGGCGAACCGCAATGCCTTCATGTACAGCATCGGGATGATCGGGGCCTGCTCCTGGATCTTCTGGTCCAGCTCGCCCCACAGCCGGTACTGGGCGTCGAGGTCGGCCTCGGCCATCGCCGCCTCGATCATTTCGTCGACCGACTTGTCACGGAAGTTCGAGAAGTTCTTGTTCCCGGTCGCGCCCTCGCCGGTCGGGATCACGCCGCTGCTGAACAGCGGCGGGATGACCGCCGAGCCGTTCGCCCAGTCAGCGACCCAGCCGGCCCACATCACGTCGTAGTCGTTCTTCGGGTTGCCGATGGCCGCGTCGAAGTAGTCGAGGCAGGTCGCGCCCTTCGGGCACGTCTCCCCCGGGCCGACCGGGGGCTGGACCGGTACCGCCTGGGTCGCGATGCCGACCCGCTGGAACGACTCGATCACGGTCTGGACGAGGCGCCGGCGCACCGGGCTGTCCGGGTACGCGAGCCGGATCCGGTCCCGGCATGGCTTGCCCGCCGCTCGCGCCTCTTCCAGCAGCTGGATCGCGCGGTCGCGGTCGCCCTCGGGCTTGGACTTGGTGCTGTAGAGGTCGAACACCTTGTGCGAGCGCAGCTGCGGCGAAATGATCGACGTCGCCAGCTCGCCGAACATCTGGCCGCCCATCGCACTGCGGAACTTCCGCTTGTTCACCGCGTACTCGAGCGCCTGTCGGCAGCGGACGTCCGTGATGCGCGCGGTGTTGATGGCGAAGTACCGCACACCGCTGAACGTTCCGGTGATCATGCGCTTGGACAGCTGGTCGTCGTTGACGATCTGCTGGACGAAGTTCGGCGCGATGTCGACGTCGAACAGCACCGTGTTGCGTGCCTCGCCCTGGTCCTGCACGAGGGCGTTGGTCACCTTGGGCGTGTTCGAGTCGAGCACGATCTCGATGCGGTCCGGGTACGCCTTGCGTACCGAGTCCGTCGACGAGCTCCAGTGCGGGTTCCGTTCCAGGGAGACGTGCTTGGCATCGGACTCGGCGATCTTGTACGGCCCGGTGGCGAACGGCTTGTGGTCGTACGCCTCCTTGTCCGCGTCCTTGCCCAGCGGCACGGGCGCGAACACCGGCAGCGCCACCGCGTAGCCGAAGTCGCCCATCGCCTGCTTCAGCCGGAACCGGATCGTGCTCTGGTCGACGCAGGTGACCGAGTCGAGGCCCTCGTTGGTTCCGCGCAGCGGGCCCTTGTAGGGCTCGGGGTTGTCGGCGAGCAACTGCCGCGGGTACTGCAGGCCGCTGGTGAACAGGTCGGAGAAGTTGCGCTCGACGCCGTACTTGACGTGCTCGCACGTGACGAGGCTGCCGTCCTCCCAGCGCAGGCCCTTCTTCAGCGTGAAGTCCCACTCGCGGCGGTCCGCGCTCGGCCGGCCGGTGTCCGTGGCGAGGTCGCCGACGATCTCGCTGGCGCCGCTACCGGCTTCGGACTTGACGGTCGTCAGCGTGCGCGTGATCAGGCGGCTGACGTTGGCGTCCAGCGCCGCGGCGATCTTCTGCGGGTCGAGGTGCTCGGGCAGGACGCTGACGACGACACGCAGCGTGCCGCCGCGCTCGGGCGGCTGGGGACGGTTCGACGCGTCCGCCGTGTCGCAGGCCGCGATCGCGGCCAGGGCCACCACGGCGATACCGGCAGCCGCCAGTCGCCGGAACCGAGTGCGGTGCATTTTTGTCCTCACGCCAAGCTGATGGGGGTTCGGCCAGCAATACTCTAGGACGCGTTGCTGGTCTGCGTGAACACGCCCACCCACCCGCAACCGTGAGTCAGACGATCACAGCACGGCGTGTTCGCGATACCGACAAATCTGTACGAACTCGTCGGCGTCGATGCTGGCCCCACCCACGAGCGCGCCATCGATGTCCCCCTGGGCCATGATGCCGGCGATGTTGGCCGCCTTGACGGAGCCGCCGTACAGGATCCGGACGCGATCGGCGACACCGCCGTGCCGCTCGCCGAGGCGGGCGCGCAGCGCACCGATGACCTCCTGGGCATCTTCGGGCGTCGCGGTCTTGCCGGTGCCGATGGCCCAGATCGGCTCGTACGCGATGACGACCTTCTCGACCTCCTCCGCCGTGCGTCCCTCCAGCGCCGCGTCGAGCTGCGTCACGGTGTACGGCACGTGCGCGCTCTCCTCGCGGACCTCCAGACCCTCGCCCACGCAGAGGATCGGGGTGATGCCGTTGCCGAGGGCCGCCTTCACCTTCGCGTTGACGAGCTCGTCGTCCTCGTGGTGGTAGGCGCGCCGCTCCGAGTGGCCGACGACCACGTACGCGCAGCCGAGCTTGGCCAGCATCGACCCGGAGATGTCGCCGGTGTACGCGCCGGCCGCGTGCGGAGACAGATCCTGCGCGCCGTACCCGATCAGCAGCTTGTCGCCGTCGACCAACGTCTGCACGCTGCGGATGTCCACGTACGGCGGCAGTACCACCACCTCGACGTCGCTCAGCTGCTGCTCGGTGAGGCTGAACGCGAGCTTCTGCACGAGCGCGATCGCCTCGAGGTGGTTGAGGTTCATCTTCCAGTTGCCGGCCATAAGTGGCCGGCGCACAGTGCGTGCCACCTACTCCTCCAGCGCGGCAAGGCCCGGGAGCGTCTTGCCCTCCAGAAACTCCAGCGACGCACCGCCGCCGGTCGAGATGTGCCCGAAGGCGTCCTCCGGGATGCCCAGCGCGCGC
>Ga0075429_100003124_pt1 | contig 14075 bp, 10 predicted proteins | sample RhiMetdeltSRZDD3_FD_75295 | JGI IMG/M metagenome (GOLD analysis project Ga0075429, IMG submission 75295) | Populus rhizosphere microbial communities from Tennessee, USA - Rhizosphere MetaG P. deltoides SRZDD3 | ecosystem: Host-associated > Plants > Roots > Rhizosphere > Soil | place: USA... | reverse complement strand
AAGACGCCCGCGGGCGGATTGCCGGCGGCTCTGACCGATCCCTCGCCCACGGGCACTCGAGCGCCCGCGCTGGGCGAGGTGAGGGACGGCGTCGGATCCGAGTTCTCTACGCAGGCGCCCGCCATCAGGGTCAATGCCGCGAGGACCACCTGGTTTCGAAAAACTCTACGCATCTCGCTTCCTCCTCGGCGCCGGCTGCAGGGCGCCTGTCCGTGACGCGAAGACGGGGGAGGAAACGTCTCAATACCCTCGTCCTCGTTGAAACGTTTCCTCGGCACCCGCCGCGTCTCCTTCAGGCGCGATTGAGTGCGCGCGGAAGGAGTGGACATGCGGAGACGAGTCGGCGTGAGGCGCAATCGGCCGCACAGGAGGGCGCTGGTCGTGGTCGTGGCCCTCGCGATGGGGGCCTGCGTGGAGACGGCCGATCCGCCAACCTCAATGGTCACGGGCGAGAGTTTGCGCGCCACCGAAGACGACGGACGGGCGCAAGCGGCTGGTGCTCCGCGCGGGACGTTTCGCACGACTCCCGCGGCGGACGGAGATGTGATCACCGTGCCCCTGGGTGATCCCGTCCTGGTGAACGCCGCGCGATTCGAGCCGGATGCGGACGGAGATGAGTTGAAGGTTGAGGCCGAGTGGGGGGACGGCGCGCACGACGCCGTCGGGTGTGGTCCCTGCCGGCTCTCTCACGTGTACGCCCGTGCGGGCGCGTACTCCTTGCAAGCGACCATCCACAACCGGCGGAACGTCGGCCGCGGGGAGGTCATTCAGAGGTTTGGCGTCGTCGTCCGGGGCTCGACGGCGCCAGACCTGGGGCAGCCGCCAGCCCCGGGGCCGCCGCCACGGTTCTGCCATTCGATCCATGCCTTCATCGGTGCCTCGGGTCCTTCGATACCCACGGCTTGCCCGAGCGGCGCAACGCAGTTCTGCGACACGACGCCGATCGTCGCCACCAGCTCGGCCCAGGCCCAACTGGCGTGCGACACGTGCCTGGGGCTGGGGCTTCGATGCAATCGTGGCAATTGGGGCGTCGACGTGTGGTGGTGGCCGCGCACGGCAGGCATCAACGGATATGCGCTGTTCCAATTCGGTCCGAGTTCAAGTGGGCCGGCCGGAACCATCGATGGCGGCACGCCCACGGGCCGGTGGGCACCCTGAAGGCGTATGGCGATGTGTACCGTTGGGTTGCAGCGCTTCTTGGGAGTGTCGATTGCAGTCGCCCTCGCCGCGTGCGGAGCCGATTCCAGCAGGGCCCCGGACGCCGGAGCGATGGCGGGGCTTCGCGATCCGAGCGATGCGAGCGAGTGGACCGTCGATCGACCGGCGGGCGACGCTCTCGGCGCGATCGCGGTGGGTCCTGATGGCCGTGTATTGATTGCCGGTACATTCGGGCTGCTGGCCGAGCGCCGGGAGTTGGCAGTCGATCGATCTCGGCCCGTTGCTGGTTCCGTATGAAGAGCCGCGCGGCGAATGGCAGCGCTTTCTCGTCAGTGCCGACGAGGTCTGGATCGCGGGTGCTCTCGGCTTCTACAACGGTGGTGTCGTGCGGCGTCGCGATGGGCGCTGGGCGATCGAGTACGACGAGTTTCGGGACACGCCCCCTTATGTCGTGGGCGAGCGCGTGTACGAGCTCGAAGACGCCGCGACGGGCCGATGGCGTTTGATGCGCGCGACGACACCGCCGGGCACACGGCTTCGAAGCGCGGCGCTCGACGGCGCACGACTGTACGCCGTCGGCGAGACCTTCTCGGGTAGAGGCATCGCGTTCAGCGGCACGACCGCTGCGCTCGCCTCGGCGACGTTTTCTTCTGCGCTCAAAGCGGTGGCGGCGGTTGCGCCCGGAGACGTCTGGGCCATCGGCGATGACGGACCACCGAGGTCTACGTCGGCACCGACGACGGCGCGGTCTATCGTTTCGCCCCTTGACTGCCCCGATCACGACTTCTTGCGGCGTGCACCCTCGATCTTCTCGGCGTTCTCGAGGCCGAACTTCTCGAGCACCTCCGCTGCCTGCTTGGCCACTCCCTTGTAGGAGGCCATGAACATCGCCCCCGGCTTGGTCGCGATCAGCAGCCAATAGGGGGCGTCCTTGGTGAACCGGTGGACGACGCTGGTGTCCGACTTCTTCCAGAAGGTCTGCCGGTCGTTCCAGACCGCGTCGCTCTTGGCCAGGCGGGCCGCGTCGACCCGGCCCCCCGGAGCCACGCGCAGCACGAGCTGGGCGGCCGCGGTCTTCGTTCCGAGGCCTCCGCCCCAGCCGTCGTGGGTCACCTTGGCGCGGCCCAGGACCTGCACCACGAGGTCGGCGTCCTCCGCCCGGCCCACGAGCGCGAGCTCCGTTTTCTCAACGGCTTGACTGAGCTCACGCACGGAGTCGTCGATGTCCGTCTGCTTCAGGTCGATGGAATAGAACCAGTCCGCCTGCGCCTCCAGAAAGGTGTCGCGCGCGACCAGCAGCTCCTCCCGTTTGTCGTCCGGCCAGGTCTCCAGCTTCTTCCCGTACTGCTTGCGATAGGCCTCGTCCACGCTCTCGTAGCGCGAACGGAGGTCGTCCTTCTTGGCGCGGAGTTGGCCCTGGACCGCCTGCGTGGGCGCCTTCGGCGTCGACCCGATGACATGGACCGCCAAAGGATCGGCGGCGTTGGCGGATCCGGCCAGGGCCAGGGCGAGCGTCGCCACGGCGAGTTTCTGCCTCATGAAAAGCCTCCCTCTCGCCAAGGGACGCGGCAACGGTGGACGAAACGTCTCAGTCTGGCGTTACGACCACCGGCCGGTCTCACGGTCGTGCGACCTCTGAGACGTTCCGGGGGCGACCTGCGCGTCCATGACAGCGCTCGTTTGCGCGCGGGAGGTCACGGTGAAAAATGGAACCGTCGTCGCATGGGGCCTGGGTTGCGCACTGCTGGGGGCCGGCCATGCCGGCGCCGAAGGCTTGGCGGCCGGCGTACGCCTGGGTACGCCGGGCCTTGGGTTCGAGCTCACGAAGTCTCTCTCATCCAGGGCGAACGTGCGGATGGGCGGGAACCTGTTCGGGAAGTATCGATACTCCGCCGAGCAGAGCGACGTTTCCTACGACCTGACGTTCAAGCTGCGCTCGGGAGCGGCGCTCCTCGATTTCCATCCGGGAGGAGGGGCCTTCCGACTGAGCGCGGGCCTCCTCTACAACAAGGGGCGGATCGACGGCGCCGCCCGGACTTCGGGAACCTACCGGATCGGGGGCACGTCCTACACGGGAGCCGAGGTCGGCACACTGAGCGCCGCCATCCGCTTCCGGCGCTCGTTCGCCCCCTGCGTCGCCCTCGGTTTCGGCAACGCCGTGGGCCGGGGCCGGCGACTCACCTTCTCCGTCGACACCGGCGTGGCGCTCCAGGGCTCGCCCGTCACCGACCTCACGACGACGGGGCCCATCAGCACCGATGCGCATTTCCAGACGGAGCTGGCCCGCGAGCGCGGGGAGGTGGACCGCGAGCTGTCGAAGAACTATTACAAGTACTATCCCATGATCACGTTCGGCGCGGCCTACCGGTTCTGAAGGAGGCGGCCATGGAACGGCAACGGTTCTGGCGTTCTCCTCATCCCGGAGCGCGCGCCCTCCGCGGCTCGCTGTACCTGCTGGCCCTCACCGCGATCTTGTTCGCTCCGATCGTGCTGGTGGTCGGGTCCTGGACGCTGATTCCGATGTCGATCGGCATCTTCACGGGCATCGGAGCACTGGCCTGGCTGTTCATGGCCGCCCCCGGCATCTATGACTACCTGAACAGCACGCGGGTCGCCGGACGCATCGTCGGCACCATCGCCATGACGGCGGGCGCCGCGCTCTGCATCTACGTCGTCCCCGAGATCCTGGCCGTGAAACCCGGCAGCCATCGGCGCCAGGGGTCGGCGACGGCCGCCATCGTGGTCGTGTCCACCGGCCTCTTCGCGGGCGGCGCCGGCCTGATGCTCGGCTGGCGAAGAAAGCGCGGAGAGCTCGACGGACGGTGACTAGGCCAATGGCTGTTGCAAAACGCGCGCGCCGGCCCATGGCCGTCGTGCGCCAGGCCGGCCAGGCGTCACGGTGGACGCGTTTCCCGGACCACCGGCAGATACTCGGGCCGCCAGAAGGCCTCTCGCACGAACGACTCGAGGTCGTGCGGCGGGGGCGAGCCGGTCTGGCCCTCGAGCAGCGCCTGGCGCAGGACGCGGGTGGCCACGTGACGCGAGACCTCGCGCAGCTCGTCGATGGGGGGAAACACGCGGGCCGCGGCGAGATGACGGTCCGCGGTGTATTCGGCAAGCGCGTAGGCGGCCTCCAGCACCATGCCGTCCGTGATCTCGCGGGCGCCGGCCAGCACCGCGCCGTGGCCGAGGCCCGGGAAGACGAATGCGTTGTTGGCCTGCGGCACGGACAGGCGGCGGCCCGACCAGGCCACCGGCTCGAACGGGCTGCCGGTGGCGACGATGGCACAGCCGGCCGTCCACTCGATCAAGTCCGCGGGCGTCGCCTCGGAGGAGCTGGTGGGATTCGACATGGGAAAGATGACGGGACGCGGCGAGAGCTCGGCCATGGCGCGGACGACGTCGCAGTCGAAGGCGCCGGGCCGGCCGGACAGTCCGATGAGCGCCGTCGCACGTCCGCGCCGCACCGTCTCCAGCAGACCCGGGCGCGTGCTCCAGCCGGCGAGGCCGGTGCGCCGGTGGGCGAACGGGCGCTTGTACCCTTCGAGGGCGCGATCGTCGGTGATGAGACCGTGGGAGTCGAGGACGAAGATCCGTTCCGAGGCCTCCTCCCGCGACAGGCCCTCGCGGCGCAGGCCTTCGCGCAGGGCCCAAGCCACCCCCATCCCGGCGGCGCCGCCGCCGTGGATCACGATGCGCTGATCGGCCAGCGGCTCGCCGCGCAAGCGACACGCGGCCATCAGGCCCGCCAGCGAAACCGCGCCCGTCCCCTGGATGTCGTCGTTGAACGACGGCACCACGCGGCGATAGCGCTCGAGCACGGCGAAGGCGGTGTCGCGCGTCAGGTCCTCCCATTGGATGACGGCGCGCGGCCATCGTGTCTGCACGGCGGCCACGAACCGGTCCGTGAACGCGAGGTAGCGCTCGCCGGTCAGGCGGCCGTGACGCACGCCGAGGTAGAGCGGATCCTCGAGAAGATCGGCGCGGTCCGTTCCCACGTCGAGGGCGACGGGCATGGTGTGAAACGGGGCCAGACCCGCGCCGGCCGTATACAGCGCCAGCTTGCCGATGGGGATGGCGAGACCGCCGTAGCCTTGATCGCCGATGCCGAGGATGGCCGACGAGTCGGTGGCCACGATCAGGCGCACGTCGTTCAAGGGATACTCCGTCATCAGCTCGGGAGCCCGCTCGATGTTGAGGGGAGACAACGAGAGGCCACGCGCGTTCTGGTACAGGTGGCTGAACCGGCGCACCGCCTCGCCGACCGTGGGCGTGTAGACGATGGGCATCATCTCGGCGAGGTGCCTTTCGAGGAGCGCGTAGAACAGGACCTCCTGCCTCTCCTGCAGGGCGCGCAGGAACTGGTATTTGTCGATGGCGGTGGGTGCCAGTTGGAAGGCGCGATAGGCGCGCTCCGCCTGCTCGGCCAGGCTGTTCACGCGCGGGGGCAACAGGCCGTCGAGGCCGAGGGCGGTACGCTCGTCGTAGCTGAAGGCCGTGCCCTTGTTGGTGAGAGGCAGGCGCAGGAGGGCGACGCCGTCCAGGAAGACCTTCATGCAGGCATGGCCTGCCCCGTCGGTCTCGCTGGCGAAATAGCGGCTCACCCTCGTGGTCGTGGTCATGGCTCGCTCGCTAGAACTGCTGCGCCTCGGTGGATTCCTTGAGGGCCAGGGTGGAGGCCGCGCCGCCCGAAAGGACCTGCGCCACCTCGTCGAAGTAGCCGGTCCCCACCTCGCGCTGGTGGCGCGTCGCCGTGTAGCCTTCGCTCTCCGCGGCGAGCTCCGACTGCTGCAGCGCGGAATAGGCGGCCATGCCCCGTCGCGCGTAGTCGAGGGCGAGGGTGAACATCGAATGGTTGAGGGCGTGGAAGCCGGCCAGGGTGACGAACTGGAAGCGATAACCCATGGCGCCCAGCTCCTTCTGGAAGCCGGCGATGGTGTCGTCGTCCAGGTGCTTCTTCCAGTTGAACGACGGCGAACAGTTGTAGGCCAGGAGCTTCCCGGGGAACTCGCGGTGGATCGCCTCCGCGTAGCGGCGCGCGTCGGCCAGGTCGGGGGTCGACGTCTCGCACCAGAGCAGGTCGGCGTAGGGCGCGTAGGCGAGGCCGCGCGCGATCGCCATGTCGAGGCCGCCGCGGATGCGGAAGAAGCCCTCCTCCGTCCGCTCCCCCGTGACGAACGGCCGGTCGCGCGGGTCCACGTCGGCGGTGAGGAGGGTGGCGCTCTGCGCGTCCGTGCGCGCGACGAGCACCGTCGGCACGTCGAGCACGTCCGCGGCCAGTCGGGCCGCGACGAGGGTGCGGAGGAAATGGCTCACCGGCACCAGCACCTTGCCGCCGAGGTGGCCGCACTTCTTCTCGGAGGAGAGCTGGTCCTCGAAATGGACGCCGGCCGCCCCCGCTTCGATGAGGGCCTTCGTCAGCTCGAAGGCGTTCAGCGGCCCGCCGAAGCCGGCCTCCGCGTCGGCCACGATCGGGGCGAACCAGCATCTCCCGCCCGTGCCCTCCGCGTGCTCGATCTGGTCGGCGCGGGCGAGCGCCTGGTTGATGCGGCGCACCACGGCCGGCACGCTGTTGACGGGATACAGGCTCTGGTCCGGGTACATCTGGCCGGAGGTGTTGGCGTCGGCCGCAACCTGCCAGCCGGAGAGGTAGATGGCCTTGAGGCCGGCGCGCACCTGCTGCATCGCCTGATTGCCGGTGAGGGCGCCCAGGGCGGCCACGTAGTCCTCGGTGGTGAGCAGGTCCCACAGCCGCCGCGCGCCGCGGTCGGCGAGGGTGTGCTCGATGCGGACGGATCCGCGCAGGCGCTCCACGTCCGCGCGCGTGTAGGGGCGCACGATGCCCGCCCAGCGGTCCGGCGCCGGGCGGTAAGGGCGGGTGTCGAACGAGGTCGTGGTGGTGAGCATGGCGTTCTCCTCAGGACTTCGCCGTGTCGGCGACGAGTTGTTCGTAGGCGGGCCCGGTCAGGAAGTCCGGGAGCTCGTCCGCCAGGCACAAGTGCGCGAACAGATCGCAGGCCTGGCGGTACTTGCCGGCGATGAAGCGCGCCTCACCGATGCGGCCGACGAGGCGCAGGCCCTCCTCGGTGACGACGCGCCGGCAGAGATCGGGCGTCACCGGCGTTCCGTCGTCGAGGGTGGCGCGGTGGCGGACCCACTGCCAGATCTGTGTCCGCGAAATCTCGGCGGTGGCCGCGTCCTCCATGAGGTCGTAGAGGGGCACGCAGCCGGAGCCGCGCAGCCAAGCCTCCAGGTACTGGATGCCCACGCTCACGTTCTGGCGCAGGCCGGCCTCCGTGCGCGTGCCGCGCGGCACCTGCAGGAGGTCGGCCTCCGTGACCTCGACGTCCTCGCGCCGGACGTGGAGCTGGTTCGGGCCGGGCATGTGCGCGTCGAAGACCTCCCGGGCCGTCGCTACCAGGCCGGGATGCGCCACCCACGTGCCGTCGTGGCCGTCACCCACCTCGCGCAGCTTGTCCGCGCGCACCTTCTCGAGGGCGCGCGCGTTGGCGGCGGGATCGTCCTTGATGGGGATCTGCGCGGCCATGCCGCCCATGGCGTGCGCGCCGCGGCGATGGCAGGTCTTGACGAGGAGCTGCGTGTACGCGCGCAGGAACGGCTGCTCCATGGTCACCTGCCCGCGGTCGGGCATCACCCAGGCGGGGTCGTCGCGCACGGTCTTGATGGTGCTGAATATGTAGTCCCAGCGTCCGCAGTTGAGGCCCGCGGAATGCTCGCGCAGCTCGTAGAGGATCTCGTCCATCTCGAAGGCCGCGGGCAGGGTCTCGATGAGGACGGTGGCCTTGATGGTGCCGTGCGGCACTCCGAGCGCTCGCTGCGCGTGCTCGAAGACGTCGTTCCAGAGGCGGGCCTCGAGGTGGCTCTGCATCTTGGGCAGGTAGAAGTAGGGCCCGAGACCGGCGGCGTGGAGCGTCCTGGCGTTGTGGAAGAAGTACAGGCCGAAGTCGAAGAGGGCCGCCGGCATCGGACGGTCGCCGAGGACGGCGTGGCTCTCGACCAGGTGCCAGCCGCGCGGGCGCACCATCAAGGCGGGGGTGGGCGCTCGCAGCGCGTAGATCTTGCCCGTGCCCGGCTCGATGTGGCGGATGGTGCCCTCGACGGCCTCGCGGAGGTTCTGCTGGCCGCGCACCACGTTGTCCCACGTCGGGGCCAGCGAGTCTTCGAAGTCGGCCATGAACACGCGGGCGCCGGAATTCATGGCGTTGATGATCATCTTGCGGTCGGGCGGCCCCGTGATCTCGACCCGCCGGTCCTGCAGGGCGGCCGGCACCGGGGCCACCGACCATCCGCCCTGACGGATCGCCGCCGTCTCCTCGAGGAAGCGCGGGCGGCCGCCGGAGACCGCGACCTGCCGGCGCCGGGCCAGCGCCGCCTCCACGCGCGGGGCGAAGGCGCGCGCCAGGTCGGCCAGAAACTCGAGGGCCGGCCGCGAAAGCACACCCTCGTAATCGGCGAGTACGGGCCCCCGGATCTGGAGCCGCGTCGTGTGCCGCCCGTCAAGACTCGTCTGCGTCATCGCCATGGGCGCCTCCTCCATGTGGCCAGTGTGAAGGCAAGCGCCGCCGAATCAATAGTTAATTTGGTGTCAATGAGTTAACTGGGAATCCACTGTCTACGGAGTGGTTGTCAATTCGAAAATCTTGTCAAGAGCGGCGCCGGTGGCCTAACATCGATCGCATGCAGGAATGTTCGCCCCTCGGGGCCAAGCTGCGCGCCCTGCGCCGCCGCGCCGCCATGACGCAAGCCCAGCTGGCCGCGCGCCTCGGGATCTCCGCCAGTTACCTCAACCTGATCGAGCAGGACAAGCGGCCTGTCTCCGCCCCCATCCTCATCAAGCTGGGCGAGATACTGCCTCTCGATCTCAAGAGCCTCTCCGCGGAAAACGACACGCGGGTGGCCGCCGATCTTCTGGAGGCCTTCAGCGATCCACTGTTCGAGGGAGCCGAGATGGTGGCGACGGAGGTGCGGGAGCTGGCGGTGCGCGCCCCCTCCGCGGCGCGGGCGGTCTTGACCTTGTACCAATCCTACCGCGCGGCCCGGGAGTCGGCCGACACCCTCTTGCTCCGTCTGAACGAAGGGGACGAGCTCGCCGGCCACGAGCCGTCGCGTCTCCCCTCGGAGGAGGTGAGCGACCTCGTCCAGCATCACCTCAACCACTTCCCGGATCTGGAGGCGGGTGCTACGGAGATGTGGCGATCGGGGGCGCTGGCGGGAGACCTGTACGAGGCCATGGTGCGATGGCTGGCCGACTCGCACGGCGTTTCAGTCCACATCGGGACGGTGGGGGCGATGGGGGAGGTCCTGCGGTGGTACGACCCGGAAAGCCGGCGGCTGCTCTTGTCGGAGTCGCTGCGCCGGGGCAGCCGCAACTTCCAGCTCGCTTACCAGATCGGCCTTCTCACCCAGCGCGCGATCGTCGACGGCATCGCACGGGATGCGCGGCTCACCTCGGACGAGTCACGCTCGCTATGCCGCGCCGTCCTGGGCAACTACTTCGCGGGAGCGCTCCTGATGCCCTACGACCGCTTCCTCGACGCGGCGCGCACGGAGCGATACGACATCGAGGTCCTCGGCAACCGCTTCCGCACGAGCTTCGAGCAGGTCTGCCATCGGCTGACCACCCTCCGGCGGTCGGGAGCGGAGGGCGTGCCCTTCCACATGGTCCGCATCGACGTGGCCGGCAACATCTCGAAGCGCTTCAGCGCGTCCGGCCTGCGCTTCCCGCGCTTCTCCGGCGCTTGCCCGCGCTGGAACGTCTTCGCCGCCTTCCTGACGCCCGGGATGTTCCGCACGCAGATCGCGCAGATGCCCGACGGCACGACCTACTTCTGGGTCGCGCGTACCCTCTCGCGCGGTACCGGGGGATATCACGCCCCCCATACCGTGTTCGCCATGGGCCTCGGCTGCGAGATCCGTTATGCCCGCGAGCTCGTCTACGCGGACGGCGTCGACCTCGGCAACCGGGAGGCGGTGGTCCCCGTGGGCATGACCTGCCGGCTGTGCGAGCGCACGGACTGCGAGCAGCGCGCGTTCCCCGCCGTCCAGCATCCGATGAAGATCGACGAGAACGTCCGCGGGGCGTCTTTCTACGCGCCCGTCGAACGGCCGCTCGACGTGTAGTGCCCCGACTCGTGGACGGACCTTGACGTCGGAACGGCGCTGGCGCCATCATGTCGTCGCCGTCGTCCATGTCCACGCCGATACTCACTACGAAACTCAACGCACCTCCGCCCCGCGTCGACTGCGTCTCGCGGCCGCGGCTGCTCGCGCGCCTCGACGAGACGCTGGCCGCGCGGCTGGCTCTGGTGTGCGCCCCCGCCGGTTTCGGCAAGACGACGCTCGTCACCTCCTGGCTGCAGGGGCTGGCCGCGCGGGACCCGGCCCCCCGTGTGGCCTGGCTGTCGCTCGAGGAAGACGACGATGCGCCGCTGCGCTTCGTCGCCTACCTGACGACTGCCCTCCAGACCCTGGACAGCGGCATCGGCCAGAGCCTCCGCTCGCTGCTGGAGTCCCCGCAGCCTCCACCCGTCAACCACCTGATGACGCTGCTGCTCAACGACCTCGCCGACCTCGCCCACCCGTGCGTGCTGGTGCTCGACGACTTCCACCTGATCGGTCATCCCGATCTCAACGCCGGCGTCGCCTTCTTCCTCGAGCATCTGCCGCCGCAGCTCCACCTCCTCCTCGCCACTCGTGAGGAGCCGAAGCTGCCGCTCGCCCGCCTGCGCGTGAAGTGGCCGGTGGTCGAGCTGCGCCTCGATGACCTGCGGTTCAACCGCGCAGAGGCGGCGGCCTTCCTCGATCAGACGATGGGCCTCCGCGTCGACGCCGAGGTGGTGGCCGCCCTCGAAGACCGCACGGAGGGCTGGATTGCGGGCCTGCAGATGGCCGCCCTCTCGATGCGCGGCGGGGCGCGCCGTCCGGGGCTGACCGCGCCGCTGGCCGACGAGCATGGCGTACACGGCGACATCATCGACTACCTCGGAGCGGAGGTGCTCCGCCAACAGCCCGCGGAGATCCGCACGTTCCTCCGCCAGACGTCGATCCTCGAGCGCTTCAGCGAGCCGCTGTGCGACGCCGTCACCGGCCAGGGAGACAGCCGCCGGTTCCTGGCCCAGATCGCCCAGGCCAACCTGTTCCTCATCCCGCTCGACGACCAGCGGCGCTGGTACCGCTACCACTCGCTCTTCGCCGACTTCCTCCGCGCGGAGCTGGCCGCCTGGGAGCAACGCGAGCTGCATCAGCGGGCCAGCCGCTGGCACGAGGCCCACGGCTTCACGCCCGAGGCGATCAAGCATGCGCTGGCGGCGAAGGACCTCGATGCCGCCGAGCGGCTGATCCGCAGCAGCGTGGAGGAGACGTTCAGCGGCGGCGGCTTCAACACGCTCCTCACGTGGCTCAACGCGCTGCCCGACGAGCTGGTGCGGGCGCGCAGCGACCTGGCCGCGGACAAGGCCTGGATCCTCTACCTGCGCGGGGACGTGGCCGGCGCCGAGGAATACGCGGCCGCGGCCACGCGCAACCAGCGGGAGGACGATCCGCCGGTGCAGCGCGGGGCGCTGCTCGGGTTCCGCGCGTATCTGGCCATCAACCGTGGCGAGCCGGCGCAGGCCATTCCCATCGGCCAGGAGGCGCTGGCCCTCCTCGGCGACACGCGCTCCTTCTTCCGCACGACCGCCCTCAGCCACCTCGGCCAGGCCCAGCGCCTGACCGGCGACCGGCGGGCGGCGATCCAGACGCTGCGGCAAGCCGTCACCGTCGGACAGCTCTACGGCCATCACCTGATCACGCTCGAAGCCCTCGGCTATCTGACGCTGCTGCTCTACCAGCAGGGCCAGCTGCGTGAGGCCGTGCTGCTATGCCAGCAGGCGGCCGGACAGTACACGGACGAACGCGGCCATCCGCTGCCCATGGCGGGCCTGGTGCGGATTCCGCTCGGCGCGCTTTACTTCGAGACGAACGACCTCGAGCGCGCGGAGCGCGAGCTCAGCACGGGCATCGCCTTGTGCGAGCAGATGGGCACGCTGTACTACACGCTCCTCGGCCAGCGGACGCTCGCGAAGCTGCAATACGCGCGCGGGTATGCGGAGGCGGCGTGGGAGACGCTGGCCGCGGCGCGGGAGCTGGCCGCGCAGTCCGAGAGCCGCCGGCGCATCCGCAACATCGATGCCGTGACCGCCGAGCTGCAGATCCGGCACGGCCAGGTCGCGGCCGCCGAGCGCACCTTGACCACGATCCCCGAAGCGGCGGCCGAGCGCACCGAACACGAGAACCTGGTGATCGCCCGCTTGCGTCTGGCCCAGGGTCGTGCCGAGGAGGCCCGCGAGCTCCTGCAGGACATAGAGCGGCTCGCCGACGAGCAGGGCCGCCTCGGGAGCGGGGTCGCCATCCGCGTGCTGCAGGCCCTCGTCGAGAAGGCGTTGGGTCGGCGCGCCGCCGCCCTCGATCGGACCGAAGAGGCGGTGTCTCTGGCGGCCCACGCCGGGTATCGCCGCGCGTTCCTCGACGAAGGGGCCGCCGTCACCGACCTGCTGCGGGAACGCCGAGGCGCCGCCGCGGACTTCGTCGACTCGCTCCTGTCCGTGCTCCCGAAGCCCAGCGACGTGCCGGCCGCTGCCAACCAGGCGCTGGTCGAGCCGCTCGGCGACACTCAGCTCGTCATCCTGCGCCTCGTGGCCGACGGCCTCTCCAACCAGGAAGTGGCCGACAGAGTCGGCATTACCGTGGGCACCACCAAGTGGCACCTCAACCAGATCTACGGAAAGCTCGGGGTCTCCAGCCGCACGCAGGCCGTGGCCCAGGCCCGTCGGCTACGCCTGGTCTAACCGCCAAGACCTAACTTTCGATAGGCGGTCCCATTCTTCCGCCCGCCCACCTTTCGCTAGGTGACCGCCTCCTGCGCGCGGGACTACAGTGCGGCAACTTTTTCAGGAGTGCCGCATGTTCCGAAAGAACCTCTTCCGATGTTCCGCGCTCGTCGGGCTGATGCTGTCATCCGGCCCTCTGGCCGCCCAGGCCCGCCTGACCGGCGCCGATCTCGACGGCACCGTCCGCGACGAGCACGGCGCGGTGCTGCCGTCGGCCACCGTCACCGTCACCAACGCGGAGACCAACCAGGCGCGGACGGCGACCACCGGGCCGCAGGGCCAGTTCCGCCTGCCCGCGCTGCCTCCCGGGCGTTACCGCGTCACGGCGGAGCTCTCCGGATTCACGCGGGCCGTCCGCGAGGGCCTCGTGCTGCAGCTCGGCCAGTCTGTGGCCATCGAGCTCACGCTGGCCCTGGCGGGGAGCCAAGAGGAGCTGACCGTGCAGGCGGAGGCCCCCCTCGTCGACTCCCACGACGCCTCCGTTTCCTCCGTCGTCGGCCAGCTGCAGATCGAGGGGCTGCCCATCAACGGGCGCAACTTCATCAGCTTCGCCGTGATCACCCCCGGCGTCACCCTCGACAACACGCCGCAGCAGGGCGCCTCCGCCACCTCGGGACTGTCCTTCGCGGGACAACGCGCGCGCTCGAACAACGTCATGGTGGATGGGCTCGACAACAACGACGCCTCCCTGGGCGCCGTGCGCGCGGTCTTCGGGCAGGAGGCGATCCGGGAGTTCCAGGTGCTGACGAATTCCTACTCCGCGGAGTTCGGCAAGGCCTCGGGGGGTGTGGTCAACATCGTGACCAAGAGCGGGACCAACGAGCTGCACGGGAACGCCTTCAGCTATTTCCGTGACGAGGCCCTGAACGCGAAGGACCACTTCGAGCGCTTCGATCTGTTCGGGGAGGAGGTCTCGCGCGGCAAATCGCCGTTCCGCCAGTATCAGTACGGCGCCACCCTCGGCGGCCCGTTGCGCAAGGACAAGACCTTCTTCTTCCTCTCCTTCGAACGGCTCGACATCACCGCCAG
>Ga0075429_100003123_pt1 | contig 14075 bp, 13 predicted proteins | sample RhiMetdeltSRZDD3_FD_75295 | JGI IMG/M metagenome (GOLD analysis project Ga0075429, IMG submission 75295) | Populus rhizosphere microbial communities from Tennessee, USA - Rhizosphere MetaG P. deltoides SRZDD3 | ecosystem: Host-associated > Plants > Roots > Rhizosphere > Soil | place: USA... | reverse complement strand
TAGTGATGATTCAAGACTTGCGTGTAAGGAACTGAATATCACGAATAAGCCGTGGCTAGGTGATTTGCAGACTATGGAACTGGTTCGCTGCATTGCGTGTGGCGCACTCAGAAATCCCGCATTCCCAGTCTGTCAGTCATGTCATGCAATCATTGACAAGAAGAAAGCAGAAGAACTCGGACTTGTGTTCGCCAAACAATAGTAAATAGGAGGAGAGATGCCACATCAGGTCACGGTAACAGGAACACTCGGACCCGGAATCGCACGTTCTGCGATGGTAGTTCAGAATGTCAATGAAGTAGTGTTCAATCTGAATCCAAAGATACTTCGAGTGCGTGTCGATGATATCAATGGTAACTGGAAAGACGTTGATATCTCGGCAGCTACTACAGTTACCTGTACCATCACTTCTGGTAACTACGCTTTTGTCGTGAGTTAGAATCATGAGCACTACATCATTAACAGCAGGCGAAGTAATGGATCGTAGTGCTGCGCTCATGAACGATCCTGCCAAGACTGATTACACGTATATAAACCAACTGCCGTATCTGAATATGGCGATTGATGAATTGGTGGAGAGTCTGGAGGAATCTAACTCTTCACCAACTAATCAAACTTCACCTATCATCGTGGTTCCAGTTGGATCGAATAAGATTACACCTGTTGAGAACGTCACTCCTCCTCACTATCCGATTGATCTGGTGGAAGTGCAGGGTGTAACTGAGCGTCTATCAGGGTCGAGTGATTCCTTCCTTACATTAGGACGAAGGGATTTCGTTCAAGTCTATCCTGCTAACAATTCACTCCTCTACTGGTGTTGGGAAGATCAACAGATTAAATTCAATCCCAATGGCGCACTTACAATACGGGATGTGCAGATTTTGTATGTGCGTCAGGCAATAGTGAGTGCGACGAATGAGACCACAATCATTGGTACCATCAATGCGCGCTCATATCTCGGATACAAAACTGCCGCTCTATGTGCTCGATTCATTGGGGAGAATCCAACGAGAGCAGATGAATTGGATAAACATGCAACAAATGCACTGGAACGGCTAGATAGTGTGAATAATAAGGGTCGTCAGGCTACTTCAACCAGACATAGGCCATTTCGTGCTGGATTTAAGGCAAGAGGTGGATACTAATGGCATTACGTGATCATGCACCATTTGTAATTGAGCAATTCAGTGGATGGTGGCAACGTGGAGATGCTGAATCTGCTCCCGGAGATCACTTCACTCAAGCTGATAACGTCCAATACTTTACTGGAGGAGTAGAAACTAGAGATCCACTAGATAAGTATCAGAATGTAGCTACTCCGCTAGAACGTATCTTGCGAATGTATGACTATGTGATGCAAACTGGTCAGTCTCTTCTCGTATTGACAGAATTCGGTAAAATCTATCATTTGGTAGGATCTACGACTATTTATGGACCGATTCTGACTATTCCAACGATGGAAGATTTCGGATTTGTGTCAATAGCTGGGCGCGCATACATTACACCCTTCAAAACTAATGTAAATCCAGTCGGTGTAAACTACGAATTAGGTATCCCCGGTGAATTCGTCTATGTCTACAAAGGGGACGGAACCCCTGCACGTAAAGCTGCTGGGGCAGCACCTACTAACGCTTCAAAGAAGCCATTTCACGCATATACTACTCCCACTACTGGTGTTGTTACTGCTGGTATTCATGTCATCGCTGTCTCTTATAATGGCGGTATACTTGGTACAGAAGTTTTCCCAGTTGTTATCACTCTGGGAGATAGACAGGTTCAACTAGCTAATATTCCATTAGGTCCGGGTGGTACTACATCACGGACGATTGCAATGACACGCGCAATCGATCCTAAGGATTATAAAGCCAGTACAGTCGGATACGTATTCTACACCGTCGAAATAATCGCAGACAATACGACGGAAACTAAGGTCATAAATGTCGCTGATTCTGGTTTAGTTACAGTCTATGCACCCGGTGCTACAGCGGCTCCAGTCTCTAATGCACTACTTGTATCGAATACAGATATCGAGGGTTTCAGTGACTTCGGATTTCATCTCGTAGGTGTCATTTATGAAACCGATACAGGATATCAAACAGCCCCCGGACCTGAATTCTTTGGAGCACAGTCTTACGGCTCTACAACAAAGTCCATTAAAGTATCTAATATACCAGTATCCCCTAGTCCTACTGTTATTAAGCGACATTTGGTGTCCACGAAGTGGATTCCTGAATATAATGGAGATCAGAAGGGATATCAATTTTTCTTCATTCCAAAAGGTACCTTGGATAATAACACTGCCACTGAATTAGTGGTGAATTATTATGACTCAGATCTCCTCTCAGATGCCTCGCATCTCCTCGACAACTTTGCAGAAATTCCGGCGGGCGTCAATCTCTGCACATATCACTCTAGAATGGTACTTGTGGGTGATCCTACATTACCAAAGAAAGCAGACGGAACACCAGATACGACACAACCAGATAACAGGTCCGTGGCGAGGGTATCATACCCCGGAGAGCCGGAGGCGATATCTCAGGTTGATGGACTCATCATCGCACCATTAGATGGTAATCCTTTAACTCATTGTCAGGAATTTAGAGACATTCTGTATCTGTTTAAGAAATCACGGACTTACGCATACTCGGATAATTCAGATGAACCAGCTACTTGGCAAGAGGAAGTTCTCGATCAGGGCATTGGCTGTGGAGTTCATGGAATTGCTACGGTACTTGATACTGGAGGCGTGAACGTAGATTTCCTCCTGATTGCAGATTGGTCTGGTCTGATGCAATTCAATGGCGTGTATGCGCGTCCTGAATTGAGTTGGAAGATTGAAGACTATTGGATGTCAATCATTCGGAATAACTTCCGATACATTCAAGTAGTCAATGACTCTTTATCCAAGAAAATCTGGATGACTCTTCCTCCACCATTTCAACATATGATGCTCCATGCAGACTATGGTGATGGATTGGATGCAAAGAACATCAAATGGGCACGATGGATATTCGATGCAAAGATGGCATGTGTTGCACTAATTGACACTAATAAGTTGGTATTAGGTGCAATCGGTGCTCCATGAGTCAAGCAGATAGAGCTAAAGCAAAGAGTGCTGCGGCGGTTGCTGCACATTTTGCATCTTTACCTCCTGTAGTGATACCACCAGTTGTAGTTCCATTAGTTACTATCAACTACACTGGAGTCTATTTCATAGATCCCACTAAAGTAGCTAAACATGACAGCTACTATAATGCGATAGAACAGAAGATACCGAATCCAACCATGCGCACGGCTCTCATAGGCGAATAATTAGATGTACGCTTGCGTCAAGGTCATCAGTCCAATAGGTGGTACTCCACCATTTTTCGAGGACTTCACGGGAGTAAATGACGCTAAGACAGGCACTCCATTCGCCATTACAGCAGCATTCCTCATGGGTGGATACTGTCCTCCTAATGCTCTAACATACTATGGAACATTTGATGATTCCTCATTTCATTGGGATCTCGGATTCTATCACACTACTCAACAGGGATCTCAGGGTGGTGGAACTTGTGCTGATTTCGCATTGAAGATATGTTCTGGAGCTGATGGCTATGGATACGCACTCATGGACACATTTCCAGATATCTTCTTTGGGGGATATATTGGTGGCTTCGGATACATCAATAATGTAGTACCGGGGGGATTTAGAGTAAATTGGGATCGTAGAGATAGAGCAGGTGATGCAAAGATTATGCTCTGCGTAGGTCTTGATAGTGATCCTAATGTTGGAATAGAAATAAATGGAAATGCAGTTAATGGAACCTATGGATTCGCTAAGAAACCACAGGGATTCATTACATGGCCTACAGTATTTGGATCTCCCGGTAGTGGACCTGCTGTAACAGGTGCTGGTGGTACAGGATGGGGATTAGGTTGGAATTCTATCGACAATAATAGAGGACATTTAGTTGATAGTGCAGGAAGTCAAGGTAATAATAGTTGTCAGCAGTGGACTGATAGATTTGAACCAGGTGGAGCATTCATATCTGCATGGAATCCTCTCTCATACACTATATCGAGTGGAACAGGTGCGCGTTATCCTCAAGCTGTATTAACTGGAATTAATGGACGAACTGCATCAGGAAGTTTTAGAATACCTCCAACTGATGGATTATATTCATTTACTAATACTATAAATGCTGTATTTATGATGTTTGCAACTGTTGGATTAGCCCCTGGAACATTCGATAACGTCAATTCTTCAGGTTGTATTGGAATAGCAGATGGAGTGAATCAAGCATCATACTGGACGGGCGAGTCTACACAGGGAAATAATCCATTAAAAGGTGCTAGATTCCTCTCAACTAGTAAAGTCCTACGGAATGGACTAGCAAATAATGCAGCTACTACACAAAAGAATATCGGAAATGTAGTTTCAATAAGTGAAACTGGTACAGTTGTAATGAATTTCACTAATACTGATGGAACATCTCCAGAAGTCATATGGACTGCATGGGGAACAGCTAGAATCCCTCAGACTAATAGTGGGATTCATTTCATTAATCCTGATAAGCCTCAGAAACACGACAGCTATAATAACGCATTAGAAGTGAAGATTCCAGATCCCACGATACGCACTGCTGATATCGGGAGTTGATATGAGTCCACAGGGCGCAGTAATGAGTGAGGGCAGTTCAGGTGAGCAGATATCTCACTTTGCTGCCATACGCATTCGATTGACTGGTGTAGGCCCACTACAGATGAAAGTCTATTCACTAGATGATGTCAGAACTAAGACATTAGCCCCTCTCGTGATGCAAGCGACTAATCGAATTCAGCCCACTAGAATAGTGAATTTCATGGAGCAGCGCGCATCATTTGAACTAAAGACTACTGGAATGGATGAAGTATTCAGAATCAATCGAATCGTGATCTTCTCGAAGGAAGTATTCAGTTCTTATCCGGGGTCGTAACATGGCATTCAAAAAGCCGAAGGAACAGCCTCAATTTGCAGATCTTAAGGCTATTCTAGCTAATACTAGGACTGAATTAGATAATTCAACTTATCAGACTTTATCTCAACTAATTGACCGTCTGACTCAGTTTCAGATGGTTACATTAGAGGCTATTGCGGCCATAAATGACAGTATAAATGAAGCAAATACTACAATAAATAACCTAGCAGATGGGAAAGCTACTTATTTAACTGTCAATAATGAAACCGTCAAACTACCCCATTCACGGCAGGAATTACCGGGTTATGGCATTACATTCGATGACTCAATTCCGAATAAACGGACAGTATCTGCGGCTTCTGGTGGCAGAGGATATGTGCCAATGGTAAATGGTGCGTATCCTGCTGGTGTCATGTATATCGGTAAATCTGTCCTTATGATTCCCTACGGCGGAGACATGTAATGCCTGATGATATCCAATATGACACATATCAGCATTATGGAACTGCGGCTCAACGAGCTGCATTCGTACCATCACCACCAGCCATACTAGGTGTTCAACCATTATATCGATGGTATGAGACTGATACCAACAAATACTTCACATACGATACTAGTTGGCATCTTGAAGTGACAGGTGGCGGTGGTGGTTCAATTGGCGATATGTTTCTGTTAATGGGTGGTTAAATGCCTTCTGCATATAAGATTCTCGGACAGAACTCTCCTGCTGCCACCATCTTAACGGACATATACACTGTCCCTGCGCTGACACAGGCCATAGTATCGACTATTACTGTGTGTAACAGAGCCAACACATCCACAGCTTACCGACTATCTCAGGCTATTGCCGGAGCTGCTGATGCAGTTCAACAATATCTTGCATATGATGCACCAATTGCAGGTAATAGCAGTCATATGTTGACTGTTGGATTATCTCTTGGTGCAGCCGATAAGATAAGAGGTTACTCTACATCTGGTCTGGTATCATTCAATATCTCTGGTACGGAGATCACCCCATGAGCGTCGGCATCGTTCCACCTCCTAATCCATATTACTCACCTGGAACTCAATTACTGGGTATTTACTCAGCAAATGGGGGCGCGTCTATTGATATAGTGAGTAGAAATCAGGGAGGATATGCTGGTCCAATTTTTCAATCTGATTTTGATGCATATCACTTTGAATTTATTAATTGTATACCATCTGTCAATGCTGATAATCTTTGGCTTCGTGTATCTACAAATGGTGGAACTACTTATGATACCGGTGCTAATTATGGTTATGGTGTTATGGCATCACGCGCGGCTGGATCAGGAGTTGGAAGTGGTGGTAGTAGTGGACTAACTAAAATATCTTTATCTTATGATAATGCCGTTGGACAATCAAATGCTGCTGGAAATAGTTACAGTGGATTTATTGATTTTTACAATCCCTTAAGTTCTAGTCTAAATAAATATCTTGCCGGATTAGCTGTAGCTACTCTAAGTGATGGTAATCCTATTAGTCAAACTATTTTTGGTGAATACATAAGTTTTACACCAGTTAATGCGTGTCGTCTTGTATATTCAACAGGAACAATTACAGGAGTCATTCTAGTCTATGGAAAGGCCAAAACATCTACTATTCCATCATTAATCACTCCACTTCCTAATAAAATTATCCAAGTAGTTAATTTCCAGACTGGTGCTGTTGGAACTACTACAACTACGATACCATTAGATGATACAATTCCGCAAAATACAGAAGGTGCGGAATTCATGACTTGTACTATAACTCCAACTAATGTGTCTAATAAATTGAAGATTGAAGTAGTTACTTTAAGTTCCCATACTACCGCATGTTGGCTTACAGTAGCCTTATTCCAAGATAGTATAGTTAATGCTCTTGCTACGATGACTCAATTAAATTCTAATGTGGCAACTGGTGGTGGAAATACAGTACTTAACTATATAATGACTGCTGGAACTGTTTCTCCTATTACATTTAGAGTTAGAATAGGTGGTAATAATGCAGGAACTCTGACTTTCAATGGTCAGGCAGGTACTAGACTTTATGGTGGCACCGCAAATTCATCAATCGTTATTACGGAGATAGGATTCTAAGATGTCTGTAGGTGCCATTCCCGGTGGAAATATAATCGGTGCTGGTGTAGGTGGATCGACACTGATTGGTGTCTATTCTGCCGCTACGGGTGCATCTATTGATTGTGTAAATAGAAATCAATCTGGTCTAACTGGACTCTTATTTCAGGGTGATTTCGATGTATATGAATTTGAATTCATAAATATGCAACCAGGAACTAGTAATGTAGATATGTGGTTACGTGTATCTACTAATGGTGGTATTAGTTTTGATAGTGCAAATAATTATTGCACTTCTCTAATAGCATATGTTACTGGTGGATCTTCGGGTAGTGGTGCTACTTATGCAGCTCCTACTAGTCGATGGATGTTGCGTAATTTTAATGAAGTAATTACTTCTTCAATAGTATGCGGTGATTTGAAAATATATAATCCACTATCTTCAACTACCTTTAAGATGGGACGTGGAAAACTTGGATTTACGAATCTCACTCCAGATCTTGGATCTGTTGATCAAACACATCTTTATAAGAGTAACACTCCTTTTAATGCTGTTCAATGCTTAATGTCAGTAGGTACTATAACAGGTACAATTCTAGTCTATGGCAAAACCAAATCAAGTAGTATTCTCAGCATAGGTGGATTCCTCGATGGAAATAAGGTAGGTGTCATTCCACTCGGAACTCCTCCTGTTCTACCATCTGCTGGAGCTGTTCAACTATATGCAGATTATCTTCCATCTACTTTAACTATTATTCCAAATATGACATCGAATACCGCACCATCAGGTGTTGCATCAGTATCAACTGAATATGCTGTAGCAAATACTGCTTATGTTCCAATGAAAGCTACAATGGGAGATGCGGCTGGAGGATGGTTAACTAATGGAGCGGCATTACCTCAATGGATTGAATATCAATTCGCTGCTCCCACTAAGATATATGGCTATGGTTTCATGCCGTGGTATGTAGATAATTACCCCGGTCGTACTCCTAAATCGTGGCAATTTCAAGGCTACAATGGAGCTACATGGGATGTTTTAGATACTCAAACAAATTTTTCATTATTTTCATCTTCTGCAAGTAATATTTATAAAATTGTTATTGCTCCGGTAACATATACTAGATTCCGTATGTATATCACAGCGAATAATGGTAATGCATATACTGGACTAGGTGGATTCTTAATATACGGAGCTGGTCCTGTTGGACTATATACAATGGATTCTCTCGGTAAAGTTCGTCCAGTTACGTAAGGAGATAATATGGCAGGTCTATCACCGACAGGATACGGACCTAATGCGGGTAGATCTTCCACCGGAGATCCTCGCGGCAGGACGCAGAATCAGTCACAGTATCAGCAACAGAGATTCGAGCAGCAACAGGGTCCAGTAGCTAATCAGGCTGGTTACAATTACGGACGCGCATCTGAACAGAACTTCAATGACTATGGCGACATCATGGGCGGTTATGCTAATGCTGCCGCAGGTGGAAATAATGTATCTGGTGGTCGTGTTAGCTACGATGAACAGTTTACTGATCCTTATGCTAAGTATAAGAGCTTCTCCGACACTGGTGGTTACTCGGGCAATGATATTGCTAATCTGCGTAGTCGTGGAGCTGCTCCAGTTAGGGCTGCTTATGCGAATGCGGAGAAAGAAGTAGGTAGACAACGCGCACTACAGGGTGGATATTCACCTAATGCCACAGCAACTTTAGCAAAGATGGCTAGAGAGCAGGGTCAGGCTGGCGCTGATGCGATGCAGAACGTAGAAGCTGGTATCGTGAATCAGCGTAATGCAAACATGCTATCTGGCGCTGCTGGTATGAAGGGCATTGGAGACAGCAGACTAGGTGCTCAGTTGGATGCTGGTAAATTCAATGCCAGTATGCAATTTGATGAAAGTAATGCAAACCAGAGGAATAGATTAGATGCTCTACAGGGAATGACATCTCTGTATGGAGCTACTCCTGGTATGGCTGGTACATTCGGTAATCAGGCTATCGATGCAATCAATGCAGGTGGTAATTTCGGTAATAACCTGTATCAGAATGACATTGAATCAGGTAGACTACCGGGTCAATTCGATCAGACAATGGGCCGAGTCAAGGATATCTATAACACGGGTGCTACGATGGCATATCCGTGGATTGATGCTTGGAATAAGGGTAAGCAGGGTGGTGTAGGAACTACTGCTGGTAAGCCTGTGAATAATGAACCTGCATGGGTACCGGGAGCTTATCAGGGAGTAGGTGGAGCCACACAGTCAGCAGAACCACAGCGTAGACAGCCGAGGATGATGTAATGTCTGTCTCACAAATCACCAAACTACGCGAAAACGAAATGTTGAAGCGTATGGGTCGTCTTAGGTATAAAGACGAAGACGATGATGACCCAGTGATGTCATTAGGTAGTCAACCACCTGCTGATACGCGGGATGATCCATATTCTGTTGGTTCTCCTACTCGTACTGAAAGTACCCCTATTCGAGAACTTCAAGTATCTCAAAGGGAATCAAGAGATGATGATTCATTCAATGTAGAATCTGAAATGGATCGTCCTTCTGGTGGTGATCCACGAGGAGATGATGGGGATCCATCAACTGATTGGCGACGGATTAAAGAGGCTATGGATGCATTGGATAATCCTGAACATGGGGCATCAGATGCATATGCTGAATTATTGAGAAACGCTCCTCAGATGAATCGTCCAAGTATCATGCGCCGGATTGTAGCTGGTGGCATCGGACTTGGTAAGGGTGGTATTGCTGACGCTGAGAAAGTACTACATGAACCATACTATACTGCTAAGGATGAATGGGAAACTAAAGAAAAGCCCATGTACAATGCTGCCACTCTGGAACGTCAGTCTAATGCCAACTCGCGTCAATTGGCTAGTAGTCTGATCTCTGCCAGTGAACAGACGAAACGAACACTCGAATATCAGAAGGCTGCTGAAGAGAGAATTCGGCTAGGTTATGATAGAAATAGAATTTCTGAAGAAAACAACTTAGAAAAGAACCAACTAGCCAGACTTAAACAGAAGAATTCTGGCATAGTATTTGACTTCAGAGGTCCTACTGTTACGTACGTAGATAAGAATAATCCAGGACCACCTGTAGATACTCACTTCCCAACTGGTAGATTGACTGATCTAGATAAACTTGAAATGAACCAAGATAACGAGATGGAACGTATTGCAGCTAGAGGAGCACAGGCTAGAGAGACTAAAGAAGCTGTGCCAGGATTCAATCCAGAGAGTGTCACTATACGCACTGAAGCGGCAGCTAATAAGCCTCTTACTGCTAAAGAAGCTAATGATGCGCGTTCAGCCGAACTACGTCGAATTAAAGAAACTGACCCCGAAGGAGAAGGTAGATTCATTAAATTGGCTCCAGATGGAGTCACTGCTACACTTAGGGAACGACCCGGATATGGTATACCTTACTGGGGTGATGAGGCTAATCAAAAGGAAATAGATGCATATGATGCACTGAATAAAAGAGTAAGTGAAAGTATTGCTCCTCCTAAGGGTGCTCCAGGAGGTAGTAGTGGAACCAGTACTACTAATACACCTCCCGGACAGACTTCAGGTGGAGGAATGTATCAATTACAAAGGGATGCGGAAAATCCTAATAGACAGCGTAAAACTTATGATGGTGGTAAAACTTGGTCCTATTCTAATGATGGCGGTAAGACCTGGGACGGGGGACAGTAATGCCACAATGGATAGACATCACTCCATCATCTAGTCGTAGGACTACAAAGAAGACGGAGGAGGATACCACTAATTGGGTGGATATAACTCCCAGTACATATAAACCACCAGAACATCCTTTCACTGGGCCTGAACTACCTCCTACCCTGATGGAGAGGGCACGTACTCTATGGAATGAACCAGCAGATACGTTCAAAAAGGATGTAAATGAAGGTATTAGTAGTCTATGGCATAAAGCTACTGATCCCATAGCTAAAGTACTAGAGCCGGGTCTAACTGCTCTACCTCCCTTTAGACAAACTCCACAGTTTCAAAAAGCTATGGAGGAGTTTAATGCAGAACATCCTATTGCCGCCATACCGGGTAAATTTGCCAATGCAGGTACACAATTTGGAACTAGTCCAATAGGTATTGCTACGATTCTTAGTGCAGGAGTTACCGGTCCACTTGCAGCAATAGGAGAAGCTGGTAGTTTAGCTCGAAATGCTGGTACCATAGGCTCACAAGTTATTCATGGATTAGGTGAACTTGGTGGAGCTGGGATGGGAGTAGCAGCCGTTAAACATGCTATTGATACTGATACTAATCCCAATCTAAATAATTGGCAGAAAGCTGGTGGATTTATAGAGAGTCTTGGCGAAATAGAAATGGGTAAGGCTGGTGCAGGAGTCTATCATGGTGGCCCACCAGAAGGACTAAAGAAGGTAGGAGATGCTAATATACCTCCTCCACCACCTCCACCTCCTGGTACTCCACCTCCGGGAGTAACATTTCCTGAGTCTCCTCTGAGTCCTCAGAGATCATTTGATTTCGGACAACCCGAGCCTCATCTTCCATTCCACGGTGAGCCTAGTATGGATGTGAGGGTACCATTTGATGAGAGATTCCAACGAACTCCAATTGGTATAACTAGTCGTCCGGGTGTACCTGAGACTAGACCACAGACTCCTAGACCTATAGAGGGGCCACAAATAGGCCCATATGGTACTGATGTAGGTCAGCCTAGACTACCACTGACTGATGAATTTGGACAGGGTGAACTAGGCTTACCACTCACTCATCCAGAAGCTAATCCTAGTGCTATGCCTTATGAGCGTAGAGGAGCTGATGTTCCTCCGCCGAAGGCAGAAGGAGAGACAGTAGCACCTGATGCGACTCAGCAGCCTCATGTCATAAGTGCGCGTGGTATGACTCAGGCTGACATAGATATGCTGAGATCACAGGGCTATGAATCAGGTGGTCAAGGTGCGGATGGATACGCACAAATGATTCGTAAGGCTGGACCACCTACTACAGCCGCTATGACTACTCCTACATCTACTCCACCTCCAGTGGCTGGTGGTGCTACATCAGTTGATGTCAGAGCAGGTCAGCCTGTTAGAGTTCCTAAGGATGCTCTTACATCACAACTAATTGAAAGACTTAAAGCACAAGGTTTTGAAAAGACTGGAAATGATGTAAATGGAGATGGTCTATTCACCCGTGTAATTAAAGAGACAGGTGGATGGGGTGATGACGCCCAACTAGCACAGTTTTTCAGGGATTTCTTTAAGCGTGAACCTTCCATCGAAGAATTAGCAGATGCTGCAATTCCAGGAGATGGACGAAAAGGTTTGTTCATGAAGATTATGGGTACAATTCATGATACCCGTAATGCTGATGATCTTAGAAGACAAGTTGAAATTCTGAATGAACAGAAGGGCATAGCTCTGAATAGTGGTGAACCTGATGCTGCTTACAACCTTGCAGATCTTCATCGGGAAGCATCAGATAGATTACTAGCCTTTGAAGGAGAGGGTGCTCCTCCTGGTAGTCTACCGGGTCAGAGGCCACAACTACCTCCTGATGAACAAGTACGTAGTTTCAGTGATGCATTAGATGACTTGCATGGGCAACTAGAAGCTGGCTATGATATAAATGAGGAAATACTTGGAGAAATTCAAGATAAAATAAAAAATGCAAAGGATATCCATGAAGCAATGCATATGAGTGAAGAACTAGGTGTAATGGAAGATAATGCAGGAGATCCCATAATGAGGGATCTCTATGAACGACTGCATCAAGTTGCATTTAGTAAGTATCATGAATTCGTACGCGCGATGCAGGATCAGCCTGTACCTCAGCGTAATCGATCCGTAGCTGAAGTATCAAATACTCTAAGTAGTCTAATACGTCATGGCATGACTGATGAAGCTGAAATCCACTCATTGTTAGATGAATTAGAAAGAGGAATTAATAATGAAGTTGATCATAATATCATTCAGGAGAACCTACTTCGACTACATAACTTAGCAGAAGCCCCTGATGTAAGTGAAGGACATCAACAGATATTCCAATACCTACTTGAAGTTGCTCAGGAAAAGTTCAGTCGATCAGTAGGTCAGACTCCAGGTGGACAGGAAATCAATCCAATCACTGGAGAGAGAATCGGACCTGGATATACTCCTGATAATGTAACTCATACAGACACAGGCACGACAGAAACGTATGAGAATGCACCTCCTCCATTCAAAGGAACTGATGAAGATATATTCCGAAGAGCACCTGAACTTCGAGGAAAAACTCCACTTCAAATATATGATATGTGGGGAAAGGCTTCTGACCCCTATGCAGTAGGAGATTACTTTGATTTACATCCTGATATAATGGATCAAGTACGTGAACAAATAATTGAAAGGAATAGAACTGGTATTGGGGGACTCCGAGGAATAGATCCTAATATACAGCAAGAACCTCCGGGGACTCCGCGTCCACCGAATGCCCTAAATGCTGATGAACAGGCAGCATTTAATTCACATCTATGGAATCAAGCTACAAGTCCAAGAGACATAGCGAGACTACATGCAGAAGCAGCTAAATATGGTGTTAATCCTGCTGACTATCCAAATAATGGCGAATTGAGTCGTGCTATTGCTGCCGCACAAAAGAAACTCTTTGATCAACTTAGAAATGCTGATATTAGACCTCGTCAGATTTATGAAATAGCTGAAGATTTAAGGAATAAATTAACTGAGGGTGATGAAAATGGAATAGAAGCATTAATGAGTGAAGCTGAAAATACTATAACGAATGAAACTGATCCTGCTATTATAAAGGATAACTTAGATCAACTTAATGGTTATCTTGATCAAGCACGTTTGCATGGAACTCCTGATGATATAGAATTCTTGGGACAACTACGTGATACAGCACTAGATAAACTTCGTAGGGGACCAAATGAAACTGGTGGTGTAGCTGCTCCTACTAATCCTCTGCCTCCCACTGAACCTCCCATTGGAAGTGAAGCAGTACCTCCCAGTGGAGAGATTGAAGATCTACGTCAGCAGAATGGACT
>Ga0075429_100003122_pt1 | contig 14076 bp, 13 predicted proteins | sample RhiMetdeltSRZDD3_FD_75295 | JGI IMG/M metagenome (GOLD analysis project Ga0075429, IMG submission 75295) | Populus rhizosphere microbial communities from Tennessee, USA - Rhizosphere MetaG P. deltoides SRZDD3 | ecosystem: Host-associated > Plants > Roots > Rhizosphere > Soil | place: USA... | reverse complement strand
AGCTCCCATACGGACACCAGCGCATCCTCGCGCTGGATGTGCACGGCGGCGTCGATCGTCAGAGTGTCGGTCGGCGTGTAGCGCATCAGCACCCTGCCGCCGCTGATTTCGTCGTCGTCGACGTCTTCCTGCTTGAGCGTGACGTTGTCGATGTAGCCGCCGCGATCCACGTGATAGCCGACGGCGCGCAGCGCAAGCGTGTCCGACACGAGCGGCACGTTCACCATGGCGTTCGCCTCGTAGCCGAGCTCGCCCTCTTCGCTGGTGCGCGTGCCGGCGCTCAGTTGGGTAGAGAATTCGGACGTCGGCTTGTTGAACAGCGCACGAACCGTGCCGCCCATCGAACCTGCGCCGTACAGCGTACCCTGGGGACCGCGCAGCACTTCGATGCGCTCCACGTCGAACAGCCGGGCGTCCGGCATGCGCTGGCCGGCATCGTTGGTCGTGCTCGGTGCGCCCGGAATCGGCGTCTCATCGTAGTACTGCCCGGTCTGCGCTTCGCCGCCGCTGACCACGCCGCGGACGATGAGGCGGCGTTGACCCGTACCCTGATCGACCAATGCGAGCCCCGGCGTCGTGCGCACCAGGTCCGTCAGGTTGTCGACGCCGCGCTTCTCGAGCGTGTCGCCGGAAACGACGGTGATAGCCAGCGGCGTCCGCTGCAGGACCGAGTCGTACTTCAGCGCCGTGACCACGATCTCTTCGATCTCGAAAGAGGCGGTTTCCTTCGGCGGAGCGTTCTGCGCCGACGCGGCGCCGGCCATCAACGCCATCGATGTGGCCAGCATCGTGGATGCCGGCACGGACTTTGTGAGCAACATAGGGACCCTCGCGACGAAACAGACGTCGTGTTGCCGGGCACTCTATGAAGCACAGGCTCACAAGAACCTCACCGATGCGGGCGGCGCGGCGCGCGTGTGTGCAAAGTGTGAACGCGCCCAAGAAAAAAGCGGGCAGTCGGTGGGACGACTGCCCGCAAACGGGGACCGAGGAGTCAATAGAGGTAGACGGCACCTGAAGTCTGCGCGTCGTTGTTCGTCTGATCGCGGCCGGTCGCGTCGTGGCTGATTCCAGTCGCGTTGCTATCCTCGCCGTTGGACGCGACGACCAGCGTCTCGCCGTCACCGCTGAGCGCGACTGCGCTGCCAAACGCATCGAGCTGGCCGATATTGGACGACTTCACAAAGGTCTCCTGCGACCACGACGCGTCGTCGTCATCGCGCACGAAGACATAGACGGCCCCGGCGTTGAAGCCCGGGCCGATATCGCCCTGGTCGCCATCGATGCCCGTGGCCCCGCTGTCTTCGCCGTGAGCGCCGATCGCGAGCGTGCTGCCATCGGCACTCAGCGCCAGAGAAATGCCGAAGAAATCTGTCGGCCCGCTGTTGGACGCTTTCACGTAGGCCTGCTGTGACCAGGCCGACTCCGCGTCACGTGCGAACACGTAGACGGCACCGGCGTTCGTGTTGATGCCGTTGGCCGGGTCGTCGCCGTCATCGCCGTCGACGACCGTCGCGAGGCTGTCTTCATCGGTCGCGGCCACTGCAAGCGTGTTGCCATCCGAGCTCAAGGTGAGCGCGGAGCCGAACAAATCGCCCTTGCCCGTGTTGGAGGCTTTCAGATAGGCCTGTTTCGACCAGGTGCCCAGCGCGTCGCGCGTGAAGACATAGACGGCGCCCGAGTTGAAGTCAGGGCTGATATTGCCCAGCTCGCCGTCGATGCCCTCGGCCGCGCTGTCCTCCTCGACTGCGCCGACCGCCAGCGTGTCGCCCTCTTCGCTCAGCGCGACCGACGAACCGAATTGATCGCTGCGATCGGTATTGGGCGGTTTCACATAGGCCTGCTGCGACCACGTCGATTGCTTGCCCAGCGTAAACACGTAGACCGCTCCCGAGTTCACGCTGATGCCGTTACCCTGATCGCCATTGATGGTCGTCGCATCGCTGTCGTCGCCGGTCGCGCCGACTGCGAGCGTGCGACCATCTTCACTCAGGGCGAGCGAGGTGCCGAAGACGTCCTCCTGGCCGGAGTTGGATGCCTTGACGTAGCTGTGTTGCGACCACTCCGCCCGGTCGTTGCGCGCGAAGACGTAGACCGCGCCTGCGTTGAAGTTGAGGTTGGCGTTGCCCTGGTCGCCATTGACGACGTCGGCATCGCTGTCCTCATGGGTCGCGCCCACGGCGAGCGTGTTGCCGTCGGCGCTCAGCGCCAGAGAGCGGCCGAAGCCGTCGCCTTTGTCGGGATTGGAGGCCTTCAGGTAAGCCTGCTGCGACCATTGTCCTCGCGTATCGCGTGCGAACACATAGACAGCGCCCGAGTCGAAATCCGCGCCGTTGGTGTCCGCGGCCTGGTCGCCATTGACGCCGTCGTCAGTGCTGTCTTCCAGGAGCGCGCCCACGGCGAGCGTATTGCCATCCCGACTGAGCGCGACGGCGATGCCGAAGTTATCGCGGGCCTGAGTATTCGAGGCCTTCACATAGCCGATCGAATTCAGCATCGCCGGCAGCAGGCTGACGGGGTTCGAGGGCGCCGAACACGCCGCCTCAATGCAGGCTTCGACCGCATACAACGGGCTCACCCAGTCGAGACCGTGGGCAGCGATGTCGATGACCAGGCTGGTCAAGGGTGCAGCGACTTCGAGATCGAGCGGCTCGAACTCCGCTGCTGCTGCATCCGGCTTGCCCACGAGGCGATAGCTGGTCGCGCCAGCAACGCTCGACCACGAGAAGGTAAGCTGCTTGATGCCTGCGGTCACCGCGCTGAGCGTCGGTGCAGCGGGCGGATCGTTGTCCTTGATCGTGAGCGTCGTGGAGGCGGGCGTACCGATCGCTGCGCTGCCGGTCAGCGTGAGCACGAGCGTCTCATCGGGTTCGAAGTCGGCGTCATCGTTGACGATGACTCTCACCGTCTTGGTCGCAGCGTCTCCGTCCGCGAAAGCTACTGCGGTGCTCGCGAGGGTGTAGTCGGCACCAGCAGTCGCTGTGCCGGCGCGGTCTATCGTGACACTCACCGCGCCCTCGCTGCCGCCGGTGCGCGTCACATTGACGGACACAGTCGTTCCGGTGGCGACCTCGCTGGCAGTCAACGTCGGTGTCTCGAACTGAATACTCCCCGGCTTGGGAGTCGGAGGAGTCGGGGCACTGCGGCTGCCGCCGCCACCCCCGCCACAGGCTGCGAGCAACAGGCTGCTCGTCAGCGCGAATGCGATGCCGGAAAGGTAAGTCTTCATCAGGGGCCTCCGCTGAAGGACGACCCCACTCTAGGAGCGGCGACCCAACCAAAAACTCACCGACCGCGCGTTGCGCGTCTCGATGGCAGCTCGGCTATGGCCCTGGCTTCGCTCTCTGCACGCGGACCCAGTGCTTCGCGAAGCTGTTCCATCTCTGCCGACGGCCTGATGCCGAGCGAGCCCGCCAGGATCTTGCGGCAGCGGTCATAAACCGCCAGCGCCTCCAGCGGCTCTCCCTGCTGCTGATGACAAAGCATCAACCGATACCAGACGTTTTCCGTCATGGGCTCGATCTCCAGTGCGCGGCGGTAGCAGCGGATCGCGCCGCCCCACGCAGCGCCCGCTTCGAGACGCCGGCCGATCTCGTGCAGCAGCACGATGATCGAGTTGATCATGCGGTCGCGACGCGACGAGGCCCACGCAGTCGACTCCTCGGGCAGAAACGGCCCACGGTAGGCGCCGAGCACCCGGGTCGCGAGCGCGTCGAGAGCACTCGCGTCGCGCTCGGCGGCGAGTGTCTGGCTATCGGCCTGCTCCAGCAGGCGCTCGATTGCGAAAGCGTCCACCCAGACGCGGGTCGCATCGACCGTCAGCTTGCCGCTCTTGAGCACGATGGCCGCTTCGTCGCCGAGCAGCTTGCGCAGGCGATACAGCGCCGTTTCCAGCGCGCGTTGCGCGTTGTCGCCTTCGAGCTCCGGCCACAGCGCGTCGATCAACGTCGATTGATTGACGTCGTGACCGCCGAATGCAATCACTGCCTTGAGCAGCTCGAGCGGCTTGCGCGGCGACTTCCCGGTGAAGCGCAGCGGCACGCCATCTTTCAGAATCCTGAATGCGCCGAGCGTCTGGACTCTGAGCGGCCAGGGCCAGCTTTGCAGCGAGGCCGCCTGCGCCGGCGGCGCGAGGCCGCGCTTGCTGATCACGGAGCACACGTACTCGGTCTCGATCTCGTGCTCCAGCGCCAGCGCATACAGGCGCGGCATGATCGGCGTCCACGACATGAACTTGTACCAGCGATGCCGCGCGGCAATCGCCAGCGCTTCGCGCAGGAACTCGATGCAGCGTTGCGATTCCTCCGGGCTCTCCAGCGCCAGCGATGCCTGCGCGATGCACGCCAGGTACTGCAACATAGGCGACTGCATGGCCTGCGCTTCGATCCGCGACTTGTCGATGAGCTCGCTGCCTGCTGCGCGTTGCCCTGTTCGCACCAGCACGGTCCCGAGTTCGAGGCGCATCAGGCTCGCAAGAAACCGTGCGCCGGCCTCCTCCACCATCGCGACTGCGATTCTCGCGTTCTCGAGCGCGGACATGAGACTGCCGCGCCCCGCGAGCAGCACTCCACACGCGTAGTAGTAAGTCGCCTTGTCCATGAGGCCGCCGGCGCTGAGCCGCGCTTCCATGCACGCGAGGTAGCGACTCGACAGGTCGGGGTCATTCAAGCCCGCGGTCGCGATCACACCCTGCACCGCGAGCAGCATGTCCCAGATGTGAATGCCGCCGTCACGCGCGAGCTGCAATCCGCGATCCACGTGGCCGAGGCACTCCCGCGCTTCTGCAAACGTCAGGAAGTAGCCCGTCGCCATGACCTGCCAGGTGATCTGATTGAGCGGATCGGGGCTCTCCTCCATCTGCGAGCGCAGCGTGTTGACCAACAGCTCGGCCTTCGCGAGATCGCCCATCCACCACGAGTAGTAGAGCAGCAGGTGATTGCCGACCTTGTTGCGGAGCTGCGTGTCCCCGTCGTAGAGGATGATGTGACGGACCCGTTGCTCCCAGCGCGGCAAGTCGACGTGCTCCGGGTGACGGTACATCAGCGCCAGGAACATGCCGCAGGCGACGTGCGCATCGAGCGCGGCGTCGGGCACCTGCTGCTCGCTCCGCAGGAGCTGCTCCATCTCGTCGATCCAATGGTCGAGCGGCTTGAAGTCGCTCCAGTTGAAGACGAAGCTGTCGACGATCGCGCACCAGGCGCGACATTGACCCAATACGTCGCCGCACGCTTTGAACTGCGCGTACGCCTGCTCCAGCCGAATGCGTGCGAGCGCCGGATCGTAGGGCAAGCGGCAGATACCGCTCCAATACAGCAGCCGCGGATTGGTGCGGGTCATCTCGTCCGGCAGGCAGCGCAGCCACGCTTCGATGACCTTGTAACGGCCCTGCTCGAAAATGAAAGCGGGCGCATGCGTGATGATGAGCCGCGCCACGGCCTGCGAATCCGCTGCGGCCTGCAACACCTCGACGGTTTCCTCGATGTGTCCCGCGGCCTCGAGGAGCGCCGCCGCTTTGCGCTGGAGCGACCGGAGCTCATCGGCGTCGAAGAGCTGCGCCGCGCGCGCGAGCAGGAATTCGCGGAACAACGGATGAAACTCGTAGCTCGGCTCGACGTGTTCGCGCCTGAGCGTGAAATAGTTGCGCTGGTTCAGGCTCTGCAGCAGCTCGCCGGCGCCCGCAACACCCGTCAGCTCGCAGACATTCCGCGCGGTCATCTCGCCGAGCAGCGCGCTCGCGGCGAGCACGCGCTGCGTCTCGACGTCGAGGGCCGCGAAGATCTCGCCGGCGAAGTAATCGAACAGCACCTGGTGGGTCGCGCCCCGCGACAGATGCTTCGAGTCGTCGAGCCGGGTCTGCAGCAGGAACACCAGTCCGCCGACCCAGCCCTGCGTCCGCTCGCATAGCTCCTGCACCGGGACTGCGCCTGCATCTTCTCCACGGCTCATCCGCACCAGCTCGGCAACCTCATCGACGTCCAGCCGCAACTGGTCCCAGTCGAGAAGCTGGAGCTGCGCGTTGACGCGCATACGCGCCCATTCCGGCGGCGGCGCGGCCCGGCTCAACACGACTGTAGTGAAATTGCCGGGCAGCGAGGCGATCCCGTCGCGCAGCGCGGCGTGCAAGGCCGCGCTCGGCGCCACTTCGTGATAGTTGTCGAAGACCAGGACGAACGGCGTCTTGACGCGCGCCGCCAGCGTTTCGAAATAGCGGCGCGCGAACACCGCGACATCGGGATTGAACTCGGCGCGAAGTTGCGGCAGCAGCTTGCGATCGAAGCGCAGCGTGTTGGCCGCTGCGAGACCGAGATAGTGGAAGAATGTCGGCAAATCGCCGTCGCCGCGATCGAGCTGGTACCACAGATGCGGGACGTTGCGCGCCTCGATGAAACTGCTGATCAGCGCAGTCTTGCCCGCTCCCGGCGGCGCGCTCAGCCAGACGAGCGGGCAACTGCGATCGTCCAGCGAGCGAAACAGGCGCGTGCGCGCCAGCACACGCGCGTAGCGAGGGCGCGTGATTTTCGCAAGGGACAGCTGCGAGGCGCTGCGCTCTTCGGACATCGAATTCCCGCTGTGACGATCGCGCGAGCAACCTTGACGTGCCGGGGTCTGCGGGTCCGCTGGCCAAGGATCCGTCCCGGCACTGACTTTAGTGGGCGGGCGTCCAACATTTGCCGTAATCTTTCAAGCGCGGCGCGACGAAAGTCGCGACGCTACCTCCGATGATTTCCTCGAGAGATCCAGCGATGACCCGACCGATCAACGTGTTGCTGCAAACCACGATCGAGCCCACGGCGAACGACTGGCACATCGGCCGGTTCTCGATGCTGCGGGACTATCTCGCTTCACTGCGCGCGCCCGACGGCAGCGCGCTTTTTAATGTCACGGCTCGTGACCGGGATCCTGTCGGCGCGCCGGACAGTGTGCTCTCTGCGCTCGACCGCTCGCCGTACGATCAGCTCTGGCTGTTTGCGGTCGATACCGGCAACGGTCTCGACGATGCGGACCGCGCCGGGATCCTGCGCTTCCGCGCGCGCGGCGGCGGACTCATGATCACGCGCGATCACATGGACCTCGGTTGTTCGATCTGTACGCTCGGCGCCGTCGGCGCGGCGCATGTCTTTCATACGCACAACATCGAAGGTCCTGCGCCTGACCCGGACGATCGCGACACGCCGTACATTCAGTGGCCGAATTTTCATTCGGGCGCGAACGGCGACGTGCAGCCCGTCGAAGCGGTGCTGCCGCTTCACCCGGTGATGCGCGAGGTCACGCACCTGCCGGCGCACCCGCACGAAGGCGCGGTGGTCGCCCCGGAGTCGGAGCCGCTTGCCCGAGTGATCGCGACAGGGAAAAGCCTGTCGAGCGGCCAGCGCTTCAATATCGCTGTCGCTTTCGAGCGTTCAGCGACTGCAGGGCCGGCAATCGCCGAGTCGACGTTCCATCACTTCGCCGACTACAACTGGGACGCGCGGCGCGGCAGTCCGGATTTCGTCACCGAAAAGCCGGTCTACACCCTGCCCGACGCGGCGCTGCCGATGGCTTCCGTGCACCGCTACGTTCGCAACGTCGGGTTGTGGCTGGCGGACAGGCTCTGAGCGTCTCACTCCTTGAACGGCGAGTTCAGCAGGAAATCCACCGTTGACGGCCGCGTGTAGCCCGGCACGAAGCGCTCGCCGAAATCGCGCGCGAAGTTGTCGTAGGTCGTGGCCGGACGCGACTGGACGATGCCGCACACATCGCGCGTGAAGAGCTGTTTCATCTGCAGCCGCGGAAACGCGTCGACGATCGTCGCCACCTGCGTCGCCGTCAACAGGTCGTAGCCGAATCCGCCCCAGTCGAGACCGATGCCTAGCGTGCACAACGCGACTTCGCTCTCCTTGTACAAGCCGATGGACGGTGTCGAGTTCAGCGCAACGCCGTCCCAGACGAGTTGCGCCCGGCCTTCCGCCATGCCGGCCCTGCGCGCGAACTCCCGCGCAGCGTTGGCGCCTTCCACTTCGAAGCGCAGCGGTCCGCTGAATGCTTTCGCCAGGCCGATGTCGTGCAGCAACGTGGAGACGGCCAGCACCTCCGGATCGTGCGGCAGCTTTTTCACCTGCGCGATCGCCGCGGCGAAGAGCCACGACCGCATCTCGTGATTGAAGAGGTACGGCTCGCAATGCTCGCGTGCGTATTCGATAGCGCGAGCGACGAGCGGCGTATCCGGGACGACGATTCCGGCGAGCAGTTGGGTTGCGTCCATATCGAGCTCCTCTTTGGCTGGGTACGTTCAACTGATGCGCGGATCCGTCAAGGCACGGGCAAGGCCGCGCGGAACAATCGCATCATGAAATCTGAAATCGCCGCCGCGTTGGCGCAGTGGTACGCCGAGCACGCCGCCATCCGTCGCCTGTGGGCGATCGACGACCCGGTCGGGCTCGTGGTGCTCGTCACGCTCGAGCCCACCTCGGACGGCGATGACACCATGCCGGTCTGGCTGGCGAACGAGCGCACGTGGACGAACGACCTCGCACTGCGCACGCGCCGGGAGGTGCGGCTCAAGCCGATCGTCGGCGGCATCGATGCGGCCGCCGTCGCTGCCGGCGCCGCGACGATTGCGGAGCTGGGTTGGCGCGATTTCTGGAGTTGAGGAGTCTGCAATGTCGCAGTCGCTCAGTCGCTCGCATCGGGCGGCGCGCTGCGGGCGCGCCGCCAGGCTCTCGGGGTTTCGCCGACGATCCGGCGGAACAACCGGCTCAGGTGCGCTTGATCGGCCAGGCCGCAGTCGAGCGCGATCTCGCTGAGCGGCGCGTCGGTCGACAGCATCAGCCCTTGCGCACGCTCGACGCGTCGGCGGATTACGTACTCGTGCGGCGGCTCGCCGAAACTGTTACGGAAGGCCCGGCCGAAATGCGAGGGGTTCAGGCGCGCAATCGTGGCGAGATCGTCGTTGCGGATCGGCCGGTCGAGGTGAGCGTCGACATGGCTCGCGACTTTGCGGACCTGCCACGGCGACAGCCCGCCGCGCACCTCCTCCTTGGACGCGGCCCGCGCTGCGCCCACCTGTTGCAGGATTTCAGCGGCACGACGCAGGCTTTCTTCCGCCGTGCCGCGCTCGTCGTCGAGCGCGCAGCGCACGGCAGAGCACAGCTCGGTGATCGCCGAGTGCATCGTCCACATCGAGAGCGAATGTTCCGCCGCATCGCCGGCTTCCGAATCGCACACGGGGGGAACCACACCCGTGAGCGCGAACGAGCGTGTCGAATTGTCCATGGCTGACTCCGAATCGAGTGGGCGCATCACAGCAGAAGCGCCGGAGTGAGGCGATAACGCCAAGGTATCGGTCGGCGGGCTGAGTCGACCGGTGTACAGTGACACCATGAAGCTCTACTACCTTCCGGGCGCCTGCTCGCTCGCAGCTCACATCGTCCTCGAGTGGACCGGCGCCCGCTACGAGACGGTCAAGCTCGATCGTGCGGCGCTCAAGGGGCCGGAGTTCCTCGCGCTCAACCCGAGCGGCGCGGTACCCGTGCTGGTCGATGGCGACTTCAAGCTCACGCAGAACGCTGCGCTCCTGGGCTACCTTGCGGAGCGATACCCGGAGGCACGTTTGCTCGGTGACGGCAGTGTGCGCGGACGCGCTGAGGTCATGCGTTGGCTGGCCATTCTCAACTCGGATGTGCACCCGGCTTTCAAACCGATCTTCAACCCGGCCCGCTATCACCCCGACGCCACAGCCGCCCAAGCTATTGCCGACACGGCGCGCTCGCGGGTACGCGAACAGCTCCAGATGCTGGAAGCACGTCTGCAGGGCCGGGACTGGCTCGTCGACGACCGATCGATCGCCGACCCGTACCTCTTCGTGATGCTGCGCTGGACCGTCAAGCTCCAGATCGACGCGAAGGGTCTCGCCAACCTCGCGCGCTTCTTCACGCGCATGTCAGCGGACGCCGGCGTACGCGCGGCAGTCATCGCCGAAGAAGGCAGCATCGATGACCGGGCCCGGCTCCCGGCGTAAAGTACGGAGGTCGTGAAAGAGCGCGGTACTTTCTCAGGCTTTCGGCGACAGCGATTGCCAGGGCATGGCATCGAGGTCGATGCGCTCGTCGGCGGCCACGGGCCGCCGCTCCTGTTGCTCCATGGCTATCCGCAGACGCGAATGATGTGGAAGCACGTCGCGCCGCGGCTTGCAAAGCACTTCACCGTCATCGTCCCGGATCTGCGCGGCTACGGCCGAAGCGACAAGCCGCCCGGCGACGATGCGCACACGCTGTACTCCAAGCGGACCCTGGCTCTCGATCAGATCACGACTCTGCGCGCATTGGGATACTCGCGCTTCGCCGTGGCCGGTCACGATCGCGGTGCTCGCGTCGCCTATCGCCTTGCTATGGATCATCCCGACGCGGTCGCACGCATCGCGGTGCTCGACATCGTGCCCACCGGCGAAATGTGGACGAACGCGAATGCGTCCTCCGCCATGAGCGCGTTCCACTGGTATCTGCTCGCGCAGCCGAAGCCGCTGCCCGAGAAGCTCATCGGCAGCGATCCGGATTTCTTCCTGCAAACGCTGCTGCGCCGGTGGGCCGGCGACGAATTCCACTTCGATCCGGAGAGTCTCGAAGACTACAGCGCCTGCTTTCGCGACCCTGCCTGCATTCACGCTACGTGCGAGGACTATCGCGCCGGCTGGGGTCCGGACCGTGAGGCGGACGAAGCCGATCGCGGCAAGCGCAAGATCGCCGCGCCCTTGCTCGTGATCTGGGGCGAACGTTACGGCGTGGCGAAAGCGCGGCCCGTCGAGACGTGGCGCGCGTGGGCGAGCGACGTGCGCGGCATCGGAGTGCCGGCCGGCCATTTCGTCTGCGAAGAGGCGCCCAGCCAAGTGACGCATGCGCTTCAGGACTTCTTCGCGGATACCCCCGGTTCGCCCGATACCATCGTGTAATCCAATTCCGGCGGCGCGTCTGCTGCAATCCACTCCGACAGGTGTCACTTGGGAGAGGAGTCATGCACGTCGCGCTGAAGTATCTGTGTGTGTTGAGCGGCTGCGCCGCGCTGGCCGCCACGGTGGCGCTCGCCAAAGATTCCGCGGCCAAGCCCAAGCAGGACAAGTACACGGTGAAGGTGCCGGGCGGCCTCGCCTTCTCCGAGTTCAAGGGCTACGAGAGCTGGCAGGTCGTGTCCGTGAGCTACGACGAGCGGGGCATGGCGATCATCGTCGGCAACCCGACGATGATCAAAGCCTACGAGGCGGGCATTCCCTTCAACGGCAAGCCGGTGCCCGACGGTGCGAGGATGGCCAAGATGCACTATGGCCAGAAGAAGCAGCAATATTTCCCGGGCGCGACGGTGCCGAACCAGCAGCGCGACGTGGACTTCATGGTGAAGGACAGCAAGCGCTTCGGCGACGTCGGCGGCTGGGGCTATGCCTTCTTCAAATACGACGCGGCGAACGACACGTGGACGCCAGGCACGACCGATGACAAGCCGCCGCAGGCGAACGACGCCAAATGCGGCGTCGCCTGCCACACCGTCGCCCAGTCGACGGATTACGTGTTCACCGAGTACCAGCACCGTTGAACGGCGCCCGTTATGCGTATGGTCAACGGGGCCGCCCTGCATACATATATATGTGTGGCCAGGCCTTCGCACCCTATTGCGCGCTGGAGTTTGCCGATCGCGGCGTGCGTCGTCGCCCTCCTGCTTGCCTCTCTGCAAACACAGGCCGCCGCGCCGGGCCAAAGCATCGTGCCGGTGCTGCAGCAGCGGCTGGGCCTGAATGAAGCGCAGGTGCGCGGCGCGCTGGGAGCGCTGCTCGTGTTCGTGCGCGAGCGATTGCCGAAACCCGACTTCGACGATCTGGCCGAGACCATTCCCAATGCCGACCGCATCATGCAGGACGTCAAGCTGAGCGGCATCGTGACCCGGCCGCTGGATAACATGGACGACTACGAAGCAGCCCTGTCGAGCCTCGGCATCGGGCAGCCGCTGGCGTCGCAGGTCGCTCCGGCAGTTCTGCAGTCGCTCGCCGAGACCGGTCACTCGCGCGAGCGCGACATCCTGGCGCGAGTCATCGGCTGACGCGTCATGCGATCCGCCAACAGGATTGCGCTGCTATCGGTGCTCGCCCTGCTGACTCTCGCACCGCTCGCGTGGACCTCCGACTGGGGCGCGCTGCTCAAGGACAAGGCGCTCACCGATTTCAGCGATGAGGATCTGCGCAGCCACCTCGACGCCGTGCACGCGCTGCTGGAAGCTCCGCTGCCCGCGACCAAGGAGTGGTCCAATCCGCGCACCGGCGCGGGCGCGCATCTCGAAGTGATCGGTCAGCCGAGCGTCCCAGGCTTCAGCGAATGCCGCCGGGTGCGCACCAGTGTCTACACGGCGAAGCACAAGGCCGAAGCCCGTACCTGGACCGCGTGCCGCGACAGCGATGGCGAATGGAGCCTGACGAAGGGTAACTGACAATGAGGCTGCTGCGATCGGTCGAGATCCTGGCCTGGACCGTGGGAGCATTGCTGCTGACCACGTATGCAGCGACGCGAACCTGGTACGCGTACGGCAGCGAGCAAGGAGTAGCGACCTTCGACGCGGTCCGCAACGAACTGCGGGCAAAACAAACCGCAGCGCCGGCCGCCGAAGAACCGGTCGACATGTCGAAGTGGTCGCCCGAGCGGATCGCGCGCTATCGCGACTCGCTGCAAGCCGATGCGATCCCCGACGCCGTGTTGCGCATTCCTTCGTTGAATCTGGTCGTGCCGGTCTTCGAAGGCACCAGCGAAGAAAACCTGAATCGCGGCGCCGGCCGCATCCCCGGAACAGCGCACATCGGCGAGACAGGGAACATAGGCATCGCCGCTCACCGCGATGGTTTCTTCCGCGTCCTGAAGGACGTGCGCGTCGGGCACTTGGTGCAGCTCGAACGCCTCGACGGCACGGACACGTATCGGATCGTTTCGACGACGATCGTCGACCCGACGGACGTGAGCGTGCTCGACGCGACGTCCACGCAAGCGATCACGCTGGTGACGTGTTACCCGTTCTATTTCGTCGGATCGGCGCCGCAGCGCTTTATCGTGCGAGCCGAAAAGATGCCTGCCGGCGTGAAGCCGGCAGGCAATCGGAACCGCGTCGCCTCGGAGGGAGGGGCCACTAGCGACGTCGGCGGTACAGTCTCAGAAGTCCACCCAGGCCCAGACTGAGGAAGCCGCCCAGCGCGAGCAGCGGCAGCGGGCCTGCAGTAGAGGGCAGCGAGGCCAGGCGCTCGGAATCGTCACGGATGAGGATCGGTACTATGACCAGGCGAGTCGTCTCCACTTCGGGCGTGTCAGGAAACTGCGCCGCCAGGCGATCCTCGGCGATGTAGAAGTTGAGCCGGCTGCCTTGTTGGACGTCGGCCACGGCCGTCTTCTTGCCATTGACGTAGATGTTCGTCTCCGGCGGCGGCGTCAGCGTGACTTTGCCGCCATCCTTGAAGTTCACGACGAGTTGCTGACCGCGATTAACGTTGCGTTCCAGCGTGCCCGAGAACTTGACGTAGCGCTTGCCGTTGCGCTCCTCCACGCCCTGGCAGGCCGACGCGATCGTCGGATACGTCGCCAGCGCCTTCTCGGACCAAGTGACCGAGTCGCAATTGTTGGCAACCGCTGTGAAGGACTTGTCCGTGCTGGTCTGTGCCGTGGCTGCGGAAGCGCACGCGATCAGACACGCTGCGGACAACGTTGTGAGTGTCTTGGTACTCATGAGCTCGGCCTCCTGCTACGTCGCCGCTCATCAGCGCGGCTCACTTTTATATGTGCGCGCCAGTCGCTCCAGCATCCGAGAGCGGGGTGTGGCCAGCGCCTTGCATACGTATTGCTGCTGCAACCGCCGCACGGCGCATAGTCGATCATGTCCGCGCTTCGGCTTTGCTTAGTGCTCGCGCTGGGGCATTGTCTGCTCGTGGCTGTCGTCGGCTGCTCCACGATGCAGCGCTTTACGCCACAGGAAGAGTCCAAGTTACGCGCGGCGCACCTGCAGGAATTGCAACTCAAGGTCATGCGCTTTGCGGATGACTACACCGGGCGCATCAGGGATCCGATCGAGTCGCTGGATGTG
>Ga0075429_100003121_pt1 | contig 14077 bp, 9 predicted proteins | sample RhiMetdeltSRZDD3_FD_75295 | JGI IMG/M metagenome (GOLD analysis project Ga0075429, IMG submission 75295) | Populus rhizosphere microbial communities from Tennessee, USA - Rhizosphere MetaG P. deltoides SRZDD3 | ecosystem: Host-associated > Plants > Roots > Rhizosphere > Soil | place: USA... | reverse complement strand
GGTAGTCGTAGGCGCCGGCCTTGACCGCCTGCACCGCGACCCGCTCCGAGCCGTGGGCGGTGAGCAGGATCACCGGCAGGGTCGCATCCCGGCTGGCGATCGCGGCCAGGAGCTCGAGGCCGCTCATCCCCGGCATCGCCAGATCGGTGAGGACCGCGTCGGCCTCCTCGATCTGCGGCAGCGCGGCCGCCCCCGTGGTCGCGGTCAGGACCTTGTGGCCGCGCTCCTCGAGGACCTCCTTCAACGTGAACAGGACGCCGGGCTCGTCGTCGACGAGGAGCACACAGGTCACGCCGAGGCCTCCACCGCGCGGATCTGCGGCAAGGACGGCGTCGCCGGCGCCACGGTCAGGACCGGCCCCGTCGGCGGCGCCTGCGGCCGCGGCGGCAGCGTGATCGTCACCTGGGTGCCGCGGCCGACCTCGCTGATGTAGTGGATGTGGCCGCCGTGCTGGGCGACCACGCCCTGGGCGAGCACGACGCCGAGGCCGGTGCCGCTGGGCCGGGTCGTGAAGAACGAGGTGCCGAGGCGCTCGAGGTCCTCGGGGCGGATGCCGCGACCGGTGTCGCGGACCTCGAGGAGGCCGCCCTCGGTGGGGGCGGGCCGGGTCACCACCTCGATGGTGCCGCCGGCCGGGGTGGCGTCGATGGCGTTCGACAGGAGGTTGAGCAGCGCCTCCTTGAGCCGGCGCGGATCGGCCTCGATCCGGGTCGGCCGGGTCCGGGTCACCACCGTGATCCTGCCCTGCTCGAGGCGGCCGCCGACGACGCCGAGGGCGTCGGCGGCGAGCTCGGCGAGATCCACCGTGTGCGGCTTCAGGTCCTCGAGCGGCCGCGAGAAGTGGAGGTACTCCTGGAGGATCATCTCCATCCGCGCGATCTCGGACTGGACGACGTCGAGGCGCTCCTTGGTCTTGGCGGCGTCCGCCGACCGGGCGACCAGCTGGACCAGGCCCTTGATCGCGGCCAGCGGGTTCTTCAGCTCGTGGGCGACCTTGGCGCCGACCGCCTGCAGGCGCCGCATCTGCTCCTCGGTGTCGGCCACCTTCTCGGCGTTCAGGCAGTCGATGGCGTAGGTGGCGCGCTCGCTGGCCTCACGCATGCGGCCGATGAGGACGCGGGCGGCAAACAGGGTCCAGGCGAACGAGACCAGGACGATCGCGGTGTAGTGAGGACGATCGATCCGGGGGCCGGTGATCGCCTCCGGCATGAGCCCCATGGCGAGCGTGAGGAGCGCGAGCGTGCACAGGAGGCCGCGGGTCAGCCGGTGCGGGCCGAAGAAGACGATCGGAAAGGTCGCCGAGATCGACAGCACCGGCAGGAGCGGGCTCTGGATGCCGCCGGTCAGGGTCAGCGACGCGACCACGTAGAACTGCGCGGCCAGGACCATGCGGAAGAAGGACGGCTCGACCTGCTCGGGGCACGACGTGCCGTACACGATCGCCCGCTGGAAGATCGTCAGCATGACGAACAGCAGGAACTGAAGCCCGATGCGCCATGGCGGCAGGCCGCCGTGGAGGAACACGGCCGCCGCGACCGCCATCATGCTGGCGCCCGCGATCGCGGTCTGCATATGGACTCGCCGCGCGCTCGCGAGCATGTGAAGATTGCGCTGGCCACGCCACACGTCGCCGGGTGTTGCGACTGCCGTGCCATCGCTCACGACCGGATCCACCGGCGGACCACAGTCGGCAACATCGGGGCGCATATCCCGCATCCTAGCGCCCTTTTCGGGGGTAACGATCCGTGACCCGCGGTAACGCGTCCGGCCCTCGGCCTGTCGGATGCCCTTTCGCGCTGTCTGTATGGGGACCCGACAGTGGACCGGGTGGGCGCCGTAAAGCCGGCGTGAGGACGAGATCGCGGGCGAGGAGGGTCGCGCACCTGCGGCTGAATCTCCCGTGGCATGAGCGATGCTTTGCGGCATGGCCATGCGCTTCTCCCCGCTCTTCGCTGCCGCTGCGGTCGCCGCGGTCTCCGCACCCGCCTTCGCGCAGCCGCCGGCGAAGGCGGCCCCCGCCGCCAAGCCCACCGACTACGATCGCCAGCTCGCCGCCCTGTTCGCGTCCGGCGGCCTCACCGCCGACGCCGCCGCCCAGCGCGCCCGCTCGGTGAGCCCCGACGTCAAGCGCAAGGCCGCTGACCGCGCCGGCGCGCTGTCGCAGCGCGAGACGGTCGACCTGGCCTATGTGCCGCGGCTGTCGGCCAAGGCGCGCTACACCCGGCTCTCGAACATCGACCAGGAGCCGCTCACGCTGCCCGGTCCGGGGGGCATGCCGATCAGCATCCAGTTCCCCGACCCGCTGCTCAACAGCTACAGCCTCGGCGCCGACCTGAGCGTGCCGGTCTCCGACTACCTGCTGCGCTTCCCGCAGCTCAAGGCGGCGGCGTCCGCCGGCGAGAAGGTGGCGGCGTTCGCCGAGCAGGCGTCGGAGCTCGGCGCCGCCAACGACGCCCGCATCTACTACTACGAGTGGGTGCGCGCGCGCCTGCAGGTCGTGGTCGCCGAGCAGACCGTGGCGCAGGTCGACCGCACCCTGCAGCAGGTGTCGGCGCTCGCCGACGTCCAGCGCGCGTCGCGCGCCGACCTCCTCCGCATCACCGCGCTGAAGGCGCAGGCCGAGCTCGGCCTGTCGCAGGCGCGCGAGGTCGCCGCGCTGCGCGAGGATCAGCTGCGCATCGCGATCGGCGCCCGCGCCGACGAGGCGCTGACCATCGGCGAGGACGTCCGCAACGACCTGGCGGTGCCGCAGCTCGACGGCGCGCCGGCGCTCGCCGACGCGGCGATGACCCGCCGCTACGAGGCGCGCGCGATCGACAGTGCGATCGAGGCGACCCGCAGCCAGCGCAAGGCCGCCGGCGCCGGCAAGCTGCCGCGCCTCGACGCCTTCGCCCAGGCCGGCTACGACAACCCGAGCCAGCGCGTCTTCCCGCAGGAGGACAAGTTCACCTTCACGTGGGCGGCGGGCGCGCAGCTCAGCTGGTCGTTCAACGATTTCCTCGGCGCGGCGCCGCAGCAGGACAGCTCCGACGCCCAGGCCCGCGGCCTGCGCGCGGATCGCGAGCGCCTCGCCTATGGCGTGCGCCTCGAGGTGCTGGCGGCCAGCCAGCAGGTCGCGCTCGCACAGGAGGCGCTGACGACGACGGCGCAGGGCCTGACCGCGGCCGAGGAGGGTTACCGCGTGCGCAAGGAGCTGTTCGCGGCCGAGCGCGCGACGACGGTCGAGCTGATCGACGCCGAGAGCGAGCTGACGCGGGCGCGCATCGCGGCGATCGACGCGCGGATCAACCTGCGCGTCGCGCTGGCGAAGCTGGCGCACGCGGCCGGGCTCGACGTGAAGTAGCGAGTGCGAGGTCGCTGACTCTTTCTGCAAGGAGCCCGAGCCCGCGCTCGGGCTCGTCGCGTTTTCGGAGTCGGGAAGACCCTCGGGACGTGTCCCTGGGACAGCCGCGACAGCTGTCGGTTCACCTTACAGGCCGCCTGTAAGCCCTCGGCAATCCGACACGCGGCAGGCGGCCGCAGCGACGGCAAGTCCGCGTCGTCTCACCGGATGAGGTTCGGCCGAGGGTGGCCCCGCCCGTGCATCGTTGCCCGACGTCTCCCCGAGGTCCTCATGCGAACCACGTCCATCGCGCTCCCGCTCGCCCTCGCCGCCGCCGTCGCTGGCGCGGCCTGCTCCAGCCCCTCGGAGGCCAGCTCCGAGCAGCGCGCCCAGCCGGCAACCGCGGTCCCGCTGGTGGCTGCTCAACTTGCCACCGTGCCGGACTACCTGACCATCACCGGCACGGTCATCGCCGACGAGAGCTCCGACGTGGTTCCCGACACCTCCGGCAAGGTGATCGCGGTCCTGGTCGAGCGCGGCCAGCGGGTCAAGGCCGGCGACGCGCTGGTCAAGCTCGACACCCGCACCGCCGCCCTCGGCGCCCGCGAGGCGACCGCCAACCTCGAGGCGCTGCGCGCCCAGCGCCAGCTCGCCGAGGACGAGTGCAAGCGGTCGCAGGCGCTATTCGAGAAGGGCGCCATCAGCAAGAGCCAGTTCGAGCGCGAGCAGGCCAGCTGCACCTCGGCCCGCCAGCAGGTCGCCGCCGCCGAGGCGCGCACCCAGATGGTGACCAAGTCGATCGCCGACGGCGTGCTGCGCGCGCCGTTCGCCGGCGTCGTCAACGACGTCTGGGTCTCGCCCGGTGAGTGGGCGGCCCCCGGCATGCGCCTGGTGACGCTGGTCGACGACGACCCGCTCACCGTCGAGCTCCAGGTCCCGGAGTCGGCCGCGGCGCGCATCAAGGACGGCCAGGCGGTCGAGATCGAGGCGGTCGCGTTCCCCGGCAAGACCTTCCCTGCGACGGTGACCCGCACCGGCGCCGAGGTCGGCCGCATGACCCGCTCGCTGGTCGCCGAGGCCGAGATCGCCCCCGGCTCCGGCCTCCGCCCCGGCATGTTCGCCGAGGTCCGCGTCGCCGTCGGCGAGCGCAAGCTGCCGGTGGTGCCGAAGGCGGCCGTGCAGAAGCGCGGCTCGACCTGGCGCATCTGGGCGGTCGTGAAGGGCGCGCTCGAGGAGCGCGTCATCCAGCTCGGCCCCGAGGTCGGCGGCGACCGGGTGGCGGTGCAGCGCGGCCTGGCCGAGGGCGAGAAGGTGGCGAGCCCGGTGACCGAGCAGATCGTCGACGGGCTGCGGGTCGAGTAGTCGCGGCCGTCGCGGCAGCCTTCGTCAGCGTCCCCGTCTGCGTCAGCGTCCCCGATAGCGAGGAACCCACATGCATTGGCTCAGCAAGCTCTCCGTCCGCCGCCCGGTCTTCGCGTCGGTCCTCATGCTGACGATCGTCGTGATCGGCCTGGTCGGCTACCGCGGCCTCGGCGTCGACAAGTTCCCCAAGGTCGAGTTCCCGCTGGTGGTCATCACCACCGTCTACCCGGGCGCGGCGCCGACGGCGGTCGAGTCCGACGTCACCGAGAAGATCGAGGCCGCGGTCAACACCGTCAACGGCATCGACCTCCTCACCTCGTTCACCACCGAGGGCGTCTCGATGGTGGCGGTCCAGTTCGAGCTCGAGAAGGACGCCGACGTCGCCGCCCAGGAGGTGCGCGACCGCATCAACACCGCGCTCGCCGAGCTGCCGACCGGCGTGCGGCCGCCGCAGATCCAGAAGATGGATCCCGACGCCGCGCCGATCCTGATGCTGTCGGTCAAGGGCGACGCGCCGGTCGAGACCCTGACCCACCTCGCCGACACCAAGGTCAAGCGCCGGCTCGAGACCGTGTCCGGCGTCGGCCAGGTCCGCATCGTCGGCGGCCAGAAGCGCCGCATCAACGTCCAGCTCGATCCGATCCGCCTGCGCGCCGCCGGCGTCAGCGCCCTCGAGGTGCAGCGCGCCATCGCGGTCGCCAACGTGAGCATCCCGGGCGGCCGCCTCGACGCCGGCCCCGCCATCGCCAGCATGCGCATCGAGGGCCGGGTCGCCACCCCCGGCGAGATCGGCGACCTGATCGTGCGCCAGCAGGGCGACAACGCCATCCGCGTCCGCGACGTCGCCCGCATCGAAGACGGCGTCGTCGACGCCGACTCGATGGCGGTCCGCGACGGCACCTCGTCGGTCGTGCTCGCCGTGCGCAAGCAGTCGGGCGCCAACACGGTCGCGGTCGCCGACGCGGTCAAGGCCGCGGTCGCCGACGTCGTCGCCTCGGGCGCGCTGCCGGCCGGGGTCAAGCTCGACGTCGTCCGCGACAACTCGGAGATGATCCGGACCAGCGCCAGCCAGGTGCAGGAGCACCTGTGGCTGGGCGCGCTGCTCGCCTCGGTGGTCGTGCTCGTCTTCCTGGGCAGCCTGCGCTCGACCTTCATCGCCGCCATCGCCATCCCGGTGTCGATCGTCGGCACCTTCGGCCTCATGGCCGCCGCTGGCTTCACCCTCAACCTCATGACCCTGCTGGCGCTCGCGCTGGCGGTCGGCATCGTCATCGACGACGCCATCGTGGTCCTCGAGAACATCCACCGCTTCATCGTCGAGAAGGGGATGAAGCCGTTCCCGGCCGCCATCCTCGCCACCAAGGAGATCAGCCTCGCCGTCTTCGCGACCACGCTGTCGCTGATGGCGGTCTTCCTGCCGGTCGCCTTCATGGGCGGCATCGTCGGCCGCTTCCTGGCCAGCTTCGGCCTGACCATGGCGTTCGCCATCGGCGTCTCGATGCTGGTCAGCTTCACGATCACGCCGATGATGGCGGCGCGCATGCTGAAGGCGCCGGCGCCCGGCGACGGCCCCAAGCAGCCGACCCTGCTCGAGCGGATCGTCGATCGCTTCTACCTGCCGATCGAGCGCGTCTACATGGCGATCCTCGGCTGGTCGATGCGCCACCGCTGGGCGGTCGTGGTCGCCTGCGTCGCCGCGCTGGCGTCGGTGCCGACCCTGGGCAAGAAGGCCGGCTTCGGCTTCCTGCCCGAGAACGACGAGGCCCACTTCGAGATCTTCCTGACCGCCAAGGAGGGCACCTCGATCGACGCCACCGTGCTGGCCGCCGAGCGGATCGCCCGCGCGACCCGCAAGATCCCGGGCGTCACCCACACCCTGGTCACCCTCGGCGACGACGATCAGAAGCGCACCAACACCGCCAAGGTCTACGTCCGGCTGACGTCGCCCGACCAGCGCACGCAGTCGCAGGCCGAGGTGATGGACGAGGTCCGCCGCAAGGTCCTGGTCGATCTGCCCGACGGCGCGCGCGCCGCCGCCCAGCTCGTCAACGACTTCTCCATCGGCGGCAAGAACGCGATGGTCATGTACGTCATCACCGGCCCCGACCTCGATCGCCTCGAGACCTACGGCAAGCGCATGTTCGACGCCATGAAGAAGGTGCCGGGCGTCGTCGACGCCGAGACCAGCGTCACCCCGCCGGCGCCGGAGGCGACCCTGCGCCCCGACTTCGACCGCGCCGCCGCCCTCGGCGTCGATCCCGGCGACGTCGCCGCCACGCTGCGCCTCCTGGTCGGCGGCATCGACACCTCGAAGTACGAGGAGAAGGGCGAGCAGTACGACGTCTTCCTGCGCGCCGAGGAGCGCTTCCGCAACGATCCGTCGGCGCTCAGCCTCCTGACGGTGCCGTCGCGCACCCTCGGCTCGGTGCCGCTGTCCGACGTCATCAAGGTCGACGAGAGCGCGGGCCCGGCGCAGATCAACCGCCTCAACCGCAGCCGCCAGGTCATGCTGACCTGCAACGTCAAGCCCGGCTTCGACCAGGGCTCGATCGACGCCGCGATCCTCAAGGCGGCCAGCGAGCTCGACCTGCCCGCCGGCTACCAGGTCACGCCGTTCGGCCAGTCGCGCGAGCTCGAGCGCACCAAGAACGCCTTCCTGTTCGCGTTCCTCATGTCGTTCGTCTTCATGTACCTGGTGCTGGCGGCGCAGTTCGAGTCGTGGCTGCACCCGTTCACCATCATGCTGGCGCTGCCGCTGACCCTGCCGTTCGCGTTCCTGTCGGTGGTGATGTTCGGCCAGCAGCTCAACATCTTCTCGATGCTCGGCCTGCTCGTCCTCTTCGGCGTGGTCAAGAAGAACTCGATCCTCCAGATCGACCAGGCCAACCAGCTGCGCGCGCAGGGCATGCCGCGCAACGAGGCGATCCTCGAGGCCAACCGCCACCGCCTGCGCCCGATCTTGATGACGACGCTCGCCTTCGTCGCCGGCATGATCCCGCTGGTCTTCTCGACCGGCATCGGCGCGGGCTTCTCCAAGGCGATGGCGTCCATCGTCGTCGGCGGACAGTCGCTGTCACTGCTCTTGACCCTGCTGGCAACACCTGTCATCTACTCGCTGTTCGACGACGCCGGCGCGTGGGTGAAGCGCGTCGTGCGCGGGCGGGATCAAAAATCGCCGCTGGATCGAGGCGAGACGGACATCGATCAGCTGGCTGCGGCGTGACGAGCCTGCGGCGGTGACGTCGCAGTGGCAGGCGTCGCACAAGTGACGTGACGTCGCGTACGGGAACCGGACGCGACGTTTTTGCCACTGTCCGTGCTCCGGATGCCGATGTCCGCCGACCGGACTTTCCTGCACACGCCCTCTCCCCACCGGCCTGGCCTTCTGGTATGACGCCCCTCCGAGTCGTTACCGTCACAGCCCCGCCATGGCCAAGCAAACCCGCCGCGACCTCCGCTCCCTCCTGCACGCCCCCCAGTTCGACCTCAGCGCGCAGGTCGATGCCCGGCTGGCCAAGATGGGGTTCCCCGCACTTCGCCCGGCGCACACGCAGCTGCTGGCGCTGGTCGAGGCAGGCGGGATGCGGCTCACCGACCTCGTGGTCCACATGAATCTGCCCAAGCAGACGGTGGGCGACATGGTCGACGACCTCGAGGCGCTGCGCCTGGTCGAGCGCTACCCGGACCCGGAGCACGGCGTGATCAAGCGGGTGCGCCTGGGCGCCAAGGGCAAGGCGTGGGCGGCCGAGGTCAAGAAGGTGGCCGACGCCGCCGAGGTCGGCTGGGCGTCGCGGCTGGGCAAGGGCAAGATGAAGACGCTGCGCAACCTGCTCGAGGAGCTGGCGGACGCGCTGGTCGAGACCCCGGTCAACGGGACGCCGCCGCGGCGCACGACGCGGCGGCCGCGGCGTTAGCGCCCTTGTAAGGGCGATCGCGTCCGTAACGCGGACGCTGACGGGGCGGGGGGCGGCGTTTCAGAGGAAGGTGACCACCAGGGTCGCCTTGGTCAACGTGTCCAGCTTTTCGGCCTCGACCAGGAAGCCGGGCGCGTACGGGATCGGCAGCGCCAGCGGCGCCGGCACGTTGTCGAACTTCGCCGTGAAGCTGACGTTCAGCGCGATGTCGTCGAGCAGCTTCGTCGTGATCGCGGCGTTGCCGTTGATGCGCGTATCCTCGAACGGGCCGGCGTGGCCGGTCGGCACGTCGAGCGGGTTGACGTTGAACAGGCCCTCGACCGAGACGTCGACGCCGGTCAGCGCCTTCAGCTTGCCGTCGTCGCCCTTCTCGGTCGTGAGCGCCCCCTTGTAGCCGACGAAGGCGCGCAGCGAGTGGATCGACGTCGGGTTGTCGACCGCCGACAGGTCCTCGTACGTGAAGTCGTAACCGACCTCGGCCTTGGCCTCCTGAAACTCGCTCTTGTAGAGCAGGCGGCTGTAGCCGGCCTGGCCGCCGCCGGCGAAGTCCTTGCCGGCGGGCTGGTCGAAGCCGGCGACGGCGGTGAGGTAGAGGCTGTCGTGATCGGTCAGGAAGCGGTCGTAGCGCAGCTTGAGCTGCGCGTTCTTGGCGCTGACCGCCCGCTGGTCGATGATGTCGTCCTCGGGGCCGACCGTGCCGGTCGGATCGCGATCGACGACGATCCGGACCGTCGACTTCGCGTAGGCGCCGGTCGCCTCGACCTCGAACTTGTTGTCGCCGTCCTTGCGCGATGCCTTGGCGGTGCCGACCAAGGTCGTCGCGCGCGAGTTGCCGGTCGAGACCAGGACGCCGGCCTCGGCGATCGCCGACCACTCGACCTTCTTCACGTCCTTCAGGTCCTCCTGCTTGCCGTACGTGAAGGACGGGTTGGGCTGGGCGGCGGCGCCGCTCGCGGACAGCGCGAGCCAGCCGCTCGCGACGAGCGTCGTCAAGACCATGCGCGCCATGGCTGCTCCTCCTCGGCCGAAGCCGGTTTTCAAGCCAGGGCGTCAGTGTAGGCCGATTTCCCGGCCCGCGCAGCCAGCGGGGCGCTACGCCAGGCGCGGCACCACGCGCAGGCGGTAGCCGAAGCGGTGGCGCGACTCGATCAGATCGCCGATGTCCGCCTTGATGAGGGCGCGGCGGACGCGCCGCACCAGCTGCTTGACGTGGTTGTCGCCGGGATCGCGGGTGTCCCACGACAGGTCGCCGATCAGCTCCGAGGTCCGGACGAAGCCGCGGACGAGGTCGGGCTGGTGCGCCTCCTCGACCATGCGCCGGACCAGCAGGCTGAACAGCTCGAACTGGGTCGCGGTGAGCTGGACCTGGCGATTGGAGACCTCGACCACGCCGCCGCCGCCGCCGGTCGGCTCGTGCATGCGGATCGCGAGCTCCGGCAGGCCGACGTCGGTGTGCTCCTCGTCGTCGAAGTCGGTGCCGCGGGCGGTGATGTCGTCGGCGGCGGGCGGGACGTCGGTGATGCGCGGGATGTCGAGCCGGGTCGTGGTCGTGCGCTGGAACGGCGGCGGCGCGGTCGGCTCCGGCACCCGCGCCAGGTTGCGCAGGGTGGTGACCGCCGCCGGATCGATCTCGATGCGCGGCAGCTGGTCGGCGCGCTCGAGGAAGTAGAAGCCGACCTGGCCGACGCCGATGCGATCGCCGTGGTGGACGTTGATGGCGCCGTGCACCGGCTGGTCGTTGAAGAAGGTGCCGTTCGACGAGCCGAGGTCGCGCAGCGTCCACGACTTCTTGACCGGGTCGAGGGCGAGGTGGGCGTGGTGGCGCGAGATCGATCCCTCGAGCACCGACACCCCGCTACCCTCGAGCTGGCGCCCGATCAACGTCCGCGGGTCGAGCGGATGTGGTCGGCCCCAGAGGTCGACCAGCGCCGCGCTGGTGGGCCGGGCATGGGACGACTGGATCTGCTCTGGCGTGATGTAGACCGGACCCGAAAGCTCGTCACGGCATTCTTCGCAGAGCAGGCCAACGTCGCTGGGCCGTTGCCGGCACACGGCGCATTGCATGTGCGCGATCATACCCCGGCACCGCAGCGCTTGGACACGGGGTCCCCCAACCCTGCGGGAGGAGCCCCTCTCGGCCCCCGTGGCGGGAGCGCGGCGCCATGGCGGTGTTCATCCGACCCGCGCCGCGCGGGTGGCGATCCGCACGGCGCGCGGCAGGATGGCGGCGACCGCGTCGACGACCGGGTCCTCGCCGAGGACGAACGCGAGCGCCTCGTCGCGCGACACCTGGCGGCCGTCGACGAGGACCTCGGCGGCCTGGGCGGCGTCGAGGAAGAGCCCGGCGGCGACCAGGGACACCGCCACGTCGCGCGCCAGGTAGACCACGCCGCCGCCGGTCTCGGCGAGGGTGCGGGCCAGCTCGAGGGAGCGGCGGGCGCCGTCGCCGAGGGGAGCGTCCGCTTCCCGGACGAGGACGGCGCTCTCGGCGCCGCCGTCGGCGACCGCGCCGTGCAGGCGCTCGAGGACGTGGTACGCGAACCGCGCCTCGTCGCCGTGGACGTCGAGGGCGAGCCGCCACGGGCCATCCGGACCGCCGCCACCGCCGTCCAGGGCGATCACCGCCGGCGGACGCGGCGCGTTGCGGGGCTTGGGCGGGGCGGCCACCGAGGCGACGCCGATGCCGCCCAGGCGGAGGCCGAAGCGGGCGGCGCCGCGCAGGACGTCGAGGAGCGCCTCGCGCAGGTGCTCCTGGCGGAACTTCGGTTGGCCGAGGTCGCGGCGCTCGCCGACGGCGCGGGCGTAGCGGTCGAGGAGGGCGCGCAGCGCCTCGGTCCGGTCGCCGCGGGCGCCGCGGTCGATCGCGGTCGGGGGCCCGGGCGGAGCGGACAGCGCCAGCTCGACGACCCGGCCCGCGCGGCGCATGTCGGCGAGCCGCGCCTCGCACTCGATCAGCACCTGGCGGATGGTCGGCCGGCTGGCGCCGACGAGGTCGGTGAGGAACGCCGGCGAGAACGGCCAGCTCGGGTACGGCGGCGCCGCGGCGGCCACCGCCCACAGCGGCTCGAGGCGGCTGGCGACGATGGCGGCCGCCTCGTCGGCGGTCGGCTTGGCCAGCGGCGGCAGGACCCGGACCCGGTCGAGGGCGGCCTGCGGCACGTCGCGGCGCAGCTCGATCCACTGCTGGGGCTGGCACATGAGCACGATGCAGAGCGGCGCCTGCTGGTACAGCTCCATCAGGGCGGTGAACAGGCGGGCGACGCCGTCGGCGCCGAGGAGGCCGGCGGTCGACTCGAGCTGATCGAGGCAGATGACCAGCGGCCGCGCCGTGCAGGTCGCCAGGGCGCGGACGACCTCGAAGGCGCGGTCCTCGCCGTCGACGCCGGCGCGGACGTCGAGGAGGGCGAGGTCCTCGTCGGGCAGCTCGGCGGCGCGCAGCCAGTCGACGATGGCGCGCTCGGCGGCGCGGTCGGTGATGCGGCACGCGACCCGGCCGAACTCCGCCGGCAAGGTCGCCAGCGGCGGCAGGCGGCGGCCGCGCTGGTAGAGCAGCGGGCCGAGGCCGGGATCCTCCTGGGCCAGGGCGCGGAAGGCGAGCGCGTAGTGGTCGGCGCCGACCAGCGCCTGGTCGATGCGGGCGACCACGTCGTCGTCGCCCTGGTCGTCGGCCTCGGCACGGACCGCGGCGGCGACCCGGCGGACCAGGTCCCACAGGATCCGCTCGAGGAGGCCGGCGGCGGACAGCCCCTGCACGACGTAGCGCGCCAGGTGCGTGAACGGCGCGCCGGCGTCCTTGAGCGGCGGCACGTCGACGCACGCGTAGCCGGGGCGGTCGCCGCGCGGCTCGCCGCCGGCGCGGGCGCGCAGCCAGGCCAGCTGGTGGGTCTTGCCCATGCCCGGCTCGCCGGTGACCAGGACCATCTCGGCGCGGCGGCCGTCGGCGACCGCGTCGATGGCCTCGGCGATGGCGCCGCGCACCGCGGCGTGGACGCGGGCGACGTCGGGCGGCGGCGGCGCGCCGGCGTCGAGGCGGGCGACCGGATCGGCGAGCGGGCTGCGCGGGGCGTCGAGGAGCACGCGGGCGGGGTCGATCACGCAGGCCTCCGGGTGACGTAGTAGAGGAGCCCGCGGCCGGGCCGGTCGATGCCGGCGCCGCGGTCGGCGACCTGGGCCGGCGCCTGGGCCGCCCCGAGGTCGATCCGCCAGGCCCGCTCGAGGCGCTCGAGGGCGGCGGTGACGGCCGCGTCGTCGGCGGCGACGCCGCGCCGGCGCAGCTCGCCGCGCAGGTCCGGGATCGGCACCAGCCCGCCGTAGCGGAGGCGGGCGTCGAGATCGGCGACCGCGGCGAGGACGGCGGCGTCGAGCTCCGGGTCGCCCGGCGCGGCCCCGACCCGCGCCTCGAGTGCCGCCAGCCGCTCGCGCAGCGCCGCGACCTCCGCCTCGACGGCGGCGAGGCGCGCGCCCGCCCCGGGGCGCGAAGGTGAGGCCGCCGGCCGGACGCGCTTCATCGCGGGCCAGGATAGAGGGGCCCCCTGTCAGGGCCGTCAGGCCCGGGCGCGCCGGTAGCGGACGACGGTGCCGCCGGCGCGGTCCCAGAGCGTGCGCTTGTCCGGCTCGCGCCACGACGCGCGCGCCGCCTCGGCGATCGCGAAGGCGGTCCCGACCCCGGCCAGGCCGAGCCCGATCGCGGCGCCGAGGTCGCCGCCGCGCCCGCCGTTGGCGAGGAGGAAGCCGACCGCCGTCACGCCGTACTCCAGGATCCAGCGCAGCGCGGCCCGGCGCAGCGTCGGCGGCCGCCCGGTCGCCACCGAGACCACCTCGAGGTCGAACAGGAGCCGGCCGAGGCTGGTCCCCCAGCGCGCGGCCGCGGCGATCGACGCCAGCGCACAGCCGGTGATCCCGACCAGGTCGCTGACCCGATTCAGTGCGAACATCACCGCGCCGATCGTGAGCATCGGCACCGCCCAGTCGATCGCCGCCGCGGCCCCGCGCATGAACAGGCCGACGGGCGGGTTGCGCGCCAGCGAGATCCGGTCGAGGTCGCCGACGAGCTCGTCGTAGGAGCCGTGGCGGTCGACGGCGCGGCGCGCCATCATGCGCGCGACCAGATCGCACAGCGCGGCGACGCGGCGGCCCCGGCGCCCGGCGCCGCCGAGGGCCGGCCGGTCGGCGCTCTCGTGCTGCGCCCGCAGCTCGGCGGCGGTGCTGCCGCCGAACGGCGGCCGGCCGGTGACCAGGTGGTGCAGGGTCGCGCCCAGGGCGTAGACGTCGGCGCGGAAGTCGACCGCGTCGCCGCGCGCCTGCTCGGGCGCCATGTAGAGCGGCGTGCCGACCAGCGCGGTCTGCGCGACGGCGTCGCCGCCGCCCGCCGCCTCGACGTCGCCGCGGGTGACCAGGCCGAAGTCGACGACCTTGAGCTGGCCGTGGCCGTCGACCATGAGGTTCGACGGCTTGACGTCGCGGTGGGTGAAGCCGTGGC
>Ga0075429_100003120_pt1 | contig 14078 bp, 9 predicted proteins | sample RhiMetdeltSRZDD3_FD_75295 | JGI IMG/M metagenome (GOLD analysis project Ga0075429, IMG submission 75295) | Populus rhizosphere microbial communities from Tennessee, USA - Rhizosphere MetaG P. deltoides SRZDD3 | ecosystem: Host-associated > Plants > Roots > Rhizosphere > Soil | place: USA... | reverse complement strand
TCAGCATCTTTCATGGCATCTGCTAATGTCATTTCGCCTTTTGCGTTTGCATATTGTTGTTTTAATTCATCAATGTCAGGTCTTCCTTTATGCAAAACACCTTTGCGGTCAAACATGATAAAATTTTCATGTTTTGCACCTAACTCTTCATACAAACGGCAACATGAAATGGCTGCGGCCCCGGCTCCATTTACTACAAACTTTGCTTTCTCAATTTTTTTCTTTTGTATTTCCAGGGCATTCAATAATGCAGCGCCGGAAATGATCGCTGTGCCATGCTGATCATCATGCATCACAGGAATATTCATTTGCTCCTTTAACTTTTTTTCAATGTAAAAACATTCGGGAGCTTTGATGTCTTCCAGGTTGATACCACCAAAAGTTGGTTCAAGCGACCTTACAATTTCAACAAACTTGTCTGGATCTTTTTCGTTGATCTCGATATCAAACACATCGATATCAGCAAAGATTTTAAACAAGACACCTTTGCCTTCCATTACCGGTTTCCCGGCTTCCGGACCGATGTCGCCTAAACCAAGTACCGCCGTTCCATTACTGATCACGGCCACCAGGTTTCCTTTGGCTGTGTATTTATAAACGTCTTCTTTGTTTAGTGCAATTTCTTTGCAAGGCTCTGCTACTCCCGGGCTATAGGCCAGCGACAGATCTCTTTGTGTCTTCGCTTCTTTTGTGGGAACTACTTCAATTTTTCCTGGTCTTCCTTTGGCGTGATATTCTAAAGCCTGTTGTTTACGGAGTTCGTTAGGTTGCATAAATAATTTTTATGTTACCGGCCCTGCCTGTCATATTTTTTTATTTGACAGACTGCATTACTACTAGTAAGCTTTCCTTGCGACGCTCCTTTTATCTTACTGTAATTCTGTTTAGCAAATAAAGAAACATCACATGGTTAACCGGCATGGCAAGCAAATGGCATGCAATGTACAAAATAATCAAGCTTAACAATGTGATGTTACCTATAAAGAAAGGAAGAGAAAATTACTCTTTTGTGATCTTTATTTCAGCTTTTCTTTGACTGTCAGGTATAGGATTGGGAACTGTTCCCGGATAAGGATGAAGATTTACAAATTCTATTTTATACCCCATCAGCACTGTGTCCTTGTTGTAAGTTGGGGGCATATCTAGTGTGGAGAGATCAAAAATGCTTGTTTCATTGTTTTTTGTAAAAGAAAACCTCCCTACAGCAGTTCCCTGCCAGATACACATTGCATTTGCAGGACAACGTGAGTCGGAAACAACTGCACTAAAACAGAGCTTTAAATTATCACCGGAAATAATTCCGCTTTCACACTCGGATAGTTTAAGCTCAACAATTCCTTCCCGTAATTTGCTACCAGACTTTGAACAAGAATTTGCAAATGCCATTAAAGAAAATGCCAATATTGATAAAATTAATTTCATAACGCCGTTTTTTTTATCTGACCACCGTTAATGCCTTATCGTTGCACCAAAATCTGTGAAATTAAATACAAGTTCCGAGCCAGGCCATCAGCCCCATACCCACTTCAATGGCATTTTCATCAATATTGAACGTAGGAGTGTGAACTCCGGAAATGATCCCTTTTTCTTTATTCATAACACCCACACGATAAAAACAGGCGGGGATTTGCTGTGCATAGTAACCAAAATCTTCAGCACCCATGCGTAATTCGGTTTCTTGCACGTTTTCTTTTCCTAAAAATTGTCCTGCTGCATTTTTTACTGAATTATTCAACTCTTCATTATTAATAACAGCCGGATAGCCCTTGTCAATATGCAGATCAACTTCACCACCCATGCTATGCACAAGCTCTTTGGAAATTCTTTCGATCAGCTGATGTGCTTCAGCTCTCCATTTTTCATCCATAGCCCGGAAAGTCCCCATCAATTTTACTTCATTTGGAATTACGTTAGTTGCTGCGCCACCCTGGAAAGATGTAATTGATAAGACAGAAGGGTTAAAAGGGTTTGAATTCCTGCTTACAACCTGTTGAAGGCTTATAATTAAATGCGAAGCAATCAATATCGGGTCAACACATAAATGTGGAGAGGCGGCATGACCGCCTTTTCCTTTTATTGTAAAATATAATTCATCAGCGCTGGCCATTACTTTACCGCTTCTGAAACTTGTTTTGCCAACAGGCATGCCGGTATGCACATGCATAGCAATAATTCCTGATGGTTTTGGATCTTCCAGCACACCTTCTTTTATCATATAGCTGGCGCCACCCGGATTTTTTTCTTCACCCGGTTGAAAGATCAATTTGACAGTTCCTTCCCATTCATTTCTTAATTCATTTAAAATTTTTGCAGCGCCAAGCAGGCAGGTAGTATGTACATCATGTCCGCATGCATGCATGATCCCTTTCTTTGTTGACTTATAGGGGACATCATTTTCTTCAAGTATCGGCAGTGCATCGATATCAGCACGAATCGCGAATACGCGGCTATCTGCATTCTTTGCTTTTATTAATCCAACAACACCGGTAGTGGCTTTTACTTCGAAAGGAATTCCAAACTCTTTAAGTTTGTTTTGTATGAATTTTGAAGTTTCAAATTCCTGGTAGCTTAATTCAGGGTTTGCATGAAGATGATGACGTATCTCAATAAATTCTGAAGAATATTTCTTTGCCAGCTTTTTAATTTTATCGACCATCCGGCAAAAATAACGATTGAAAACCAGCTATGAAAAGTGATTAGTTTCGGGAAACCGTTTCTATTTCTTTTTCCGGTTTTACTTCAATAGTATCATTCATAATGAAAACACCCTTTGGAAAATACTTTTGTAACCTCTCCCGGTATTCTTCCGCATCTTTTCTTTCTTTAAAATTCCCCACCTTTAATTTAAAATAGGGAGATTGATATATAAGGTAAGATTTTAATTCGGGAAAAAATGTATACACTTTTGTTTTTGCTGCCACCGCTTCGTCTCTTTTGTTAGTATTGACCACAAGCAAACGATAACCTTTGCCGATACGCCTGGCCTCACGGCTGGTTTCTTCATTTATTTGTATCTGCTTTTTTATTAGCAAATCTATTCTTGAATCTTTATGTACGATTACCGCAGTAGTATCAACTGGTCTACGCCATGTAGTATCCTGTGCAAATAAATTCGATGAAATAAACAGAGTGATAATTGCAATAAGGGATTTCATAAAAATATCAATTCAAAAATACAGCCAAATTTGAGAGTTCAATATCCACTTCCTGAACCAGCGATATTTTCCACCGGGTGCCAGGTCGTTTTTATTTCTTGCGTGTCTAAGATAAAATATGGCGATTGCCCCTGGTCGGAGTTCCACTTTATCTTATCGTAAAAAACTATTCGTTTCAGGTTTAATGCACTTTTTTCCTGCATCATCTTTTTTGTTTCAGAATCATTTTCGCAGAAAATGGTTGCATTTACATCCATATGATTAACAAACCATGTCGCCAACTCAGAAATTTTACCCGTTAAAATATTTACAACACCACCGGGCAGATCTGATGAATTCAAAACTTCGGCAAAGGTGATCGAGCAAAGAGGTTTTGTTTCCGAAGCAAGGACAACACAAGTGTTTCCCCCTGCAATCACCGGGGTGATAACAGAAACCAGTCCCAACAATGAATCAACTTGCGGAGCGATGATCGATACAACACCAGTTGGCTCGGGTACCGAAAAATTAAAATGTGAGCTTGCTACCGGGTTTACTGCGCTGAATAATTGCTGATACTTATCACACCAGCCTGCATAATGTAGTAAACGATCAATCGCAAGATTCACTTCTTTTTCCGCCTTTCCTTTTGATGAATCCTGCTGCATTAATTCATCAATGAACTGGGCTTTTCGGCCTTCAAGCATTTCTGCCATGCGGTAAAGAATTTGTCCTCGATTGAAAGCTGCCCGTGTACTCCAACTGCCAAATGCGCCTCTGGCAGCAACTACGGCATCACGAAAATCTTTCCTTGAACTAAGACAAACATTGGCCAATTTTTTACCCGCAGCATTTGTTGGAACATAATACCGGCCTGATTCAGTTCTTGGAAACTGCCCGCCGATGTAAATTTTATAAGTCTTCAAAACTGCTAATCTTTTTGAAGAAGTTTTCTTCTCAATTCCATTTTCACTGATCAGAAGTGATGATTTTTTTATTTCAGTCTTACTCATTTCATTTTTTTAAATATTCAAAAAAATAAAAAATGTTCGCTCTAAGTCTCCCCTTTAGGGGGACAGGGGGTTTAAGGTTAAATAAGGCATTAGCCCATGCAATCCACCTTCTCTTCCATATCCACTTTCTTTATAACCTCCAAAAGGAGAGCTTGGATCGAACTTATTAAATGTGTTTGCCCAGATTACGCCGGCTCGCATTCTCCTGGTCATATTAAAGATCTTGGAACCTTTATCTGTCCAGACACCCGCACTTAATCCGTACGGTGAGTTATTTGCTTTTTCAATCACCTCATCATCGGTTCGGAAAGTAAGAATGGCCAATACAGGTCCAAATATTTCTTCCTGTGCTATGCGATTACTTTGTGCAACATTCGTAAATAAGGTAGGCCTGCACCAAAAACCTTTGCCGGGTAATGAACAACTGCTTTGATACATTTCACTTCCTTCAGCTTCACCAATCATTATATATTTGTGTATCGTTTCTAATTGTTGTTTCGAATTTATAGCACCGATATCCGTATTCTTGTCCATTGGATCACCAACGATCAATGATTCGATCCTATCTTTTAATTTTCGTATCACTTCTTTGGCAACCGATTCCTGTACATACAATCGGGAACCGGCACAGCAAACATGACCCTGGTTAAAATAAATTCCATTGATCACACCTTCAACGGCCTGGTCGATTGGTGCATCTTCAAAAATGATGTTAGCAGCTTTACCTCCTAATTCAAGCGTTGCTTTTTTATTTGTACCGGCAATTGCCTTTTGAATTATCTTTCCAACATCGGTTGACCCGGTAAACGCAATTTTATTTATGTCGGGATGATTTACGATAGCAGCACCGGTGGCACCAGCACCGGTAACAATATTGACTACACCGCGCGGCAGTTCAGATTCCTCAATAATTTCTGCGAGTTTTAATGCAGTTAAAGAAGTTGTTTCTGCAGGTTTTAATACAACTGTATTCCCGGTTGCAATTGCTGGCGCAATCTTCCATGCGGCCATTAGCAAAGGAAAATTCCAGGGGATGATCTGTCCGGCAACACCAAGGGGCTGAATGTTGCGATTTGGAAAAGCATATTCTAATTTATCAGCCCATCCTGCGTAGTAAAAGAAATGATTGGCTGCTGTCGGCACATCAAAGTCGCGGCTTTCACGAATTGGTTTACCTCCATCTAATGATTCAATAATACAAAGCTCTCTTGCTTTTTCCTGTATCATTCTTGCAATACGAAAAATATACTTGGCTCTTTCTTTTTGCGGCATCTTCTTCCAAACTTTTTCATAGGCTTTTCTTGCAGATGCCACGGCTTTATCAACATCAGCAACATTTGCTTCTGCTATCTCGCTCAACTTTTCTTCTGTTGCCGGGTTAATCGTATCAAAATATTTATTACCTGATGGCTTCACCCATTCGCCATTTATAAAAAGATCGTACTGCGACTTTATTGTCGCAGCGCTTTTACTTTCCGGCGCCGGTGCATATTGCCATGTATCAAACTTGAGTTTGATCGTAGTGTTTTTCTTTTTTGAGATTGTTTTTGGCATGTAATAATTTTTATGAAGTCATCAGCATTACTACTATAAACGACTGTTGCGTCGCACTCTTCAGCGTTTTGTAATTCTATTCAACAATTATTCGATCTTAACCGATTTCGTTTTTTATAATAAACCCCTAAAGGGGTTCTATTACCATTATATTTTTTTATTCCCAGGGTTAAAACCCGGGGCTATTAATATTTTATCCCTCCGGGACAAAGATTCTTTCAACAAACTAATGTATCTACAACCTAAGTCTCCCCTTTAGGGGGACAGGGGGTCAGTCCACCGAAAAATAATTCGCCGCCTGGTAAACCCCGGTTTGTTCTTTCATTATTTGCATCAACACGTCATTTGCCAAACTACTTGCCCCAAACCTGAACCATTGATTATTCATCCAATCCTCCCCTAAAGTTTCTTTAACCATTACCAAATAATGTAAAGCCAGTTTCGATTTCGAGATTCCACCCGCTGGTTTCATTCCTACCATCCTTCCAGTTTTATAATAAAAATCTCTAATTGCTTCCAGCATTACCAGCGTCACCGGCATGGTTGCGGCCGGTTGTATTTTCCCTGTAGAGGTTTTTATAAAATCAGCGCCGGCATGCATAGCAATATCACTTGCGCGGCGAACCTTATCCATGGTTCCAAGCTCACCTGTTTCTAATATAACTTTCAATCTTGCATCACCGCATGCTTCTTTAATAGCCGCTATTTCATCAAATACAAAATTGTATTCGCCGGAATGAAATTTACCACGACTAATCACCATATCAACTTCATCCGCTCCCTGTTCTACTGCATATTTTGTATCACGAATCTTCACCTCTTTCGGTGCCTGGCCACTGGGAAAGGCTGTGGCAACAGAAGCCACATGTATTCCTGAATCACCCAATGCTTTTTTTGCAACCTTAACCATTGAAGGATAAACACAAACAGCCGCAACCGTTGGAAGATCGGGTATTGCATCATGCGGGTGCATTGCTTTATAACAAAGTTGTTTCACCTTACCTTCTGTATCTTTTCCTTCCAGCGTTGTCAGGTCGATCATGTTGAGCACCAGCTTCAAGCCATTCACCTTTGTTTCCTTCTTAATACTTCTTTTTGTAAAACGTGAAGCCCTTTCTTCAACACCTACCTGGTCAATTCGGGGTGATAAACTAAAATCGGGTATAGTAAGTAAGGATTTGATGCCCGGCATATGAGAAAAATTGATTGAACTCAAAGGTAACAAAAAGGAAATCAGAAGTCGGAAGTCAGACCTCAGACTTCGGACTTCTGACCTCAATTGCCCCTTATAAATCTTTCAACTCGGATTCCTCCAATTGTTATAAATTCGACGTCCCTTTTCGCATGTTCTTTATTAAAAAAACATCTTATTCAAAAAACTACTCACATGAGAAAATCTCTGTTTATCTACAGGTTGGTTTTTGTGTTAGCATTATTTCCTGTTTCATCAGGGTTGTTAGGTCAGGCCACATTTCCTGAAAACGGAGTTGTTGACCCGCGGCATGGCTCTTATGCTTTCACAAACGCAACTATTGTTAAGGACGCAGTAACTACACTTACCAACGCTACCATGATAATTAAAGACGGGAAAATTATTTCCGTTGGTACATCAATAAAAGTTCCTGCCGGTGCCGTTGAAGTTGACTGCAAGGGAAAATTTATCTATCCTTCTTTTATTGACATTTATGCAGATTATGGAACTACACTTCCCACACAACAACCCCAGGGTGCAGCAGGAGGTGGAGGAGGGTTTTTTGCCCAACAGCAGTTTACTTCTAATGCCAAAGGACCTTATGGATGGAACCAGGCAGTAAAAAGCGAAGTAGACGCATTCAAAGTTTTTGCAATTGACGATAATAAGGCAAAGCCACTTCGTGAAGCTGGATTTGGCACCGTGCTAAGTCATATGAGAGATGGAATCTCCCGTGGGACAGGTACAGTTGTAACATTGGCTAACTCAAAAGAAAATCTGGTGATGCTTAAAGAAAAAGCAACTGCACATTATTCTTTTAGTAAGGGCACGTCAACGCAAAGTTACCCGGGATCTATGATGGGAACAATTGCCTTACTTCGTCAGTCATTCCTCGATGCACAATGGTACAAACAACGACCGATTGAAGAAGGAGTAAACATTAGTTTACAGGCATGGAATGATAACCTTTCGTTGCCACAAATATTTGATGCAAATGATAAATGGAATTGTCTTCGTGCTGACAGGATAGGAGATGAGTTTGGTGTACAATATATTTTGAAAGGCAATGGAAACGAGTATCAACGTATAAAAGAAATGAAAGCGAGTAATGCCTCATTTATAATTACATTAAATTATCCGCAAGCCCAGGATGTAGAAGATCCCAACGAAGCAAGATTTGTTTCATTAAATGATATGAAGCATTGGGAAATGGCGCCGGCGAATGCTGCGTCATTTGAAAAAGCAGGAATTAATTTTTGTCTCACAACTTCTGACCTTAGACAAGTAAGTCAATTCTGGACGAATCTTCGCAAAGCAATGGACTATGGTTTGAGTGAAACAAAGGCCTTGGAGGCATTGACAAAAGCTCCCGCAACTCTGTTAGGCATTTATGATAAGGTAGGAAGCCTGGATGAAGGAAAAATCGCAAACTTCCTGATCACAAACGGACCTGTATTCAATGAGAAATCTGTTATCATCCAAAACTGGATACAAGGCGAAAAATATTCTGTAAAAGAAGATGCATGGACAAATATTGCCGGTACATATAAACTTACAGTGAACACACCAGCGGGTACTGAGAATTACACTCTCGATGTAAAATCAAACAGTTCTGCAAATATGTATGGAAAAGATACAATGGCCACAAGATTTACTTATGATGGGAAATCTGTAAAACTTAGCTATGCTCAAATGCAACGCAGGCAAAGAGGTGGTGGCGGTCCTGGCGGATTCGTCAGCGGCGGTTTTGGTGGCGGACAGCAAGCAGCCCAATTGCCAGCAACAGCAACACGTCTTGCCGGTTATAGCAGCGGCACTGAATGGAACGGTACAGGAACTGATTCACTTGGAAATTCATTGACATGGACAGCCGTTTTAGAAAAAGCCGCTGATCCAAAACCTGATACTGTAAAGAAAAAAGAGCCGGTTAATATTGGGAAAGTTCTTTATCCATTCGAGCCTTTTGGTTTTGAAGAAGGCAGTCAGCCAAAACAGGAAACTATACTGCTTAGGAACGGAACTGTTTGGACAAATGAAAAAGAAGGTGTCCTTCAGAATACAGATGTTTTATTAAAAGATGGGAAGATCGCAGCCATCGGAAAAAAACTTCCTGATGCAGGTGCAAGGGTAATTGATGCAACCGGAAAATATGTTGCACCAGGTATCATTGATGAACATTCACATATTGCTGCTTCTTCGATCAATGAAGGAGCACAGGTCGTAACATCAGAAGTGAGAATTACTGATAACCTGAATCCGGATGATATAAATATATATCGCCAGTTAAGTGGTGGTGTTACTTCATCACATATTCTTCATGGTTCTGCAAATGTTATTGGCGGACAAACGCAGCTGATTAAACTTCGCTGGGGCGCAAATGCGGAAGAATTGAAATTTAAAAACTGGCCGGGCCAAATAAAATTTGCTTTGGGTGAGAATGTAAAACGTTCTGCTTCTACTCAAGGCAATACCCGGTACCCCGATACAAGAATGGGTGTTGAACAAGTGTTGATCGATGCATTTACCCGTGCAAAGGATTATAAAAAATCATGGGATGATTATAACACGGAGAAAGATAAACTGGTGAAAGCGAAAAAAGCGGTGACGGGGTTGGTAATGCCTCGCCGCGATCTTGAACTCGAAGCTCTTGTTGAGATCTTAGATAAAAAGAGATTTATCACTTGTCACTCTTATGTACAAAGTGAGATCACAGGTTTAATTGATGTGGCTGATAAAGCAGGATTTAAAGTAAATACATTCACTCACATTCTGGAAGGATACAAAGTGGCTGATAAAATGCTGAAGCATGGTGCTAATGCATCAACCTTTTCTGATTGGTGGGCATATAAAATGGAAGTGGAAGATGCAATCCCTTACAATGCTGCCATCATGCATAAAGTTGGTTTAAATGTAGCCATCAATTCTGATGATGCTGAAATGGCGCGACGCTTAAACCAGGAAGCGGCTAAAACAATGAAATATGGCGATCTGAGTGAAGAAGAAGCTTTCAAAATGGTAACACTCAATCCTGCGAAAATGCTTCGTGTAGATGATAAAGTTGGAAGCTTAAAAGTGGGGAAAGATGCTGATGTTGTTGTTTGGAGCGATAATCCATTAAGCATTTATGCAAAATCTTTGTATACGATAGTAGATGGTACAATTTATTTTGACAGGGCAAAAGATGCTGAAATGCAAAAATGGGTGGATAATGAAAGGACCCGTTTGATCAGGAAAATGAATGGTGAAAAAAGAAGTGGCGCACCCGTGATCCCGGCAACTCCGAGCTACCAGATCATTCATTCATGCAGTGATCATGGCCATAGCCATGGCTTACTCACTATTGATGTTGATAATCTCGAAAACCAATAAAATATTTACAATGAAAAAAATATTTTTTTCGATACTATTAAGTGGTTTTTTCCTTTCAGCAGTTTCGCAGGAATCTGTTTTGCCAACACCGGCACAAAAAGGGACAATGTATATTAAGAATGCCACGATTCATGTTGGCAATGGCAGCGTAATTAATAATGGTGTTATCCAGATCAAAGATGGTAAAATTGAAAAGGTAGGCAGTGACATCAGTGTACCAGCGGATGCTAAGGCTATTGATGCAAAAGGCAAACATGTTTATCCTGGTATCATTTTACCTATAAGCAATCTTGGTCTTGTTGAAATATCAGCAGTAAGAGCATCAAGTGATGTAAGAGAGATCGGTGATATGAATCCTAATGTCAGATCGATTGTTGCTTACAACACGGATTCAAAAGTTATTAATACACTTCGTTCGCAGGGAGTGTTGATGGCGAACATTGTCCCGCAGGGAACTTTTCTTGCTGGTTCATCATCGGTAGTGCAGTTGGATGCATGGAACTACCAGGATGCAGCGGTAAAAACTGATGCTGGCATGCATTTATATATGCCTTCATTGATGCCTCGTCCTGATTTCGGAAGATTCGGTGGTGGTGGTGGCCGTTTTGGCCCGCAACAGGGAAGCACGACTGATCCTGTAAAAGAGGGTTTGAATAAGATCGAAGAATTGAAATCTTTCTTCACACAGGCAAAAGCATATTTTGCCGAAGGCGCACATAAAGAGACCAATCTGAAGTTCGAGGCTGTAAAAGGTTTGTTTGATAAGACACAAAAATTCTACGTACATGGAAATACAGTAAGACAAATGCTGGTTGCACTTGATTTTGTGAAGCAATTCAATTTTGATGTGGTGATCGTTGGCGGCAGCGACAGCTGGCAAATTGCAGATCTTTTGAAACAACATAATGTTTCTGTTGTATTATCGCAAATGCATAGTCTTCCCACGGCTGAAGATGATGATGTAGATCAGCCATATAAATCGGCAGCAGCTTTACAAAAAGCAGGAGTAACATTTTCTATTTCAGATGATGATCCGCAGACCCGGGGTAAGAATATTTTATTCAATGCCGGTACTGCGGCTACTTACGGATTGACTAAAGAAGAAGCATTGCAGGCAATTACTTTGAACGCTGCCAAAATTATGGGAGTAGCGGATAAGGCAGGAAGTATCGAAGCAGGTAAAGATGCAAACATCGTTATCAGCGAAGGCGATCTCCTTGATATGCGTACAAGTAAAGTAACCGCTGCTTTGATTCAAGGAAGGGAAATCGATCTAACTGATAAACATAAATTGCTAAACGACAGGTTTAATAAAAAATATAATTTAAAACCGACAACACCTGCAAAAGCATTTTAATTTTCAAAATCATATTTAATCAAAAAGGGAGAGCATTTCTCCCTTTTTTGTTTTTATGACTTTATATTATTTACTTGTCATCATCATCCTTGTCCGTGTGATAATCCAAAGGTTTACCACAATGCGGGCAATCATGGCCTTTATATTTTCTAATGAATTTCAGTTCATCAAGAAAACCTGCCACAATGATTCCAGCCGGTAAAGCAAAAATGGCAACTCCGCAAAGCATAATAATACCTGCAATAACCCTCCCCAATACAGTCGAAGGGACCATATCACCATAACCGGTGGTAGTGAGTGTCACAACTGCCCACCACAAAGTTGCCGGTATGCTCTTGAATTGACTTTCTTCCTTGGACGGGTACAAATGCTCGGTAAAATAAAGCGCTGAGGAAGCAATAATGATAAGAAAGATGATAAGCACAAAACTTAAAACAAGATCATTTACTCTTGTTTTAAATACATTAAAGATCAGTTTAGCCGACCTGGTATACGCAGTCAAGCGGAACAATCTAAAGAAACGCATAAGCCTCAGTAAGCGTAGTATTCGAAGATCGAAGCCAACGATTGCCTGAAGATAATAGGGTAAAAAAGCTACCAGGTCAATAAGGGCACCGAACGTAAATATGTATTTAAGCCGTCCCTTAATGCTGCCTTTATACCTGGGGTCATGTGTACAACTCCATACTCTTAAAACATACTCAGTAGTGAATATGTAAACCGAGATAGCGTCAAACCAGTTAAAATACTTTTCGTACCTGACATGTATAGGGTCGATTGTTTCTATCATCACAGCAATTACATTCATTATGATCAGTGTAATGATGAAAATATTTATGAACTTATCTGCTTTTGATTCGCCGAGTTCAGGGTGCAGAAGAATATGGACCTTGTGCTTTGTTTTTTGATACATAGTTAGCCTTGGTTGACCAAGCTAAAGATATAAATAAACGGGAACTATTTTCAGTGTCGGTGCGGATCAGAACTCTGCGCTTATTCTTTTTATCAATTCCGTATAAAACAGAATCGATTTATTGTACTCTTTTATACTGATGCGTTCATTAATGCCATGCACCTGATCCTTGCTCTCATTGGTAATTGTAACCGGACTAAAACGAAAAACATTTTTGGTTAGGGAAGCATAATGACGACTGTCCGTTGTGCCCGGCGCCACCAATGGTGAAATAATCACCTCAGGCCAGTTTTCTTTAATTGCATTATTGAGTACCTGCCATGCCTTTCCGTTTGATGGAGTAATGGGCGAAGGATCGTGACATTTTTTCTTTACGATGAGCTGTATCCTTGGGTCATTCGTTATTTTGTGGATATGGGCCATTACGGATTCTATACTATCTCCATGCAGAATTCGAACATTCAGATTAACGGCTGCAAAACTTGGCAATGAGTTTTCCTTGACGCCACCACGCAGCATAGTAGTTGACACCACTGTGCGGATCAGCGCATTTGTCCCCGGGTTAGCGCCCAATTTTTTTAGAATTTTTTTTCTGAATAAACGACGATGCCGTAAAGCAAATCTTGTTTTTCCATCAAAATGGGGCGCCAGGATGTTGAGCATTTCTATAGTGGGTTCCTGCAAGCGTGCCGGCATTGGATGTTTATTAAGCTTTATTATTGCTTTTGATAAAATATCAATTGCGGTTTCTTTTGGAGGTATTGAAGAATGACCTCCTTTTTCAAATACATTCATTTCAATATTTATGTCCCCTTTTTCCGCAGTAGCTATGAATGCAATAGTTTTCGTAATACCAGGAAAAACATCTTTCACCATCACTCCTCCTTCATCAAGCACCAAATCAAATTCAAGATTTTTTGATTTTAGATATTCTGCCATTTTTAATGCTCCCTGCTCGCCACCTATCTCTTCATCATGACCAAAAGCAAAATAAATATCCTGGATGGGGGTAAAATTTTGGTTCAAAAGTTTTTCTGTCGATTCCAGCAATGCCATCACCCGAAATTTATCATCAATAGCCCCACGGCCCCATATCCATTCCTTATCTATGTAGCCACTGAATGTCGGATGTATCCATTGCTTTAATGTACTTGCCTCCGCAGGTACTACATCATAATGAGCAAGAAAAAGCACCGGGGATTTTTTAGAATCGCTGCCTTTCCAATAATAAAGCAGGCTGAATTTGTTAATGATGCTGAATTCAAGTTTTTGATGTGTCAACGGAAATGCCTGCTGTAAATAAGAGATAAAGTTTTTGTAAACAACAGGATCGAAAGTTGTGCTATCGTAATCCGATATTGTTTCAAATTGTATTGCTTTCGAAAGACGTTGGACCGCATTTGTATTTTCGGTTTGCGCCGTAGCGACAGATAATAATAAAACCGTTTTTAACAGAAGCAAAATGGTTTTTAGCTGCAGCAATAGAGGGTAGTTTGTGAAAAACAAGTTACACAAAAAACCAATGAATCTTAAATGGAGGAATAGT
>Ga0075429_100003119_pt1 | contig 14081 bp, 19 predicted proteins | sample RhiMetdeltSRZDD3_FD_75295 | JGI IMG/M metagenome (GOLD analysis project Ga0075429, IMG submission 75295) | Populus rhizosphere microbial communities from Tennessee, USA - Rhizosphere MetaG P. deltoides SRZDD3 | ecosystem: Host-associated > Plants > Roots > Rhizosphere > Soil | place: USA... | reverse complement strand
CGACGTAGTCGGCGCGGATGGGCAGCTCGCGGTGGCCGCGGTCGACGAGCACGGCGAGCTGGACGGCGCGCGGCCGGCCGAGATCGCCCAGCGCGTCGAGCGCGGCGCGGACTGTGCGGCCGGAGAAGAGGACATCGTCGACCAGGACCACCAGGCGACCGTCGACGCCCTCGGCCGGTACCTCGGTACGGCCGACCGCTCGGGCACCGCGCAGCCGGAGATCGTCGCGGTAGAGAGTGACATCCAGGGCGCCGTGCGGAACATCGACGCCTTCGAATGTTCGGATACGGTCGGCAAGCCTCCCAGCCAGTGGGACACCCCTCGTGGGAATCCCGAGCAGGATGGCGTCTGAGGCGCCTCTGGTCTTCTCCAGGATCTGGTGGGCGATGCGGTCGACGATGCGGTGCAGTTCGGCACCGGTCAGTATGACCTTGTCCACCCTGACAAGCTGGGACTCCAGGTGAGCCGCGTCTGGGTGCGCCAACAGGGGACCTCCTTCCCCGCCTCACGGGACGGGTCGTTAAAGGACGTCTGAGTCGCCCGCGAGCGTACCAGCGGCCTGGAAAATTTGTGGCGCGACAGGCCGCTTAGGAAGGGATCTTCCGGACTACTTCAACCGATCTTGCCAACAGGGCGGTAACGACCACTTGACCCATGGTCCCTCTTCCACGTACCGTCACGCTCCGTAGCGAATGCTGGGGAACCATACGGGAGTCCGCAATGCCCTCTGAGTACGCCAAGTCCCTTGGCGCCCGCTTGCGCTCCATCCGTCAGCAGCAGGGCCTGTCCCTGCAGGGGGTGGAGGAGAAGTCGAACGGGCGCTGGAAGGCCGTGGTCGTCGGCTCGTACGAGCGCGGCGACCGGGCGGTGACCGTCTCCCGGCTCGCCGAGCTCGCCGAGTTCTACCGGGTCCCGGTCGCGGAGCTGCTGCCCGACGGCAGTGGCATCCGCCACGAACCCACGAGCAAGATCGTCCTGGATCTGGAGACGCTCTACGACCAGACCGACGAGGATCTCGCATACGTGGCCAGGTACGCTCGCGCGATTCAGCAGCAGCGGGGGGACTACAACGGCCGGGTCCTGTCGATCCGCGCCGACGACCTTAGGGCGCTCGCCATCGTGTACGACATCTCCCCCTCGGGCCTCGTCGAGCGGCTCACCGAGCAGGGCGTACTCGTATCGGACCCGCGAGCGTTCTTCGCCACCTGATCCAACGCCGACCGTCGCCGAGCGCTGAGGTACTCCTCAGCGCTCGGCGATCTTTGCTAGTACCCCGTTCAGGAAGCGCGGGGAGTCCTCCGTGGACAGTGACTCGGCCAGCTCGATCGCCTCGCTGATCGCGACCGCGGCGTCGACGTCCTTGGCGTACAGCAGTTCCCAGACCGCGATGCGGGCGAGGTTGCGGTCGACCGGGGGCATCCGGTCCAGCGTCCAGCCCTCGGAGTAGCTGGCGATCAGCTCGTCGATCTCCTCGGCGTGCTCGACGAAACCCTGCACGAGCGTCACCGCGTACCCCATGTGCTCCGGATGCGGGCTGGGCAGCCGGTCGAGGTACGCGTCCAGCACGGCCGGTACCGGCAGCTCCCGCAGATCTGCCTCGTAGAGCACGTCGAGCGCCCGCTTGCGCGCCTTGCGGCGGGCCGGCATCGCCTGCTTGGGCGCCTCCGCCATCAGGCGCGGCCGAGGTAGCGGCCGTCGCGAGTATCGACCTTGATCTTCTCGCCGGTCGTTACGAACAGCGGTACCTGGACGGTCGCGCCGGTCTCGACGGTGGCCGGCTTGGTCCCCCCGGTCGACCGGTCGCCCTGCAGGCCCGGCTCGGTGTACGTGACCTCGAGCACCACGCTGGTGGGCAACTCCACATACAGCGGGACACCCTCGTGGGTGGCCACCGTCGCCTCCGCCTCCGGCAGCAGGTAGCTCGACGCGTCGCCGATGGTGTCCCCGGACACGTGGATCTGCTCGTACGTCTGCAGGTCCATGAACACGAAATCGGCGCCGTCGGCGTACAGGTACTGCATCGTGCGCTTGTCGACGTTGGCCGTCTCGACCCGGGTACCCGCGTTGAACGTCTTGTCGACGACCTTGCCGGACAGCACGTTCTTGAGCGTCGTACGCACGAACGCCCCGCCCTTCCCGGGCTTCACATGCTGGAACTCCACGACCGACCAGAGGTCGCCGTCGAGGTTGAGGACCATGCCGTTCTTGAGGTCGTTCGTGGTGGCCATGCCGCTCTCTTCATCGGGGGCTTTCGTCGGAGCAAAAGTTTAGCCTCGGGCTTGACAGGGGGCTGAGGGCGACACAAAACTTAACCACGTGGTTAAGGATTTGGACCGCACGTTCGCGGCGCTCGCCGACCCGACCCGGCGGGCGATCGTCGCGAGGCTCGCCGCCGGACCCCGGACCGTCAGCGAGCTGGCCGCACCGCTACCGATGTCGCTGGTCGCCGCGAGCAAGCACATCGGGGTGCTGGCCCGGGCGGGCCTGGTGACCCGCACCAAGACCGGCCGGACGCAGGTCTGCCGGCTGCACGCCGAGGGCCTGCGCGACGCATCGGCGTGGCTCGACACGTACCGGGACTTCTGGACGGCCCGGTTCGACGCCCTGGCCGGCTACCTCGACGAGGAGGACGCGCGATGACGGCGCTCGAGATCAGCCGAAGCTTCACCGCGCCACCGGAGCGGGTCTGGCGGGCGCTGACCGACCCGGCGGCGCTGGCGGCGTGGTTCTGGCCGGAGCGGTTCGGCACGACCGCCGAGGTCGACCTGCGGCCCGGTGGCCGCTTCCGGATCGCCGGGCCGCTGGTCGGGATGGCGGTCAGCGGCGAGTACGCCGAAGTGGTGCCACCGGACCACCTCGTCTTCAGCTGGCAGTGGGACGGCGAGGACGAGCGGACCCTGGTGACGGTCGAGCTGACCGCCACGGCGAGCGGGACCGACCTGCGGCTGGTGCACGACCGGTTCGCCGACGACGCGACCCGGGACAGCCACGCCCAGGGCTGGTCCGACTGCCTCGACCGGCTCCCCGCCTGGCTCGCGGCTCAGCCGACCTGGACGTCGACCGCGACGATGTAGATGTCACCGCGGCGCAGTTCGCCGATGCGGATCGGCAGGACCTGGTCGCTGCCGGGCTTGACCGCGATACCGAGGCCGTACGCCAGGTAGCCCTCGAAGTCGCCGGCGAACCCGTAGCTCTTCAGGTTCGTGAACCCGATCCGCTTGTTCGAGGCGAACCGGATCGTGCTCTTACCGTCGTTGTCGTGCGCCTGGGCCGGGTTGAACACGATCTCCAGGAACGAGTTGCCCTCCAGCGGTACCGGCTCACCACCGCCCTGGGTCAGCACCTTGTCGGTGTACCGGAACTTGTACCCCGGGAAGCCGCCCTCGAAGTAGAACGAGATCCGGCCATAGCCGGGGCGCTCGTTCGCGTGGTCGCCAGTGTGGATCTCGACCAGGTGCGGCAGCGGGATCGCCGACGGGTCGGACGGTATCGAGACTGGGTTGTCCACGGTGACCGACTTGCTCGGCACGGCCCAGCCGTAGCGGACCCGGTACTGGCCCTCGGGTAAGGGACTGGTGTTCGGCGTGCGCCCCGGGGACGTACCGGCAGACGTCGCGCCCGGGCCGGGGGTGGACGGCGACGCGCCGGTGCCGGCGCCGGTCGCGCAGCCGGCGAGACCGAGCAGCGCCAGAGCCGCTAAGGAAACGATGAACCGTCGCATGCCCGTACGACGCGCGAGGGGCGGTGCCGGTTGACGCGATCCGGGTGTCAGGTAGCCGACGCGAGGTACCGCAGCGCGAGCCGGTACCCCTCCACGCCCAGCCCGCAGATCACGCCGGTGGCCACCGCCGACACGACCGAGTGGTGCCGGAACTCCTCGCGCGCGTGGATGTTCGACAGGTGTACCTCGACCAGCCGGCCGGTCAGCAACGCGCAGGCGTCCCGGACCGCGTACGAGTAGTGCGACCACGCCCCCGGGTTCAGCACCACCGCCGCCCCGGCATCCGCCGCCGCGTGCAGCCAGCCGAGCATCTCCTGCTCGGCGTCGGTCTGCCGCACCTCGACGTCCAGCCCCAGCTCCTTGCCGGTGGCCTCGCACGTCGCGACCAGCTCGGCGTACGACGTCAGGCCGTAGATGTCGACCTGCCGGGTGCCCAGTCGACCGAGATTGGGTCCATTGAGGACGAAGACCTTCATGTCAGCTCCTGGTACGCCGTCCGCAGCAACTCCGCCGGCGGATCGTCCATGATGGACACTCGAGCGAGGCCGTCGAGGACCACGAACCGCCGCCGTGCCCCTCGCGACTTCTTGTCCACGCGCATCGCCGCGTCGAGCGCATCCCAGGCGTCGGCCCGGTAGCGCACGGGCAGACCCAACGCCGCGAGCACCCGCCGGTGCCGGTGCGCGGTGTCCGGGTCCAGCCGGCCGGCGAGCCGGGCGAGCGCCGCCGCGTACACGAGCCCGACCGAGACCGCCTCGCCGTGCCGGCCGGCGTACCCCTCGATCTTCTCGATCGCGTGCCCGAGCGTGTGGCCGTAGTTGAGGATCTCGCGCAACCCGGTCTCGTGCAGGTCCGCCGACACGACGCGGGCCTTGACGCGTACCGAACGCTCGACCAGCTCGCGCACGACGGATCCGGTCGGGTCGGCGGCGGCCTCGGGATCCGCCTCGATGAGGTCCAGGATCTCCGGGTCGGCGATGAACCCGCACTTGACCACCTCGGCCAGACCGGCCCGCAGATCCGCCGGCGGCAGGGTCTCCAATGTGGACAGATCACAGAGGACACCGGCGGGCGGGTGGAACGCGCCGACGAGGTTCTTGCCGGCCGCGGTGTTGACGCCGGTCTTGCCGCCCACGGCGGCATCCACCATGCCGAGCAACGAGGTGGGCACGTGCACGACCGGCACGCCGCGCAGCCAGCAGGCCGCGACGAAGCCGGCCACGTCCGTCACCGCGCCGCCGCCGACGCCGATGACGACATCGGTACGCGTGAAGCCCGCGTTACCAAGCGCGTCCCAGCACCCGGCGGCCACCTCCACCCGCTTCGCCGACTCGGCATCGGGCAGCTCGACCAGCAACGGCGTGACGCCGGTGGCCTCGCCGACCCGTTCGGCGAGCGCCTTCAGCGGCGCGGCGTGCAGGATCGCGACCTGCGCGGCCCCGGCGACCAGCGGCGGCAACGCGGAGAGCAGATCCCGCCCGACGAGTACGTCGTACGGCCGCTGCCCGCCCACTTCGATGACCGTGGCATCCATCGCCACGAGCCTACGGCTATCTTCGGATGCCATGGACAGGACTCCCCTCGCCTTCGACCGGATAGCGGACCGCTACGACGCCACCCGCGGTGGCACGGAACGCGGCCTGCGCATCGCCGACGAGCTGCAACCCTGGCTGCTACCGGGACGGCTGCTGGAGGTCGGCGTCGGTACCGGGGTCGTCGCCGTCGCGCTGCGGGACCGTGGGTACGAGGTCACCGGCGTGGACCTGTCCCCCGCGATGCTCGCCCACGCGGCGCGGCGGCTCGGCCCGGGCCGGCTCGCGATCGGCGACGCGCGGCACCTCCCGGTACGCGACTCGTCAGTGTCCACTGTGGTCTTCGTGTACGCCCTGCACGTGCTCGGCGACATCGACGCCGCGCTCGCCGAGGCGACCCGGGTGCTGCGGCCGGGCGGTCGGGTGGCGGCGGTACACGGCGGAGCGAACGACGACCCGACTGACATCTTCGAAGCGGTGAGCTCGATGGCACCGTTGCGAGGAGCGCGCATCGACATCGGGCCGGCCGTGCTCGCCGCCGCGGCGCGGGCGGGCCTGCAACCCGTGTGGCAGGGCGAGACCGCGCCGGTGCTGGCCCGGGAGACTCCGCGCAACTTCGGAGACGGGATCCGCCGGCGGACCTGGTCCTGGCTGTGGAACGTGGACGATGCCGACTGGCAGGAGAGCGTCGCGCCGGCGCTCGCCCGGCTGGAGGCGCTGCCGGATCCGGACCGGCCGCGCGAGTACCGGCAGCGGCACCTCCTTACGGTGCTGTCCAAGTCGGAGTAGCATCAACGTTCAGAACTTTCTGAACGTTAGGAACACGAGTGCGCCACTCACCGGAACGCCGGTTCGCCGAGGAGGTCGGCGTGCTGCTCTCCGGCATGGGCATGACGCCCGCGTACGCGAAGCTGCTCGGCTGGCTGCTGATCTGCGACCCGCCGGCCCAGTCGTCGGTACAGCTGGCCGACGCGCTGGGCCTGTCGAAGGGCTCGGTGAGCACGGGCATGCGGGCGCTGGAACGCATCGGGCTCGTGCGGCGCGTCGCCGCGCCGGGAACGCGGGGGCACGTGTACGAGATCACGCCGAACGCGCTCATCGACATCGGGGCGCGGTCCGGTGACACGTACGCCGCCGTCCGCAAGCTGATGGAACGCGGCCTGGACCTGCTCGACGACCCAGCCTCGCCGCGGGCGGAGCGGCTGCGCGCGAGCCGGGACTTCTACGCGTTCGTCGAGCGGGAGGTGCCGAAGCTGCTGCGGCGGTTCAAGGAGGAGTACGAGCATGGCTGACACGGCCATCCGGACCGAGCAACTCGTGAAGACGTACGGTCGCAGCCGCGGCCTGGCAGGCCTCGACCTGGAGGTCCGCCGCGGCGAGGTGTACGGCTTCCTCGGCCCCAACGGGGCCGGCAAGACCACCACGATCCGGCTGCTGCTGGATCTGATCCGGCCGACCAGCGGGACGATCTCGGTGCTCGGCCTCGACCCGCGCCGGGACGGCGTCGCGTTGCGCCGCAAGGTTGGCTACCTCGCCGGCGACTTCGTCGTCGACGGCCGGCAGACCGGGCGGGAACTGCTGACGTACCTCGGCAACCTGCGCGGCGGCGTCCGCCGGCAGCGCGTCGACGAGCTCGCCGCGCGGCTCGACCTCGACCTCGGCCGGCGCATCAAGAGCCTGTCGAAGGGCAACCGGCAGAAGGTCGGTGTCGTGCAGGCGTTCATGCACGACCCCGAGTTGCTCGTCCTCGACGAGCCGACGAGCGGCCTGGATCCCTTCCTGCAGCAGGTGTTCGTCACGATGGTGCACGAGGCGAAGGCGGCCGGGCAGACGGTCTTCATGTCCTCGCACGTGATGAGCGAGGTCCAGCACACCGCCGACCGCGTCGGCATCATCCGCGAGGGGCGGCTGGTCACCGTCGAGGGCGTCGAGGCACTGCGCGAACGGGCCGTGCGCAACGTCGAAATCCACTTCGAGACTCCGGTACCGGCGGACGAGTTCGCGGCCCTGCCCGGCGTCAGCGGTGTCCACGCCGACGGCACCGTGCTCCGTTGCCGCCTCGACGGCCGCGCCGACCCGCTGGTGAAGGCGGCGAGCCGGTACACGGTGCTGAGCCTGCTGTCCGAGGAGCCCGATCTCGAGGAACTGTTCTTCACCTACTACCGGGACGGGAAGACAGCCGATGCTGCGTAACGTCTTCACCAAGACTCTGTGGGACGGCCGCCGTTCCCTGCTGGGCTGGGCGATCGCGATCGCCGCCGTAGGCGCGATGTACGCGGCGTTCTGGCCGACCGTGAACACCCCGCAGATGCAGGACGCGATGCGCAACTACCCGCAGGCCGTGCTCGAGGCGTTCAACTACAACGACCTGGCGAGCGCGGCCGGGTACGTCGGCAGTAGCGTCTACGGCCTGCTGATCCCGTTGCTGGTAGCGGTTTTCGCGATCGCGTACGGCACCCGTGCGCTGGCCGGCGACGAGGAGGCGGGCACGCTCGACCTGCTGCTCGCGCACCCGGTCAGCCGGGTCCGGACCGCGCTGTCCCGGTTCGCCGCGCTGTGCACCGCACTCGCGGTCGTCGGCGCGGTACTGCTGCTGGCCATGCTCGCGATCAGCGGCCCGGCCGACCTCGGCAGCATCACCCCCGGCGAGTTCGCGGCCGCGACCCTGCAACTCGTTCTCTTCGGCGCCCTCCTCGGCGCGCTGGCGTTCGCCGTCGGCGCGGCCACCGGCCGCAAGGCGCTCGCGATCGGCGTGACTGCCGGCGTCGCGGTGCTCGGCTACCTGGCCAACGGGGTGTTCCCGCAGGTGCGCGGGTTGGCCTGGACGCGTGATGTCTCGCCGTGGCACTGGTACCTCGGTGGCGAGCCCCTGAAGAACGGTCTGCAGGTCGGCGACTCGTTGCTGCTGCTCGGCGTGACTGTTGTCTTGGTCCTTTGTGGAACGTGGCTGTTCAACCGGCGGGACGTAGCGGTGTGAGGAAGTCCACGAGCCGCTGTTGCAGGGCTTGTCCGTGTTCCGTGGCAAACAGCTTCACTCCGTGCGCGTCGCTCGGGAAGCTCGCGAACTCCTTGGGCTCCGGCGCCTTGTCGTAGACCGCACGCGTGGCCGCGAACGGCACGATCCCGTCGCGCTCGCTCGCGATGACGAGCGTCGGACCGGGCAGCGCGGCCAGCTCCTGGTCGGTGATCCGGAAGTCGTTCTCCTGGATGGCGAGCGGGCACGCCATCAGCACGACCGCCGCCGCGCCGGCCGCACCGGCTACCTTCGCGGTCGCCATGCCGCCCAGGCTCGCGCCGACGAGAGCCAACTTCGTGGCGCCCCTGCTCTTCACGAAGGCGATCGCGGCCTGCAGGTCCTCGACCGCGGTTCGCAGCGGTTCCCGGTACCGGTAGGTCAGCACGGTGTACCCGCGCGCTGCGAGGACCGGCGCGAACCCGTCCCACGGGGTCCGGTCGTTGTCGCCCATGTTGGACAGCACGACGGCCGTCGTACCGGACCCGTAGACACGGAACGCCTGCGGGCTCTCCGTCTGGCTCGGACCCGGCTGGCTCGGTGCGGTGGTCGGTGGCGTTCCGCCGCACGCGGTGAGCGTGAGTAGTAGGCAGATCAGCAGTCTCCGCATCTCGAGATAGTACGGACCCGTAGCATCTGTTGTCATGCTCTCGATCCTGTTCGACGTCTTCGAACTCGGGCAGCGGGTGCGGACGCTGCTGTCCACCGCGATGCAGGACGCGGGGATGCGGCCCGACGAGTACGCCGCCTACAGCGTCGTCTTCGAGGCCGGCCCGCTCACGGCCACCGAGATGGCCCGCACTCTCGGCATGCCGATAACCACGGCCGCCGACTACGTGCGCGCGATGGTGGGCCGCGGGCACGTGCGCAAGGATACGAACCCGGCGGACAACCGCGCGTACCTGCTCGCGCTCACGCCCGCCGGCAAGCGCGCCCATCGCCGGGCGAGCGCCTGCTTCGAGAAGGCGTACCAGGCGTTCGTCCGCGAGCTGCCGCCCGACCGCGAGGCCGACGCCCGCGAGTTCCTGCGCCACCTCTCGGCCTGCGCCGCCCGCGCCGCCGAGGCGATCTAAGATCTTGGAGAGTTACTGTCGCTATAGCAGCAGTAACTCTCCAAGATCTCGACCTACAGCGCCGCGAGAACCTCGGCGGCGACTTCTTCGGGGGTACGGGCGTCCGTCACGACGGTTGCCGTGGCCACTTCGAGGTAGAGCGGCCGACGCTGGTCCAGCAGGTGCTTGAGGGTCGCCCTCGGGTTGACCGTCAACAGTGGACGGCCGGCACCGAGGCCGACCCGCTTGACCGCCTCGGCCAGCTCCACCGACAGGTACACCACGGTGTGCCCGGCCAGCGCCGCGCGGGTCTCCTCCGCCAGCACCGCACCGCCGCCGAGCGCGAGCACGCCGCCGAAGGAGGCCAGCGCCGCGGCGACCGCGGACCTTTCGAGGGTACGGAACTCCGCCTCCCCGTCCTCCACGAAGATGTCCGGGATCGGCTTGCCGGCTACCGCCTCGATGTCGGCATCGGTGTCCCGGAACGGCACGCCGAGGGACGCCGCCACGAGCTCGCCCACTGTGGACTTGCCGGCGCCCGGCGGCCCGACGAGCACGCAGCGCGGCTTCGCGCTCACCGGATCACCAGGTTCGCCAGGTAGCCGGCGAGGTTGCGGCGCAGTTCGGCCAGCGAGTCGCCGCCGAACTTCTCCACTGCCGCCTCCGCGAGCACCAGCGCCACCATCGCCTCGGCCACGACCGCGGCGGCCGGTACCGCGCACACGTCCGAGCGCTGGTTGATGGCTACCGCCGGTTCACCGGTCGCGACGTCTACTGTGGACAGTGGCCGGCTCAGCGACGAGATCGGCTTCATCGCGGCGCGTACCCGCAGCGGCTCACCGGTCGTCATGCCACCCTCCAGGCCGCCGGCCCGGTCGGTGACCCGGCGTACGCCGTCGGCCGTCGGCACGATCTCGTCGTGCGCCTGGGAGCCCCGGGAACGCGCCTGCAGGAAGGCGTCTCCGATCTCCACGCCCTTGATGGCCTGGATCGAGCACAGCGCGGCGGCGAGCCGGGCGTCGAGCTTGCGGTCCCACTGGGTGTGCGTGCCCAGCCCGGGCGGCACGCCGTACGCCAGCACCTCCACGATGCCGCCCAGCGTGTCTTGGTCCCGCTTGGCCGCGTCGACCTCGGCGACCATGCGCGCGCTGACGTCCGGGTCGAGGCAGCGCAGCGGGTCGGCGTCGATGCGCTCGGCGTCGTCCGGAGTCGGTTGGGTGCCGGGCTTGACGGCGACCGGGCCCAGCTCCACCACGTGCGAGACGATGCCGACGCCGAGGCCCTGGCGCAGCAGCGCCTTGGCCACGGTACCGACCGCCACCCGGGCCGCGGTCTCCCGGGCGCTGGCTCGTTCGAGGATGGGCCGGGCGTCGGTGTGGCCGTACTTCTGCATGCCGGCCAGGTCGGCGTGACCGGGGCGGGGACGGGTCAGCGGCGCGTTTCGGGCCAGGCCTTCCAGTTCGGCCGGGTCGACGGGATCGGCCGCCATGACCGTGCTCCACTTCGGCCACTCGGTATTGCCGATGCGGATCGCTACCGGGCTGCCGAGCGTCACGCCGTGCCGGATGCCTCCGACGATCTCCACCGTGTCCTGTTCGAAGCCCATCCTGGCCCCGCGGCCGTAGCCCAACCGGCGCCGCGCCAACTCGCGCGCGATGTCGGCGCTCGTCACCTCGACCCCGGCGGGTACGCCCTCGAGGATCGCCACGAGCGCCGGGCCATGCGACTCCCCCGCGGTCAACCAGCGCAGCACGGCACACAGTCTGTCACGGGCGCTGGACAAGCGTGACACCGGCCACACTACGAGCAATTCCCGAACGGTCGTTTTCCCAGGTCGAGAAGGCAATTCGGTCGCGAATGTGGAGAAGTACCTAGACGTCATTGGGAGGCTCGAATCAAACCACTTGGGTGGTCATCACGAATACCGCGCATGGACCAAAGGAGCGTCGCAATGACCGACGGCAAAGCGCTGAAGAGAGTGGCGCGCGTCACCCGGGCCTGCGAGCAGTTCATGCAGCTCAGCGGCCATGAGCCCGAGTCCGTTTCGGGGTTCGTCCAGGTAGCCGGCGGCCACGTACCGGGTGCTCACCGACGAGGCCGGGGACGTGACGGGATACGAGCGGATCCGCCGCTTCCACCGGTGCGAATCAGATCAGTAAGCGTCAATAAGGGGAGGCACTGGAAATGAACGGCAAGCCTGGCAACATGCTGTACAGCGTGCTGCTGCGCCAGCTCATGGAGCGACAGGCGATCCGGCGCCTCGACGAGGGCGACCTGACCGCCGACGACGAGGAACGGACTGTCCGAAGAGGACCTCAACCTCGATCTCGGGCCGCTCGGTCCGCTGCTGCCGCGCTGAGTGCGGTGCGCATCTCGTCGACCGGCGCCGGTACGCCGGTGAACAGCGTGAACTGGCCCACCGCCTGGCAGAGCAGCAGATCGAGGCCGGACACCACCCGGCAGCCGGCCTCGGCCGCGCTGGCCGCCAGCGGTGTGGGCCACGGGTCGTAGATGGCATCGAGGTACACAGTGGACGCTCCCCAGTGGACGGTGGAGGCCAGCGGATCGGCGACTCCGGCGGGGACGGTCGAGACGACCACATCGGCCGCGCCGGCCTCGGCGGCCCGCGCCCAGTCCACATGGGACAGTGGCAGCTCCAGGGCGGCGGCGACCGGGCGCAGTTCGTCGACGGCCGCCGCCCGCCGGGCGTACACCGTCACCGAGGAAGCGCCCAGCGAGCGGGCGGCGGCGAGCGCGGCTCTCGCGGTACCCCCGGCTCCGAGAATCGCGACGGAGCGGGTGGCGCCGGCGGGGCCCAGCGCGGCGACCAGGCCGGGCGCGTCGGTGTTCTCGGCGTGCCACGCGTCACCGCGGCGGACCAGCGTGTTGGCCGCGCCGAGAGTGACCGCGAGCGGCTCCGCCGAGGCGGCGACGGTCAGCGCCACTTCCTTCAGCGGCATGGTCAGCGACAGGCCGGCCCACTCCGGCCCGAGCCCGGCGAGCAGGTCGGGCAGCTCAGCTTCGGCGCACTCGATCGCGGAGTAGGACCAGTCGGTCAGGCCGGCGGCGGCGTACCCGGCGTTGTGGATGACCGGCGAGAGCGAGTGCCCGACCGGCTTGCCGAGAACGGCAGCCCTCACAAGACCCCGTTCCGCCGGGCGGTCTGCAGGTTCCGCTCGTGCTCGGCAAGCGTGACCGCGAACGCCGAGTGGCCCTGCTTGTCGATGGCGACGAAGTAGTACCAGCCGCCGGCCGGCGGGTCCATCGCGCCCTCGAGCGCGACCTTGCCCGGGTTGTTGATCGGCGACGGCGGCAGACCCTGCTTGTCGTGGGTGTTCCACGGGTTGTTCGGGTTGTGCAGATCGGACTCGGTCATCTGGCCGGATGTCTTGGTGGGCTTGCCGTTGAGCTCGAGCCAGTAATTGACCGTGACGTCCATCTGCAGGCACTTGCAGTCGAAGCTCTTGTAGAGCCGGTTGTACGCCACCCGCGCGATCTTGCCGATGTCCTCGGGCACCCCGGCCTCGGCCTGGGCGAGGGAGGCGACGATCAGCGCGTCGTACGGCGTGATGTTCAGCGCGGCGACCTTGTCCATGAAGCCGATCTCCTCGGCGACCTGGACGAACTGGTTGACCATCGTGCGCAGCATGTCCTCGGCGGTCGCGCCGGGGTCGAACTCGTACGTCTGCGGGTACAGGAAGCCCTCGATCGACTTGGCGACCGGCTTGTTGTCGCTGCGCTTGAACCACAACTCCGGGACGCCGAGCTTCACCGGATCCTTGGCCAGCTTCGCGAACTCGGCCGCCGGAATGTTGGTGGCCTTGGCGAGGATGTCGTACGTCTGTTTCGCGCTGCGCCCCTCGGGGATCGTCACCTTCGTCACGATCTTGTTCTTCAGGTCGAGCAGCATCGTCACGGCGTCCCTGGCCCGCATCTGCTGGCGTAGCTTGTAGAAGCCGGGCTGGATGTTCTTGCTGCGCGGGTTGGCGTCGGCCGCTTCGACGAAGGCCCGGGCGCTCTTGACCACGCCCTTGGTCACCAACGTGTTCGCGATGTCGGTGGCGGTGTCACCCTTCTTGACCTGGACCGTTACCTCGCCGACCCCTGCGGAGTTGAAGTCAGGGGCGTTGAAGAACCCCTGGAGCCGCTCCCACCCGTACCACACGCCGCCCGCGAGCCCACCCAGCAAGAGCAGGGTAAGGAAGAGAGCCACGAAGGATCGGCCGCGCCGCTTCTTCTTCTTGGGGGGTCTCTGCGCCGACCGGCGGTGCCGGTGACGGCCGCGCTCGGGGTACTCCTCGAAGCCGAGGTCGAGCTCGTCCATCATCACGTATGCCTCCGCTGCTGCATGTCGAGCCAGCCCTGCAGAATCTCCACGGCGGCAGCTTGGTCGACTACCGCCCGTTGGCGCCTGGAACGAACGCCACGCTCGGACAGCCTACGCGCCGCGACTGCAGTCGACATCCGCTCGTCGGTCAGCCGGACCGGCACCGGCTCGATGACCTCCCCCAATCGATCCGCGTACACCCGCGCCTGTTGCGCTGCCTGCCCTTCCTGACCACGCAGGGTGATCGGCAGTCCGACCACCACCTCCACGATCCCATGATCACGTACGAGGTTCGCCAGCTCCGACATATCAGTCGGAACGTCCGGATCCTGTGTTTTCTGGTCCCGTGGGAGCGTGACCAACGGTGTTGCCAGAATCCCATCAGGGTCACTGATCGCGACCCCGACCCGGACAGTCCCGACATCGACCCCGAGCC
>Ga0075429_100003118_pt1 | contig 14081 bp, 14 predicted proteins | sample RhiMetdeltSRZDD3_FD_75295 | JGI IMG/M metagenome (GOLD analysis project Ga0075429, IMG submission 75295) | Populus rhizosphere microbial communities from Tennessee, USA - Rhizosphere MetaG P. deltoides SRZDD3 | ecosystem: Host-associated > Plants > Roots > Rhizosphere > Soil | place: USA... | reverse complement strand
CAGGCCGCCGATCGCGGCGCAGACGAGGACCCGGGCGACCGACATGGGGCAGGATCGTAACCGGCCGGGCGCCGGTACCGGTTCACCGGCCGGCGGGGCGGCGTTCGGTCGACACCACGATGGCCACGCCGAGGAGTACGACGGCGCCCCCGGCGAGGACCCGGAAACCGATCGGCTCGGCCAGCACCAGCGCGCCGAGAGCCACCGCGACGACCGGGTTGACGTAGGCGTACGTCGAGACGAGCGAGATCGGCGCGTACTGCAGCAACCAGACGTACGCGGTGAACGCCACGAGCGACCCCGCGAGCATCAGGTAGGCGAGCGCGACCCACGAGGTCGCCGACACCGAGGCCGGCGAGAACCCGACCAGCTCACCGCGGGCCAGCCCGACGCCCAGCAACACAGCGGCGCCGGTGATCATCTCGTACACCGCCGCGACGAACGGGTCGGCCGGCAACGCGACCCAGCGCGCCAGCAGCGACCCCACCGACCACGCGGCCGCCCCCAGCACGACGAGCAGCGACTTGACGAGCGGCGCCGCACCGCCGCCGCCCGGCAGCACCAGCACGCTCAACCCGGCGAAGCCCGCGATCACCCCGACCACCGTCGGCCAGCGCGGCCGGTCTCCGGTAGCCGCCCGCAGGAGTACGACGAGCAGCGGCACGGTCGCGATCAGCAACGCGGCCACCCCGCTCGGTACGTTGCTGCCGGCGGGACCCGACTCGGTGAGCACCACCATCCCGTTGCCGAACGTCAGCAGGAGGACGCCCGCCAGGGCGGCCCCGAGCAGCTCACGACGGCGTACCCGCAGAGCGGCCGGACCTCGGCGGACCCGCAGGATCACGGCGAGTACGGCCGCGGCGAGGCCGAACCGGGCCGCGGACGACACGAACGGCGGGAGCGAGTCCACGGTGAGCCGGATCCCGAGGTACGTGGAGCCCCAGATCAGGTACACCGCGCCGAGCGCCGCCCACACGGCTCCGGCCGGTCGGGTTGGTGACAAAGGAGCCGTACGTGTTGGCGACGTCATTGGGGGGAAACGCTACGGTGGCGGGGAGCACCAGCCGTCGCCCACCCCGCACCCGCGCAGGAGGCACCCCCGATGTCGAGCTATGGACCGCCCGGTGGGCAGTACCCGGGTCAGGAGCCGTGGCGCGACCCGCGGTCGGAGCAGGAACAGTACGCGAACCCGGCCGACCCCTGGGGCGACGCGGCACCCGATCCGTGGGCCGGTACGCCCTCGTCGATACCGCCCGGCTCGATGACCTCGCCCGGGTACCCGCCCGCCGGCGGCTACGACCAGAGCTACCCGCAGCCGGGCTACGGCCAGCAGCCCCCGTACGGCCAGCCGGCCTACGGCCAGACGGGCTACGGGCAGCAGGCGCCGGCCTACCCGCAGCAGCCGGGGTACGGCTGGACCCCGCCCACCCCGCCGCCCGACAACAACCGCCGGCAGACCACGCTGATCGTGATCGTGGTGGTGCTGGCCCTGCTGCTCGGCGTGGGCGGGTTCGCCGCGTTCGTGCTCACCGGCAAGAAGAACCCGCCGCAGACCGAACCGTCCACCGGCCCGTCGACGGGAGCCTCGACGGGCCCGACGAACGCGCCGACCGCTGCCGGCTCCGCCGACGTCCGGACGATCGCCGAGGGGCAGTGCATCGTCAACGACGGCACCAACAACGACCCGAAGATCCGGGTGGTGACCTGCGGCGCGGGTACGTTCCAGGTGCTCAAGCGCATCGACTCGACCGCGGACACGAAGAAGTGCGAGGGGGTGGCCGGGTACACCGACCACTACTACTACGACAGTCCGCTGAACAGCCTCGACTTCGTCCTGTGCCTGAAGAAGCGCTAGACACGCCGATAGCGCCCTCTAGGCAAATCTACGAGCAGGGCTAGAAAGCCCGATACGTTCCTAGTCGTGGATCCGGTACGCAACCCGTACGCGCCCGGCGCCGGTCAACGCCCGCCCGAGCTGGCCGGCCGCGACCGCGAGCTCGAGGTCTTCGACGTGGTGCTCGAACGGGTTGCCCGCGGCCGCCCGGAGCGCAGTCTCGTGCTCACCGGCCTGCGCGGCGTGGGCAAGACGGTGCTGCTGAACACGCTGCGGTCACAGGCGATCGGCCGGCTGTGGGGGACGGGCAAGATCGAGGCGCGGCCCGACCAGTCCCTGCGCCGCCCGGTGGCCGCCGCGCTGCACATGGCGGTCCGGGAGCTGGCACCGCGGCACCGCGCACCCGAGCGGATCGACGGGTTCCTCGGCGTGCTGAAGGCGTTCGCGCTGCGGTCCAACCCGACGGGGGCGCGGCTCCGCGAACGGTGGCAGCCCGGCATCGACGTGCCGGCCGCGAGCGGCCGGGCCGACTCGGGCGACATCGAGATCGACCTGGTCGAGCTGTTCACCGATGCCGCGGGCGTGGCCACCGACGTGGGTACGGGCATCGCGCTCTTCGTCGACGAGATGCAGGACGTGTCCGCCGCCGACGTCTCCGCACTCTGTGCCGCCTGCCACGAGCTGTCGCAGCTCGGTGCCCCGCTCATCGTCGTCGGCGCCGGGCTGCCTCACCTGCCGGCCGTGCTCTCGGCCGCGAAGTCGTACTCGGAGCGGCTCTTCCGGTACCAGCGCATCGACCGGCTCGACCGGCTCGCCGCCGACCGCGCGCTGTGCGCACCGGCCGAGCGGGAGCAGGTGGCGTACGAGCCGAAGGCGCTCGACGTGCTGTACGAGAAGTCGGGCGGGTACCCGTACTTCGTCCAGGCGTACGGGAAGGCGACGTGGGACCACGCGCCCCGCTCCCCGATCTCGGCCGGCGACGTGACGGTCGCGGCGCCCGAGGCCGAAGCCGAGCTCGCCGTCGGGTTCTTCGGTTCCCGGTTCGAACGCGCCACGCCGGCCGAACGGGAGTACATGCGCACGATGGCGACGCTGGCCCCCGATCCCGACGCCGACGTACCCGTCCCCACCGCCGAGGTCGCGCGGGCGCTCGACCGCAAGCCCGCCTCCCTCTCCCCGGCCCGCGACGCGCTGATCAAGAAGGGCCTGATCTACTCCGGCGAGCGTGGCACGGTCGCGTTCACCGTCCCGCACTTCGGCCGGTACCTGCGTACCCAACCGGTCTGAGCCTGCTCACGGCGTCGCTCGCCTTCGGCTCGACTCCGACGCGGTAGAGGGTTCGGGGAGTACGACACCGCCCGGCAGGGTAGATATAGGGAATGACACCCGTCCGGACCTCCGCGCGCGCGATGCTCGGCGCGATCTTCGTCGTCAGCGGGGCCCGTGCGGTCACGCAGCCCGATCAGCTGGCTGGGCGGGCGAAGAAGGTGACCGACCGTCTCGCACCCCTGATCGAACGGGTCCACCCGCGGCTGCCCACCCAGGCGCGGACGCTCGTCCAGCTCAACGGCGCGGCCCAGCTGGCGGCCGGCACGCTGCTCGTGAGCCACCGGTTCCGCCGCCCGGCGGCGCTGGTCCTCGTTGGCACGCTGATCCCGACAACGCTTGCCGGCCACCCGTTCTGGACGCACGAGGACCCGGTCGAGCGGCGCAACCAGATGACCCATTTTCTCAAGAACCTGGGACTGCTCGGCGGACTCGTACTGGCGGCAGGTGACACCGAGGGCCGGCCCGGTCTGCGCTGGCGCACGGGGCACGCGGTCGAGTCGGCCCAACGCTCGCTGCACCGCCGCGCGAAGACGGCCCGGCGCGAGATCCGCCTGGCCCGGCGCGCGGCCGGGGTCGGCCGGCGCCTGCCCGGGTGAGCGCCGGCATTGGTGGCCAACGGCGGCCATCGACTGCCATTGGTGACGGAATCACCTGAACCGTCCCGCCTCCGTTTAACAGGTTTGAAATATCGCGAAGATATGTGGGATCGGACACGTTCGGGTAACACGGAAGGTGCGGGAGTGACACGGCCCTCTAGGCTCGACGTCATGCCGGCGACCGTCGTGGAACGGCTTCGCCGCCTCCTTCCAGGGCATCGCGTACCTGGGGTCGATCGTTGGACGATCGTCCGGCTGGGCCTGGTCGCCGTCGCCGCCTTCGGCGCCTGGTGGGCCGTGAAGACCTACGGGCGGCCGTACGACTTCTTCGACCTGCGGATCTATCACGGCGCGGTGGTCTGGTGGGCGGGCGGGGGTGACCTGTACCAGTACGTCGCGCCGGACATCACGCTCGGCTTCACGTACCCGCCGTTCGCCGCACTCGTGATGCTGCCGATGGCGTCGTTCTCCGTCACGACGGCCGGGTGGCTGAACGTCGTCGCCAGCCTCGGCGCCCTCGCCGTCGTCCTCGCCGCGCTGCTCGTCCCGCTGGCCGACCGGTACGGCTGGCCCCGCTGGTTCGCCGTCGCGCTCGCCCTCCCGCTCGCCGCCGCCACCGAGCCGGTACGGGAGACGCTCGGGTACGGCCAGGTCAACTTGCTGCTGTTCCTGTTGGTCATCGCGGACCTGGTCGCGCTGCGGCGCCGGTACCGCGTCGGGGTGAACCGGTCGCCGCGCCCCGGTGGGCTGCTGCAGCGGCTGTGGCTCGACGGCGCCTGGGCCGGTGCGGGCATCGGCCTCGCGACGGCGATCAAGCTGACCCCGGCGTTGTTCATCATCTACCTGCTGGTCACCAGGCAGTGGCGGGCCGCGCTGACCGCGGTCGGTACGGCGATCGGCGTGACGATCGGCGCCTTCCTCCTCGCGTCCCACGAGTCGTTCACCTACTTCACTCGCGTCATGTGGGACACGGAGCGGGTCGGCGTCGCGGACATGACGCCCAACCAGTCGCTGGCCGGCGTGCTGGCCCGGCTGTACGACTCGCAGGTGACGCCCGGGCTGCTGTGGCTCGCGTTCGCGATGCTGATGCTCGCGGTGGGTCTGTCCCGGGCCGCCAATGCGCACGCCGAGGGCGACGAGCTGACCGCGTTCACGCTCATCGGGCTGACCGCCAACGTGATCAGCCCGATCTCCTGGTCACACCACCTGGTGTTCATCATCCCGGCGGTGATCGTGCTGGCCGACCACGCGCTGCGCCGGCGCAATGCCAGCCGGGGCCTGCCCGCGCTGGCCGGTGGGCGGTACGCGGCCGCCGCAATCGCCGTCTACCTGCTCTTCGTGATCTCGCCGATCTGGCCGTACGAGCACAAGCTGCCGGCCGTCTCGCACTACGCGGACGGGCTGCTCGGCGCGCTCGCCGAGAACTCGCTCGCGCTGGCGATCATCGCGCTGGTCGCGGTGCTGCCGTGGCGCCCGGGCGCGGACCCGGCGTTCTACCCGGAGCCGGCGCTGCGGGCCACCGCCACGCGGTCGCGTCAGGGACAGTTGACCCACTCTTCGGTGCCGTCGGCGAACACCTGACGCTTCCAGATCGGCACCCGCTTCTTCACCTCGTCGACCAGCCGCGCGCAGGCGGCGAACGCGTCGGCCCGGTGGGCGGTGGACACGGCCGCGGCCAGCGCGACGTCCCCGATCGCGAGCACGCCCACCCGGTGGGACAGCGCGACGGCGACGACGGCCGGGTCGCGGGCGATCTCCTCGGCCACTTCCCGCAGCACGGCCTCGGCGGTCGGGTGGGCCTCGTACTCCAGCAGGGTCACGGTACGGCCGCCGTCGTGGTCGCGCACGACACCCGCGAACGACACGACCGCACCCGCCGTCGCGTCCGCCACCGCCCGCTCGTGCGCGGTCACGTCCAGCGGCGCGCCGCTCACCACCGCGGTCACGGTCACGGCCGCTCACCCGCCAGCACCGGCAGGGGTACGAGCGGGAGCCGGTCGCCCGCCTCCGCCGCCGACCCGGGTGGCACGACGGCGAACCCGATCGACGTGGCGAGCCCGCGCAGCATCGCCGAGCCGGCGTGTTCGAGCGGGTAGACCAGCCCGTCCGGCCCGGTCCGGACCAGCGCGAGGTGCGTGTCGCCCCCCCGGCCCCTCACCCGCGCGCCGAGAACGACCTCGGGCAGCGGCGCGTCGGCCCGCCCGTGCCAGCCGGCCACCAGCGGCCCGACGAGGGTGAGCAGGGCGATCACCGCGGACTGGGGGTTGCCCGGCAGCCCCGCGAGGAACTGGCCGTCGGGGAACCGGGCCAGCAGCATCGGGTACCCGGGCCGGACCTCGACCGTGTTGACCAGGTACTCCGCGCCCAGCTCCTTCAGCGCCGGATGCAGGTGGTCGACCGGGCCGTGCATCGTGCCACCGGTCGTGCAGACCAGGTCGGCGCCGCCGGCGAGCGCGCCACGGATCGCGAGCACGTGCGCCTCCAGCGTGTCCTCGACCGGGCCCAGCACCGCGCCGTCCGCGACCGGGGCGCCGAGCCGGGCCAGCCACGCGGGCAGCTGCGGGCCGAGCGCGTCGCGGACGCGACCGTCGCCGGGCCGGCCGGCCGTGAGCAGCTCGTCCCCGAAGATCCGCAGCGCGGTATCGGGCATGCGGCGCACCATGAGCACGTCGTAGCCGGCCGCCGCGGCCAGGCCGAGCACGCCGGGCGTGACCGCGGTGCCCGCCGGCAGCAGCTCCTCGCCGCGGCTCGCCTCCTCGCCGGGCACGCGCCAGTCCCGGGGGGTACGGTATGCGCCGCTGACCAGACCGGCACTGTCCTGTGTGGACTCCTCCACCCGGACGATGCCCTCGGTGCCGTCCGGGACCATCGCGCCGGTGGCGATCTCGACCGCGGTCCCGTCCCCGGTCAGCGGGGGTGCGGGGGCGCCGGCGAGCATCTGCCCGACGACGCGCCACGGGGCCGGCCCCCGTACGGCCCAACCGTCCACACTGGACGTCGCGAAGGCGGGCAAGTCGGTGAGCGCGACGAGCGGCTCGGCGAGCGTATGCCCGTCGGCCTCGGCGAGCGGTTTCTCGACCGTACGGCGCACGGCGCTCCGGCCGGCGGCGTACGCGGTCGCCCGGGCCTCGGTCCACGACATCGCACCCACGTCGGTCAGCCTATCCCCGGGGGTGATCGCCGCCGCGCAGCTGGTCGACCGCGTGCGCGAGGATCGGCCCGAGTACGGCGAGCCCGTCCCGTGCGCCGCCCGACGAGCCGGGCAGGTTGACGACGAGGGTCCGCCCGGCCACGCCCGCCACCGCGCGCGACAGGGCCGCCGTCGGTACGGCCGCCAGGCTGCGCCCGCGGATGGCCTCGGCGATGCCGGGGATCTCGTAGTCGAGCACGGCCCGGGTCGCCTCCGGCGTGCGATCGGTCGGCGTGATCCCGGTACCGCCGCTGGTCAGCACGACGTCCACCCCGTCGGCGACGGCCGCCCGCAGCGCGTCGGTGACCTCCGGCCCGTCGGGCACGACGACCGGCTCGTCGACCGCGCAGCCGAGCTCGCGGAGGCCCGCCACGAGCAGTGGCCCGCTCGTGTCCGCGTACACGCCCGCGGCGGCCCGGTTCGACGCGACGATCACCCGCGCCTTCACGGCCGGTCCTCGGGCCGGGTCCACTCGCCGGTCTTTCCGCCGGTCTTGCCGAGCACGCGTACGCCCTCGATCGACGCGGCCGGGTCGACCGCCTTGATCATGTCGACGAGGGCGAGCCCGGCGACGGCCACGGCGGTGAGCGCCTCCATCTCGACACCGGTACGGTCCGCCGTGCGTACGGTCGCCGTGATCTCGACGGCCGTCCCGGCGAGGGCGAGGTCGACGGTCACGCCGTGCAGCGCGATGGGGTGGCACAGGGGTACGAGGTCGGGCGTCCGCTTCGCGCCCATGATCCCGGCGAGCCGGGCCACGCCGAGGGCGTCACCCTTGGGTACCCCCTCGCCGGCGAGGAGCCGCACGACCTCGGCCGTCGTCACGACCCGGCCCGCGGCGACGGCCTGCCGGCTGCTGACCGGCTTGTCGGCCACGTCGACCATGCGGGCGGCCCCACTCTGGTCGACGTGGGTGAGTCTGCGCTCCGCCACGATGCGAGCCTACGTGCGTGGTTCCCCTGACTGTCGCCGCGATCCTCCTCGTCGCCGCCTTCGCCCAGACCGCGACCGGGTTCGGGTTCGCGCTGCTCGCCGTACCCCTGATGACCCTGGTCACGGACCCGCGTACGGCGGTGGTGGTGATGGCGCTCGCGGCGCTGCTGCAGACCGGGGTCACGACCGCCCGCGAGCACGGGGCGGTCCGCTGGTCGGACACCCGGTGGCTGCTGGCCGCGTGCCTGGTGGGCCTGCCGATCGGCGTGGTCGTGCTGCGGGCGGCCCCGGCGCGGGTGCTCACCGCGCTGATCGCGGTGTGCGCGCTGGGCGGGGTGGTCGTCGTCTGGCGCGACCTGCGGCTGGCGAGGCCGGGCCGGCTGGCGATGGCGCTGGCCGGCCTGGTCACCGGCGTGCTGACCACCTCCACCGGCACGAACGGCCCGCCGCTGGTCGCCGCTTTCCACGCGATGGGGTACCCGCCGCGGACGCTGCGCGCCACCGTCGCCGCCGTGTTCCTGGTGACCGGCGTGGTGAGCGTCGCCGCGTTCGCGGTCGCCGGCCTGGTGACCGCACAGGTGGGCCGGTACGCACTGGCCGGTCTGCCCGCGGTGCTCCTGGGCTGGCGTCTCGGCGAGACGATTTTCGTACGGATCGACGCCGCCCGTTTCCGGACCGTGCTGCTGGCGGCGCTCGTGGTCAGCGCCGCGGTCACGCTCGGCCGAGCCGTACTGCACGGGTAGTTGATCGGCGCGCGACCCAAATGCCGAAACAGCGATCTTTAGCGCCCGGCTTCCTATTTTCTGGCCGGCGGTCCGGCCACCCGCTACACGACAACAACAATCGATGCAAGGGGTCGTTATCGACGCGAGGCGATGTCGTCCGCACGGTTGTAAGCTGCCCCACAAATCGACAAGGTTGATGAACTGCGCGGGTCGACTGAACCATTATCCAGCAGCTACCGTGGACCATGGCGAGCAACAACGTCTCCGCAGGTCGCAAGTGCTTTTCGTGGATCTTCCACGGAGTACACGGCGCGGCGTACACGACCGATGGACAGCGTGCGACAAGGCCGGTCCGATAGTGGCCGTACGCTTCCGCCATAAGACAGAGCGTATGTAAAAGCTTCCGACTTCACATATCGTGAATGTAGGGACAAAAGGCGATACGCATTTTGCGCGTTGCAATTTACGCTCTCTTCGTTGTCAGGGTCATTGCCAGGCCGGTGATCGTCCAGACGATCAGGCGAACGTCTATCGATTGATCGGCCCCGTGACCCCGGGCGTGACGACAAACAGCGAAGGGGGGCGGCCTCGATGCGTGAGTGGAACTGGGTCAACGCGCGTGAGTGGAACTGGGTCTAGTAGATCTTGGCGTTCCGCACCAGTTGACACACGCCCCCACCTGAGCGGCACACTGGCTCAGGCGGATGGGGCGGTGATGCGTACAAAGACGACGGACGGGGCCGACGGCCGGCTTCATATCCTCGTAGGCTCCGTCGCGGTCGTCGCGTCGGCGGTGCTCGTGTTCGCCGCCGTCGCCGCGGTAGATGACCCGCGACCGTTCCTGTCGTGGGAAACCCTCACCGTGACGACCCTCATCGCGGTGACGAGCAGCGCGCTCATCAAGATCCGCATCCGATCGACCACGCAGGCGTTCTCGTCCAACTCCGTCGCGATCATCGTCGCGTTCGCCCTGCTTCCCGTGCATTCCGTCATCATCAGCACCGCGGTGGCCGTGACGGCCACGCAGGTGCTGCAGCGCATCGATGCCATCAAGGTCGCATTCAACGCGGCCAAGTTCACGGTGGCCGCGGGCGTGGCCGGCGCCGTGGTCACGGCCCTCGGCGGCTTCGACCTCGAACACGCCGACCCCGTGCGCATCGCGCTGATGCTGGTGGCCGCGGCCGTCTCCCTGATGGTCGCCAACGACGGTCTCGCCCTGCCGGTCATCGCGCTGGCCAGCCGGGGCCCCGCCCTGCGGCGGTTCCTGGCCAACTGGAAGTTCGAGCTGGGCGCGCTCGGTGCCCGCATCATCCTCGCCGGCCTCAGCCTGCTCGTGATCCAGCTCGACAAGCGCATGCTCATCGCGATGCCGCTGCTGGTGCTCTGCCTCCAGCTCGCCCTCGCGAGCCGGGTCCGGGCCGGGGCCGAGCGGGACGCCTGGCAGCAGCTCGCGCAGTCGACCGACGAACTGAACGACGTCGACCTCGACGGGGTCCTCCGCGCCGCCGTCACGCGGGCCGCCGAGCTGTTCTCCGCGGACGCGATCGAGGTCGAGGTGCGGGGGCGGCTCGTCCGCGGGGACACCGACGGCGTGCTCTACGACGGGCCGGTCGAGGAGGCCGACCCGTACCCGGGCAACGTCATCCCGGTCCCCCTGGAGGGCCACGACGGCGGGGTGGACGTCGGCGTACTCCGCCTGCGGTTCCGCGGGCCGATCAAGCTGAACGAGCGGGAGCAGTACACCCTGCGTACGTTCGGCTCGGCCCTCTGTACGGCTATCCGCAACGCGACCTCGTACGCCGAACTGGCCCGGCTCGCCCACCAGAACGCGCACGACGCGACCCACGACCCGCTCACCGGCCTGGCCAACCGCCGGCGCCTGCAGGACGAGGGCGCCGAGGCGCTGGAGCGGCGTCCGGTCCGGGGAGTGACCGCGCTGCTGCTGATCGACCTCAACCACTTCAAAGAGGTCAACGACACGCTCGGGCACGCCGCCGGCGACAAGGTGCTCGTCTCGGTGGCGCGCCGGCTGGAGTCCGCGGCCGGCCCGGACGCCGTCGTGGCCCGGCTCGGCGGTGACGAGTTCGCCGTGTTGCTGCGCGGCCTGTCCGCACCCGCCGTCGCCGCCCACCGCGCGCACACGATGCTCGCCGCGCTCACCGAGCCGATCGACCTCGACGGTATGCGCATCGGCGTCGAGGCCAGCATCGGCATCGCCACCGCCCCGAGCCGCGGCGGGATCGTCGAGCTGCTGCGCCGCGCCGACGTCGCCATGTACCAGGCCAAGCGCACCGGGGCGCGTACCGCCAGCTACGCCCGGTCGCGCGACACCGCCGACGTCGTCCGGCTCACGCTCGGCGGAGAGCTGCCCCGCGCCGTCGCCGAGCACGAGATCCGGGTCAGCTTCCAGCCGATCGTCGACCTGACCTCGGGCGAGGTCCTCGCCGCCGAGGCGCTCGCCCGCTGGCACCATCCGGACAAGGGCGACCTCGACCCGCGCCGGTTCCTGGAGGCCGTGGAGCGCTCCGGCATCCTGCCCGCGTTCGCGGACGCCGTCCTCGACCAGGCACTGCTCGCCGTCGTCGACTGGCGGGACGCCGGGTTCGACCTGCCCGTCGCGGTCAACGTGTCGCCGCGAAGCCTGCTCGACCGGCGCTTCCCGGCGGCGGTCGCGGCCCGGCTGCGCACCCACGACGTCCCGCCCGACCGGCTCATCCTCGAGCTCACCGAGTCGCTCACGCTCAGCCAGCTGGAGATCGTCGACCAGGTGCTCGGCGCGCTGCGCGACGACGGCATCCGGCTCGCGCTCGACGACTTCGGCACCGGGTTCTCGTCGCTTGCGATGCTGTCCCGCGTACCGGTCCAGGAACTCAAGATCGATCGGGAGTTCGTCGCCGCCATGGAGACCTCGCCGGAGGCGGCCGCGGTCGTCCGCTCCACGGTGGACCTCGGGCGCAGCCTCAACCTCACCGTCGTGGCCGAGGGCGTGGAGAGCGAGTACCAGCGCCGCACGCTCTGGGAGCTCGGCTGCGTGGCCGGGCAGGGCCACCTCTTCGCCCGGCCGATGCCCGCGCCACGGCTGCTCGCCGCGCTGCGCCGGGGCAGCGGCGGGCGTCCGGGGACGCTCGCCCCGCCGCTGCACGAGACCGCCACCGTGATCCGCATCCCCCAGGCCCGGCGTGCTCCCGCACCCCAACCGCAGCCGGAGCGTCTGCCACACTGGCCCGCATGATCTCCTGGCGGCGGGTTGATCGCGCCGCTGGCGGGCTCGCCCTCGATCTCGAGCTCTACCTCGGCTCCGCGGTGTTCGCCGGGGTCACCGCCCTCACCGCCACGCTCCCGCCGCACCGCCTCTGGGGCCAGATCGCTTTCTGGGGGTACGCGGCGGGAGCGCTGCTCGCCGTCCTCCAGCTCATCCGGCCGGTGCTCAGCCGGTGGCTTGTCACCCTGCTCGTGTGGGTGGCCGTGGCGCTCGTACCGCTGGTGGTGGAGGCCGTCCAGCGGTCCGCCGGCCGCAGCGGGCGGGCCCAGGAGGAGGTACTCGTCGTCGAGCACGCCGGGCAGCGGCTGCTGGACACGGGTACGCCCTACCTCGACCGCGCCACGATCGCCGGGCTACCCGAGCCGCTGCTCGGGTACACGCCGTACCAGCCGGGAATGGCCCTCTTCGGGCTGCCGCGGGCCGCGCTCGGCTCGGGCTGGCTCACCGACGCGCGGGTCTGGTTCGCGCTCGCCACCGCGCTGGCGCTCGCCGCGGCGGTCTGGACGCTGCGGCCGGCCGGTCCCGCCGTGCTGCGGGGCGTGCAGGCGGCCACCGTACTCCCGCTGTGCGCGCTCACGCTCGCGACCGGAGGCGACGATCTCCCCGTACTCGTGCTGAGTGTGTTGGCTCTGGCGCTGGCCGCCCGGGACCGGTGGGGCGCCGCGGGGCTGGCGATCGGCGCGGCCGGCGCGCTGAAGCTCTTCGCGTGGCCGGTGACGCTCGTGCTGGCGGCGTTGGCGCTGACCCGGGGCAGGCTCCGCCGGTACGCGCTGCCGGCCTTCGGGCTGCCGGTGCTGGCGTTGCTGCCGGCGGTACTCGTCGACCCGGGCGCGGCGGTGGAGAACGTGGTGCGCTTCCCGCTGGGTCGGGGGGTGGTGACGAGCCCCGCGCAGTCGCCGTTGCCCGGCCAGCTGATCGCGAGCGGGGTACCCGGCGGGCGGTGGGTCGCGGCCGGCCTGCTCGTCGCCGCGGCGGTGGCGATCGCGGTCGGGCTGATCCGCCGGCCGCCGCGCACGGCCTCGGCCGCCGCAGTGTGGTGCGGGCTGGGCCTGCTCGCGGCGATCCTGCTGATCCCGTCGACCCGGTTCGGCTATCTGCTGTACCCGGTGGCCTTCCTGGTGTGGTCGCCCGCCCTGGCGGTCCCGGATCCGGTACACCTGAGTCATGACGTACCGGGACCGCGCCGAGGCGGGTGAGGCGCTCGCCACCGCGCTGGTGGACGAGCGGGACCTGGTGGTGCTCGGCCTCGTCCGGGGTGGGGTCCCCGTCGCGGCCGCGGTCGCGGAGCGGCTCGGCGCGCCGCTCGACGCGCTGGTCGTCCGCAAGCTCGGCGTGCCGTGGGCGCCCGAGGTCGCGTTCGGCGCGCTCGGGCCGGGCGGCGTGCTGATCCTCAACGAGGAGATCGCGAGCCGGCTGTCGGTCTCGGACGTCGACGCGGTCGTGGCGGCCGAGACGGCGGAGCTGGCCCGGCGGGAGGCGCGGTACCGGGGCGACCGCCCACCGGTGAACCTGGCCGGGCGCACCGCCGTCGTGGTGGACGACGGCCTCGCGACCGGCGCGACGGCCCGGGCGGCCGTCGCGGTGGCCCGGCTGCTGGGTGCGAGCCGGGTCGTGGTGGCCGTACCCGTCGGCGCCCCCGAAGCCGTGGCCCTGCTCGCCGCCGAGGCGGACCGGGTGGTGTGTCCGGTGGCTCCGGCCGAGTTCGGGGCGGTGAGCCGGTTCTACGAGGACTTCCGGCAGGTCGACGACCGTACGGTGAGCGCCCTACTCAGCTGACTCACAGCTTCGGTCCAGCTGGCCTCGGTACGGTCGGTGGATGATGACCTGCCCGAAGTGTCACGGCGACATGCGCCAGTACGAGCGCAGCGGCGTCACGATAGATCAGTGCACCGAGTGCCGCGGGGTGTTCCTGGACCGTGGTGAGCTGGAGAAGCTGTACGACGCGGAGGCGCGCTGGTCGGCCGAGCCCTCGCCCGCCGGTCGGGAGCCGTCACCCGCGGCTCGGCCGGCCCCGCCGGTTGCCGCGCCGCCGCCGGTACCGGGGCCGCCGCCGGTGGCTGCTCCGCAGCACTACCCGGCGCCCCAGCCCGGGTACCACGGCCACTACCGGTACCGCGGCCACTACCGCAAGCGCCGCCACGGCAGCTTCCTGAGCAACCTGTTCGACTGACTGCTGGGGCCGGCCGCCAGCGGGCGCCCAGGCGCCCGCTCC
>Ga0075429_100003114_pt1 | contig 14091 bp, 10 predicted proteins | sample RhiMetdeltSRZDD3_FD_75295 | JGI IMG/M metagenome (GOLD analysis project Ga0075429, IMG submission 75295) | Populus rhizosphere microbial communities from Tennessee, USA - Rhizosphere MetaG P. deltoides SRZDD3 | ecosystem: Host-associated > Plants > Roots > Rhizosphere > Soil | place: USA... | reverse complement strand
TTCCAGGTCTTCGTCCGGCCGTTTCCCAACGTCAGCGCGGGGCAATGGCCGATCTCGACGGCCGGCGGCACGCAGCCTATCTGGGCGCGCAGCAGCCAGGAACTCTTTTATGTGGCGCCAGACGGCGGGCTCGTGGCGGTGCGTGCCGAGCCTCGCGGCCCCAAGTGGAGCTCGGGCAGCGCGGCGAAGGTCGTCGAGGGGCCGTCGTACATGACCAGGAGTCTCCGTGATAAGCCGACCTATGACGTGTCCACCGACGGCAAGAGATTCTTGATGGTCAAACAGCCCGCCGGCCAGGCCGCGCCGCAGATCGTCGTCGTCCAGAACTGGCAAGAAGAGTTGAAGCGCCTCGTGCCGACCAAGTAGGCGAGGCGACTCTGCTCACCAGCCAGCAAAATGGCAGATAGAAGTCGTGTAGTCGGCTAATGGCGATCGAACTGCTTGGGACATTGCCCGTTCGTATCCGCTACGAAACAATTCGAGCGCGCATCGCACAGACGTCGCACATCGTTCCGTAAGGGGGCGCCGCCACGAACCCTACCGTCAGATCGCTTACATCAAGAAGATGCCCGTCCTTGCGCATTCGAAATGGTGCCGGGGGCGGGGGTCGAACCCGCACGATCCTTTCGGATCCCAGGATTTTAAGTCCTGTGCGTCTGCCAATTTCGCCACCCCGGCGTGGTGGAATCGCTTAGATTTTACGCAGATTGCTTGCGTAGCCCTATTCGCAATTCAGAATGTTAACCACTGGACCAAATGCCTGATGATTGCGTCGATGGCCCTCGGGTTGCTGACCTGGGTTGGCACAACCGCTTTATGCTGATCCACCTGGTTAGGAACAAGCCCGGCTTCCTCTTCAACCCTTCCGACTTTGACAAGGACGTTCCGCCGAGGGGATTCTTCGATTCAACCCGCCTGGTGGAGCAAGGGCGGCTGACATGACCAATGGCTGTTAGGGCTGAAGTGATGGTCAGCCTATTTTTTTCGAATTCTTCGAGGTAACTGGTTTACCGAAGACAATTCGCGTGGCCGGTCCGTCCTGACCTCTCGGCACCATCCACCAGCAGTCGCAGACTCGACACCGAAAGTACTCGACCTTGTCGGAGTGCAACCGACCGTCGAGGTCGACAGTGTCAGCGGCGTGACATTGCGGACAGTGCGTTCGAGCGGAGCCGACCGGATTCTCGAACGGGAGCGTGTGAACCGCACTCGTCTTTAGGGTGGTCCAAACGCGGAAGCAATCAGGGCACCGCCAATACTGCATGAAACGCGACAGCACAAGGTATGACGGCACTCCGGGGGCTCCACATTTCGCGCACGATGGAGCGGGTGTCTCATCAGACATGAGTCAACGCGGACGCGCGGCTTATAGCACGAATGAAACCATCTAGAAAACCGACTTCTACAGCAAGGCACGAATCAGGATCCTCCCGCGGTGAGTAAAGGTCGACACCGTTCATTTGTGCCTGCCGCTACGTTTCTATCCATACCGGAGCAGTGATGGCAAAGGTACACATGGACGCCTACAGCCAAAGGCACGTGTCTCAACGAATCGTGGAGCGTATCAAGGATGTGAATCATCAGAAGAAGATCGTCGAACTGATCAAACGGTTGCTGACGATGGACGCGCCGGCCGAAGCGATCGGCGAGTATCAGTGGCACATCAACCTACCGAGCATCGGGCGCGTCGTGATGCGAGGTCATTCCGTCCGGACCGTGCTCTCATTCGATGAAAACTATCCCGGTAGCACCGAGTACAAAATCAGCAACCGGACGTTAATCAGGGCATGACTCCGGGGATTTGCACGGGAAGACGACAAAGCTCGTTTTCGTCGTCTGCCCATCGAGCGCTCCTGTGCTATCGCTCCTTCCGGCGTGATGTGGGTCAAAGCCTTCCATCTCGTGAAGTTACCGTAGCATCAAACGATCGGCCGCGAGCGCCGCAACCACGCGCTCGTCTGAGCTCATCCTCCTTGACAACCTCAGCTTTGTCGTACGACTATGTCCGCTCCAATTCCCTGCGGACCCGACACAAGTGTTTCTCGTCCCCTCGTGGCGTTGTCGATCAGGCCGCTGAGTGGAGGCAGAATGAGAATGCAAAGTGCTGTACTGCTCGCGCTGAGCCTTGCGGGTGGAGCGATCGTTTCAACGGCAATTCCGGCGTCAGCGCAACAGGCGACTCCCGAGTCGGCGCAACCAGCGACTCCCGAGCCGGCGCAAGAGGCGATCACCACGTCGACGCAGCAGTCGGCGGTGCCGACAGTGATTCCGGTAAGCGGAGAGTTCAGGACGTCTGCCGGCGAGCCGCGAAGCGGCGCCGTCGCGCTGATCATCTCCCTCTACGACAACCAGGATGACACCGCTCCGCGCTGGTTGGAAGTCGAGCCGGCTACTCTCGACGCCGCCGGCCGCTACAACGTGCAGTTCGGCGCCAGCCGGCTGGGTGGCCTTCCTCCGGAATTGTTCACCGGCGCTGGCGGCACTCGCTGGCTGGGCGTTGCCATACAGGGTGAGCTGGAGCAGCCGCGCGTGCCGCTGATTAGTGTGCCGTATGCAGCACGGGCTGTCAGCGCGGACACGCTGGCCGGCAAGGCGGTCACGGAGTTCGTTCAGACGTCCACGCTACGCGACGATCTCCGCGCCGCGCTCCAAGAAGGAGATGGCACGCCGCGTGCGGTGGCAGGTGGTCTCAACTTTCTGCAGAAGGGCGACGGCGCGGCGGGCACAGTTGATTCTGCCGTTTTCGAGACGAGTGCGTTTGTTGGCATCAACACCACCACTCCGGGAGACAGGCTGCACGTCGTCGGCGGCGGGATCCGGTCGACCGATAACGGTACGACGACATTTGTCCGGTCACATCCGTCGATCAACGGCAGCGAAGTCGGAACGCTCTCCGCTTCACCATTCTGGTTTATCACGAGCGGGTTTGAACGGATGCGAATTGATGCGGCCGGCAACGTTGGCATCGGAACGAACAACCCGGTCAATGGCAAGCTCGAAGTCGTTCAGACCGCAGCGGGTCAAAAGGGCCTCTACATCGGCCTGCCTGTCAATGCCGCCAACACCGCACCGGCGATTCGCGTGCAGGGATACTCTCCTTCGGTCGAACTGCTCGACAAGGACAACCAACAGAACTGGTACTTCGGCGTCGATGACAACGACTTGAACAAGTTCAAAATCGGACGCGGGTACGGACCAAACCAGGGCTTGTACGCCGTTGCCATCGATAGCGGTGACAATGTGACATTCCGCGCGAATGTCACGACCTTAGGGAACATCGCGGCGAAGTACCAGGACGTCGCAGAGTGGGTCGACGGCGCAGAGCCACTCGAGGCGGGCTCGCTGGTCGTCATCGATTCAACGGCAACCAATCGCGTGAAAGCCTCACGCACGGCGTACGACAGAGCGGTTGCCGGAGCGGTCTCCGCTCAACCTGGCGTTGTTCTTGGCGAAAGCGGTCCCGGCAAGGTCCTGGTGGCGCAGAGCGGACGCGTTCGTATCAAGGTGGACGCATCTTACGGCGCAGTGAAACCCGGCGATCTCCTGGTGAGCAGTCGGACGAAGGGTCACGCGATGCGGGCGCCGGCGGGAAAGGTCCGTCCGGGCACTCTAATCGGTAAAGCACTGGAGGCACTCCCCTCGGGGCGCGGAGAAATCCTGGCGTTGTTGACCCTGCAATAAACAAAGGATCTACGTTGCTATCGCTACGACCTTTAGCGGCGCTGCTGATCGTACTCCTGACATCTTCGGTCTACGCGCAGGACCTGCCCGAGACGGCGCGTCGTCAGATCGCCGCGTCTCAGGCCGAAAAGGCCTCGCGCACCGAGGCGCAGCGCAAGATCGCGTCGGCCTTGTTGCGCGAAACGCGTGCGCGTCAAGGGCAGCAGCGACCCGAAGAGGCGTCGCAGCGCGCCGCCGACCTGGACGTCGATACCAACAACCTCGTGCTCGTGGACATCGTCAGTAATGACACCGCTGCGTCGCGGGGCGCCATCGTTGCTTCCGGCGGCGTCGTCGTTGATGACATTCCCCAATCCCGATTCATTCGAGCGAGGCTCCCGTTCACGAGCCTGGAAATCGTCGCCGCTCGCCCGGAGGTCGAACGGATCAGACCGGCGTCGAAGGGTCGCGTCCGCAAAGTGAATACGTCGCAGGGCGACCAGGCGCATCGCGCCGATGTGGCGCGGGCCATCGGCGCGACCGGCACCGGCATCGGAATAGGCGTGATATCGAATGGTGTCGACACGCTGGCCCAGCGCCAGGCCACTGGTGATCTTCCTGCGGTGACTGTCCTGTCAGGTGAGGCCGGTTCGGGCGACGAGGGCACCGCGATGCTTGAGATCGTTTACGACCTCGCACCGGGCGCATCTCTCTACTTTGCAACCGGGCTTGGCGGTCCGGCCCACATGGCCGCGAACGTTCTGGCCCTGTGTAATGCCGGCGCGAAGATCGTCGTGGACGACATCGGATACCTCGACGACGCGGTATTCGAAGACGGCATCGTTGCGCAAGCCGTGAATGCCGCGACTGCTGGTGGATGCCACTATTTTTCCGCGGCCGGCAACGCTGGAAACCTCAATGATGGCACCTCAGGAGTGTGGGAGGGCGACTTCGTCCAGGGTGAGATCTCCCCTGAAGGGCCCCGGCACAACTTCGGCGGCGGTGCGACAAGCAATGTCATCACCGTCGACCCATCAGATGCAGTCACGCTTCAGTGGTCCGACAAGTGGGGAGCGTCTGCAAACGACTATGACCTGTACCTGTTCAGCGGCGATCTCACAACCCTCGTGGCCTCGTCGATCGACGTGCAGGACGGCACCGGCGACCCGATCGAAGTCATTCCGTCTACTGGTTTCGATGACCTGGGACTCCGGTTGGTGATCGTTCTGTTTGAAGGTTCACCACGTTACCTCCATCTCAATACGAACGATGGACGGTTACAGCTTGGAACCGCTGGGCAACTGTTCGGTCATCCCGCGGCCGCCCTGGCGTATGCCGTAGGAGCCGTCAACGTTGCGACTGCCGGTGGAGGTGCATTCACAGGTGGTCCGGGAAATCCTGTGGAACTCTTCAGTTCCGACGGGCCGCGGCGGATGTTTTACAACGCCAACGGAACGCCAATCACACCGGGAAACTTCTCGTCGACGGGTGGCGCCGTCCGGCAGAAGCCAGATCTCGCCGCTGCCGATCGCGTCGCAACGTCGACGCCTGGATTCAACCCGTTTGCTGGAACATCGGCTGCAGCGCCGCACGCGGCGGCGATCGCGGCGCTGGTGCTGCAAGCTGCCGGCGGGCCCACGTCGTTGACCGTTACTGCCCTTCGGAACATCCTGCTTGGCGCAACGTTGGACATCGAGGCCCCCGGTGTCGACCGCGACGCCGGTTACGGGATATTGGACGCCTATCGCGCTGTGGTCACCGCCCAACCCTTCGAAGACGAGCCGCTGGTGCCAGGGGTGCATACAACGCGCGCGGTACATGTGACTCAGTTACGCGCAAAGATTGATGCCGCGAGAATGCGATACGGATTGCCGGCGTTCGCGTGGACTGATTCGGTCATCGTGCCCGGCGCGACTATCGTGCGGGCCGTCCACATTCAGGAGATGCGCACGGCGCTGTCGGCCGCATACGTCGCATCGGGTCGCCCCGCTCCCTCATTCACTGATTCGAATCTCACCGGGTTCATCATCCGCGCCACGCACATCTCGGAGCTGAGAACGGCGGTCACCAATCTCCCGTAGCGCGCCTTCGTGGTTTCAGCCTCTTGGCGGGTCGACGCATGCCTGATGAATCGTCCCCTCCCTCGTGCGCCCGTTGCGGTACCACTGGGGTTCCGTCGTACCTGGTGTTGTCGCCGGTCCTGCAACACTGGCGGTGTCCCGATTGCTTCTGCATTTGGACGACCGTCAAGCCGAGGACTGTGGGACGGCAGGCCCACAACCTTGACTTCGGTCCTCCAATGGGCGGCTCCGCTCGAACGCATTGCCCGGACTGTCACGATTCCAACGTGATGGGCCCCAACGAGTTCCTGTATTCGCGAACCGCTGATTACTTTTTGTGTCGAACCTGTGGCTGCTGGTGGATGGTCCCCAAAAATAGAGACGAACCAGCCACACGAATCGTCTTTGGCAAACCGCACGACTCTGAAGACTCGAAGAAAGCTTGCTGACCGTCACCTGACTCGCCCTGGATACCGAGGCGACAGGTAAGTTCAGCTCCGCTCGAAGTCGATGAACCCGCGCTCGACGACGGTCCTAACGAGCGTGACGTGCAATCGTTGCCCCACATCCAATCCTTCACCACCCCGGACCACTTTTCCTTCCACCGGCGGTTCGAGCGTGCGCACGAATATGCCCTTCGCCGACGCGCCGGTGACAATGGCGTCGAAGCGCTCGCCGATTCGGGATGAAAGGACGAAGGCAGCAGCGGATTTGCGCATCTGCCGCTCGACCTTGTCCGCAGCGTCCTCCTGCTTCGTGCAATGATTGGCAAGCGCGTCCAGTTCGTCGTTCGCATACGGCGACGCCTTGCCCGCTATCGCTGCCTTCAGCAACCGTTGTGTGATGAGGTCGGGGTACCTCCGGTTGGGCGCGGTCGAATGAACGTAATCGGACACGGCCAGACCAAAGTGCCCGGCTTCGTCGTCGTGCGAGCGTGTGCGCACGTACTCGCCGCGGCCCAGGAGCTTGATGACCGATAGTGACAAGTCCGGGAAGCGCAGAGGATCGGCATGGCGCCGGCGTGTCAGGAATTCGGCGAGTGCCTTCGGATCCGGCTCGGGCGGAAGCTGATCGCCGACCTCACGCGCCAGCGCCTGCAGTCGATCCCAGCGCTTTGGTGACCGCACCACTCGCCGAATCGAGGGCAAGCCCTTCGCCTCCAGATATCGCGCCGTCACGCCGTTGGCCGCGATCATGAGGTCCTCAATCAGCGCGCGTGCGCGATTTTTGGTGATCCGGCTCAGTCCGGCTACGCGACCGCCGGCGAGGACCGGCCGTGCCTCGTTGCTCTCGAAGTCAAGTGCGCCGGCTTCGTGTCTCCTTCCCCGCAGACGTTGCGCGATCCCATCCTGCATGCGCACCTGGTCATCTATTCCCCCGGCCTTGGCCATCTCCGGCGGCACCGGGCCATCGCCGTCGAGCCACGCCGCCACGCTCTCGTAGGCCAGTTTGGCCTGGTTGCGAACGATGGCGCGGCTGACGCTACCCGAGCCCACCGTGCCGTGCGTATCCACGATAAATGAGATGACGATGGCGACGCGGTCCTCATCGGGATTCAGCGACGTGAGATCGGTCGAGAGCCGTTCGGGAAGCATCGGAAAGATCTGCGCCGGTGTATAGACCGACGATGTGTTGTGCTTGGCGTGTTGGTCGAGTGGTGTGCCCATGGCGACGAGGGCATCGACGTCCGCAATCGCTACGAGGATCCTCGCAACCCCGTCATCGACAGGTTCGGCGACCGTCAACTGATCGAGATCGCGCGAATCGTCGTTGTCGATCGAACACCATGGCAGGTGTCGTTGATCGGCAATGTGATCGATGACTGGAGGTTTCAGGCGCTGCGCCTGCGCGATCGCCGCGGGTGGGAAGTCCGGCTCCAGGCCGCGCTCGAGCATCGCCTCGCGCGCCAGGTCCGCCAAGTCTCGAGTGTCCATAGCGTCGCTCGGGGGCGCTTCAATTCGCGGCGAGCAGCGCGGACAAAAACTCGCGCGAGCCGGTGTCGCAGCCTTCGAGGTCATTATCGTCGGTCCGCCCGAAGCACGACTACCGAGGCTCCGCTCTCAGACGGACAAACCTGTGGCTCCGCCTCGCTAGCCGACAGCATCTCTTCCCCGCGCTCCGTGCGGGGAGTTGTCTTGACCGAGAAAACAATTGCCTCGCTTATCGCACACCAGCGGTCAAGACGGCTGGACCTGTAAGAGTTACAGCACCGCAGGGCTGGCTGCCGCGAGCAGGCAAGCCGAGCCGTTGATTCAAAAAGACTCACTCAAGGCCGGATTCCTCCAATTTCAGGGTGGTCTGAAGCTTGCCCTGAATGCAGTGGGGTCTCAGCGGAGACCTGGACCGTTCAAATCGCTTACTGGAGGGATCGCAATGAGACTCATTCGTTCGTTCTCGCTCGCCGCGGTGATGCTGCTTCTTGCCGTGCCGGCGGCGCGCGCTCAAGGGCACGCCAACGTCTTCATCGGCTCCAATTTCTCGGGGGATGCCGGACAGTCGCTGAGCGCCGCTCTCAACAATGGCAGCCATCTGACATGGGGTGGAGGCATCGGGGGGACCATCAAGGGTATCTTCGGCGCTGAAGTCGACCTGGCTTACGCTCGTCACTTCTACGGCAGCGATGACAGCCTTGGCAACAACTACGTCTTCACGGTCATGCCGTCGATCATCGTCGGCGTGCCGGTCGGAGGCGAGAGCGGCCCCGGGTTCCGGCCATATGGAACCGCCGGGTTCGGATTGATCCGACGTGATCTCTCGATTAATGGCGTCGATGCAATCAAGGACAACGACCTCGGCTACAGCGTGGGGTTCGGCGTGGATGGATTTGCGAACACCCACTTCGGCGTGAGAGCCGACTACCGGTACTTCCGCAGCGTCAACGCGGACGAATCGAGCAACGTTGTCGGCATCAGCTTCGACCGCGGCAACTTCAGCTTCTCGCGAGGCACGGTCGGAGCCATCTTCCGCTTCTAACAGCGTCAACCGCATCATCCAACTCTCAACTCTCAACTACCAACTCCCAAAAGGCCAGTCCTCTTTGGGAGTTGGGAATTGAAGATTGGGAGTTGGGAGTTGGAGATTGAGAGTGGTACCATCCGCTCCTCGAACCGCAGAGGAGCGTGTTCATGGCCACGAGCCGACTTATCCGCCCGATCATTGGCCTCGCCGTCTGTCTTAGCCTGTATTCGATTCTTCCGGTCTCTTCTTTTCGCGCGCAACAACCGGCCAACGATGTCGCCATCGACAATGACGACATTGGCGGCGTCGTGAACGGCGCGAAGGGCCCCGAGGCCGGTGTCTGGGTCATCGCCGAAACGCGCGACCTTCCGGTCCGCTACATCAAAACCGTCGTCACTGACGATCGCGGCCGATTCGTCGTGCCCGATCTGCCGCAGGCGATCTACTCCGTGTGGGCGCGCGGGTATGGCCTGGTGGACAGCACGAAGACAACCAGCAGACCCGGACAGCGCCTGACGATCACCGCGACGCCTGCCCCCAACGAAGCGGCCGCTGCCCACTACTACCCTGCCATTTACTGGTACTCGATGCTGAAGATCCCGGCCGCCGATCAGTTCGGGGGCAAGAGCAGCATCCCTGCTCGCCTCACGCAGACGGCATGGATCAGCGCAATGAAGAACACCGGGTGCATCGGTTGCCATCAACTCGGGCAGCAGTCGACCCGAACGATCCCGGCGGCGCTCGGGACGTTCGCCTCCGGCGCCGACGCCTGGCGGCGTCGCGTGCAATCGGGACAGTCGGGGCAGCAGATGTTGGGACAGCTCACCGCTCTCGGCGACATGTCGTTTGCCAACTACGGCGACTGGATCGATCGCGTCGCAAAAGGCGAGCTCCCGTTTGCCAAGCCGCCACGACCGCAGGGCGTCGAACGCAACATCGTCGTCACGCTGCGTGACTGGATGAACGAGAAACAGTATCTCCACGATCTGATCGCGAGCGACAGGCGATTCCCCACCGTGAACGCGTACGGACCGTTGGTTGGATCGCCAGAGTACAGCTCCGATGTTCTCCCGATTCTCGATCCCGTGAAAAACGTTGCGACGACGTTCAAGGCGCCGGTGCGTGATGCGAGCATGGCGCTGAGCCTCGGACCCGGTCACGCAGCGGCCCTCGACGCACTCCAGCCGTCGCCCTACTGGGGCACCGAACGTATCTGGGACACGAGGGTCAACAATCACAACTCGATGTTCGGGCGTGACGGGCGACTCTGGCTTGCCGCGTCCGTGCGCGCTCCCGACAATCCCGCGTTCTGCAAACAGGGATCCGACCATCCGTCCGCCAGGGCGTTCCCGATGGATCGTGCGATTCGGCACCTCGCTGTCTTCGATCTGAAGACGCAGAAATACAGTTTCGTTGATACGTGCTTCTCGACTCATCATCTGCAGTTCGGTTACGACAACAACGACACGATCTGGACCAGTGGCGGCGGTCCCGTCGTCGGTTGGCTGAACTCGAAGATGTTCACGGAAACCGGCGACGCCGCGAAGTCGCAGGGGTGGACGGCACTCGTGCTCGACACCAATGGCAACGGCAAGCGCGACGCCTACATCGAACCCGGCGAACCGGCCGATCCCACGAAGGACACACGCATCAACGCAGCGTTCTATGCAGTAATGCCCAGCCCGGTTGACGGCTCAGTATGGGGTGCGGTGCTCGGCGTTCCGGGCGCGGTCGTGCGTCTCGCGCCAGGCGCCCATCCTCCAGAGACGGCGCTCGCCGAGGTTTACAACGTGCCCATGCCAGGATTCGGCGCGCGCGGTGCCGACATCGACAGCAAGGGTGTCGTATGGGTTTCCCTCGGCAGTGGCCACATGGGCAGCTTCGATCGCCGCAAATGCAAAGCCCCGCTGAACGGACCGAAGGCCACTGGCGACCACTGTCCCGAGGGCTGGTCGTTCCATCAGTATCCCGGCCCGGGCTTCAAGGGCATTGGCGAGAACAGCGCGGAGTCGAGCTATTACTCGTGGGTCGACCAGCACAACACGTTCGGCCTCGGCAACGACGTGCCGATGTCGACCGGTAATCTCAACGACGGGATCATCGCCTTCGCCAACGGACGCATGGTCGTCCTGCGCGTGCCCTATCCGATGGGCTTCTATGCGAAGGGGTTCGACGGCCGCATCGACGATCCGAAGGCTGGATGGAAGGGCCGGGGGCTGTGGGCCTCTAACGGCGACCGCACGCCGTGGTTGATTGAAGGCGGGAAGGGCACCAAGCCGCTCGCGGCGCATTTCCAATTGCGGCCCGACCCGCTGGCGAAATAGAGCGGTGTTGGTGAACGCCTACCAACACCGCATTGCGTTCTCGAAGATCTGAGCGAGCGACTCGGCATCGACTGCCCGAGGCGAGAGCTTCGTCAATCGTTCCTGCGCGAGCGTGCCTGCAATCAGTGCCGGAATGTCCGCTGACGTGTAGCCCACGTCGTGCAGACCATTCGGCACATGAAGCCGCTGCATGAACCACGTGATGCGATCGGCGAGCACGCGCCCCGCATCTTCCTTGCGACAGCGTGACACGTCGGCACCGAGTGCCGAGGCAGCCTCGAGATGCCGCTCGGGGCTTGCCGCACCGGTGAATGCAAACACGGCAGGCGCGTTGAGAATCACTGAAAAACCGTGCGGCACCAGCGCGTGGTCGTTCGGGTAGCCAGGCGCGCGATACTGCTTGACGCCGCCTGCCACTGGATACGCCATTGCGTGCGGCACGTGCACGCCGGCATTTCCAAAACCGATCCCGGCAAATGACGCTGCCAGCACCATGCTCGCTCTTGCCTCGTAGTCTTCCGGATCTTCGACTGCACGCACGAGATGAGACGCCACCATCCTCATGGCTTGCAGCGACCAGACGTCGCTGATCGGATTGGCGCCCTGGTAAGGAGGCCTCACTGAGGGGCGCTCGGGCCGCGGCCGATCGGTAAACGAAAGCGCGGTATAAGACTCGACTGCGTGGCACAGGATGTCGAGACCGGCGGATGCGGCCACAGCTGGCGGTGCAGTACGCGTATGGTTGGGGTCGAGAAAACCGAGCGTAGGCTTCAACAGCCGGCTCGAGATTCCAGTCTTTACGTGCAGTCGTGCCAGGTCGAAGATCGCGACCCCCGTTGTCTCGCTGCCTGTGCCCGCAGTCGTCGGAATAGCGAAGAGCGGCTTGAGCGGACCGGGGACCGGAAGTCCCTGACCGATCGGCTTGTTGACGTAATCGAGGAAGTCCATGGGCGGATGAGTCGTGTAGAGATTCACCGCTTTCGCCGTGTCGATCGACGACCCACCGCCGACGCCGACGAGGGCATCAAATGTGTGGCCGCGCGCGAAGTCGATCGCCTCCAACCACGACTGCTCGGTCGGCTCAACGTGGACGCCGTCATACATCACCCACTTCACGCCGTTGGCGTCCAGCGAATCGACGACGGCCTGCGCAGGGGGGAGCCTGGCGACCACGGGGTCGGTAACGATGAGGGCCCGACGAATGCCGCGATCGGCGAGGTCCATTCCGACCTCGCGCGTGACACCGGCGCCGTAGCGCACGGCCGCCACCGCCATCTCGAACGCTGTGTCTTTCTCAGACATGTCCTGCGAATGTAGCATTCCCGGCGGGTCCACCCTTCGACCTTTCTCGGGGTGCCCTGACCCTTCGACAGGCTCAGGGTCATCCCGAGCTAAGTCGAGGGATGAGCGATAGTCGAAGGGCAACAAACAGGACCCGCTCTATACGAGAGCCCGTAGAGCGCAGGGTTTAGCCTGCGCGACAATGGCGATGCATGATCGAAAGGCTTGCCGAACAGTTGCGTCGCGCGACACGGGTGACGATTCTCACTGGGGCAGGCATTTCCGCGGCCAGTGGCGTCCCAACCTTCCGTGGTGCCGGTGGACTCTGGCGTTCGTTCCGTGCCGAGGATCTGGCTACCCCCGAAGCCTTCGGGCATGACCCCGCCCTCGTCTGGGAATGGTACGAGTGGCGTCGGGCCAAAATCGCCTCGTGCCATCCGAACCCGGCACACGACGTGCTCGCGCGATGGACCCAGGAGTCACCTCATTACACCGTGATCACGCAAAACGTAGACGACCTGCACTTGCGCGCTGGCACTCAGCGGCTCGTGCGCCTGCATGGGTCGATCTGGGAGCTCGCCTGCTGGAATCGCTGCGGCGTCGACCTCTGGCGTGACGAGCGCGTACCACTGCCGACAAGACCCGCTACCTGTGTGTGCGGCGGTCTGGCGCGCCCCGCGGTCGTCTGGTTTGGTGAGCAATTGTCGACCCGCGACATGAATGCGGCTCTGGCCGCCTGTTCGTGCGACGTGTTCATGACGGTGGGAACTTCGTCTCTCGTCTATCCAGCGGCCGGACTCGTCCAACACGCGAAGGCGCGCGGCGCGTTTACGGCGGAAATCAATCTCGAAGCGACTCCGGCATCTTCCGCCGTCGATCTCGCCATCCAGGGCGGCGCCGAAGCTATCCTCCCAGAGGTCGCGGCACACCTACCCAAACGGGGGTAGCCGGTCCGCCCGGTCTCCGGGACCGCGCGAATGCGTTTGGCGCCGGCATCGAGTACCCGAACGACCTGTGGCAAGTGCGATTCGATGCGCGCGAAGTCCAGCGCAACTTCGATCCAGCGGTCGGGTTCGTGCAGCGCCGTGATTATCGTCGCTACCGCGGACAGGTCTATTACGGGCCCCGGCCACGGGATAACCGCGTTATTCGACGCACCGAGTACGACGCGAACATGGAGGTCGTTACCGATCTCCGCAACGAAATGCTCGAGCGTCTCGTCAACCTGACCGTCTTTGGCGTGCAGTTCCACAGTCAGGACAACTTCGGCGTGGAGGTAGACCCGAGCTACGTCCGTCTCGATCGGCCGTTTACGATCGCTCCCGGCATCACCTGGCTACATCATCAGCCTCAACGGCGAGTGGAATCAGATCGACCTGAAGGAAGGGAGCTTTGCGTCGAACGTACTCCGAGGTCACCTTTCATGGCGCTCGTCAACATCGTCCAGTTCGACACGATGAGCCGAGTCTTGGGGTGGCAGTCACGCTATCGATGGATCCTGAGGCCCGGAAATGACCTCTATCTCGTGTACACGCACAATTGGGTCGAGGAGCCGCTCGTTGACCGATTCGCCACTTTGGACCGTCGAGCCGCCTCTAAAGTGTTGTATACACACAGGTTTTAGGCGGATCTTGCGGGGGCCGACTGGGATATGCTGGATGTCGGGTTGGGCGGGCGCGGTCGCCTTCTCCTGGGCGGCACCCTCATACCTTCCCTCGACCGGCTCGGACATTCTGAGCCTGTCGAGGGGCAGCGTCCGACCGATTCCGACGCGGACTCAGCCGGCGGCTTCGCCCCGCTGGCTGAGC
>Ga0075429_100003112_pt1 | contig 14093 bp, 9 predicted proteins | sample RhiMetdeltSRZDD3_FD_75295 | JGI IMG/M metagenome (GOLD analysis project Ga0075429, IMG submission 75295) | Populus rhizosphere microbial communities from Tennessee, USA - Rhizosphere MetaG P. deltoides SRZDD3 | ecosystem: Host-associated > Plants > Roots > Rhizosphere > Soil | place: USA... | reverse complement strand
AGATCGTCGGGAGCATGGTAGTACGCGGGGATCAACATGTCGATCCCTTCAAATTCACTTTTTCAGCACCCTGCTAGAGGTTGAAATCACGCCAACGTGGGCGACCCCGCATTCCGATTGAAGTACAGCGACTCATCGCGGAAATGGCCACGGACAACCGCACATGGGGTGAGGAGCGCATCGCGGCGGAGCTTCGCGTGAAGCCTGGTCTCACGGTGTCGCCGCGTACGGTGCGTCGCTACATGCCGTCACGACCTCGACCCCGCGGGTGGCCGATCGGCCCAATCGTGGGTGGTGTTCCTCCACAACCATGCCGGCGCCGTACTCGCCTGCGACTTCTTCATCGTGGTAACTGCCACCTTTCAACGGCTGTATGTGTTCGTCCTTCTTCTTACGAGCCGCTCATCGCGTCGTTGCCCACACCCGTCTCGGCGGCCTGCATCATCACTACCAGCTGAAACGCATCGCAGCTTGAGTTTTTGCGGAGGACAACCGACCTGGTGCCCGCGCTCAGAGCGGCATGTGGCGGGCAGTCGATGTGAATTCGTCGCCCTCGACATCCACGAGCCCAACTTAAGCGCACGGATGGACTGGAAGCTGTGGGCATCCAGCGCGTTACGCTTCACGATTTGCGCCCAATTCCGGTTGCCGTGCACGCGAATCTAAACAAACGGACCAGATGCATTGGGGCATGTCGGCGCAATCGTATCGAGCTCAGCCGGAACGATTGGTTGCTACGCGAACCCGATAACGCACGCAACGCTTCCATTCATGTCTGCACATCAGGTAGCTCCCTCTGGATACAAGCGTCCGCATCTGATTCGCAGCATAGGATATGAAGACGCGGACGCGGCTCGATCGAAGGTGCCGACCGCCGGAAGAGGAGACGCGCGTGGGAGAGGATCCACTAGACGTGCTCGCGGAGGCCACGGGCGCCAGAGACCTCACGCGCGCGGAAGAAATCCGACTGCGGTATGCGGCGATCGTGGAGTGCTCAGATGACGCGATCATCGCCAAGACTCTCGACGGTGTGATTTCAGCGTGGAATGCTGCGGCGGAGCGGATGTTCGGATATACGGCGCACGAGGCCATCGGACAGCCGATCACCCTGATCATCCCTTCGGACTTGCACGAGGAGGAGCACGAGATTCTGGGGCGTCTTCGAGCCGGTGAGCGAATCGACCATTATGAAACTGTGCGCGTCACCAAAGCCGGCGAGTCTATCGATGTCTCACTAACGATCTCACCGTTGCGAGATCCCGCCGGGAGGATCTTTGGATGCTCCAAGATTGCTCGCGACATCACGACGGCCAAGCAGGCTGCGGCAGCGCTGCGGCGAAGCGAGCAACGGCTGAAACGCGAAGTGATGCAGGCGAAGACGCTCCAGTCGATCAGCACACGACTGATGTCCGAGTCGACGCCAGCCACCTTGTACGACCAAATTCTCGGCGCAGCAATGGAATTGATGGCGTCCGATGCGGCCTGCCTCCAGATGCTCGCAGCAGACGGCACGTCGCTCAGGCTCCTCGCGTGCAAGAATTTTCACCCTGACTGTGCGCCGTTTTGGGAACAGGTGGCTGGGGCCGGGAGCACCTGCAGCAAAGCGCTCAGTGATAACCAGCGAGTCGTTGTCGCTGATATCGAAGCGTGCGAATTCATGGTAGGCACGCGGGAACAGCTGGAATATCGCCGCGCAGGGGTCCGCGGCGTGCAGTCAACGCCGTTGCGGTCGCGAACCGGCCGGCTTCTTGGCATGCTCTCGACGCATTGGCGGACGCCACATACCCCAGCCGAAAATGATTTCAGATTCTTCGACGTGCTCGCCCGCCAGGCCGCGGATCTGATCGAGCGCACATTTGCCGAAGAGGCCCTGCGCGAAAGCGAGGAACGCTTCCGGCTCATCGCGCATACCGTGCCGGTCATGATCTGGCTGTCGGGTGCGGACCACGAGATCAAGTTTCTCAATCAGACATGGTTGGATTACGCCGGACGGCCATTGGATACAGCGGTGGAAACGCTACAGGCCGCGGTCCTCCACCCAGGCGAAGTGGAGGGATGCCGCAAGGTGTACAGCACGGCCTTCGAGCAACGTAAGCCGTTTCAGCTGGAGCATCGGCTCCGACGCCACGACGGCGAGTATCGCTGGGTGGTGACAGCGGGCGTGCCGCGCTACAGCGCGGCCGGGTCGTTTGTTGGTTACATTGGCACGAGCGTGGACATCACCGAGCGGAAGCTTGCGGAAGGGGTGCTTTCCAGTCAGAAGCTCATCGAAGCCCACGAGGAGGAAAGCAGCCGAATCGCCCGGGAGCTGCACGATGACATCAACCAACGGCTGGCGGTGCTGAGCATACGTCTCAGTTACCTGACGAAAGGTCCGCCGGCTTCAACGGCCGGGTTCAAGCAGGAGATCGGCGAAGTCAGCCAGGAGATTGCGAATCTTGCGGCCGATATACAAGCGGTGTCGCACCGCCTTCATCCCGCGAAACTGGAGATCTTGGGTCTGGAAAGGGCGGCGGCTGCGTTCTGCGATGAGGTGACGAATCGGCACGGTCTGACGATTGACGTTCAGTTCGAGAACATCCCGGCAGCGCTCTCCCGGGACATCTCCCTTTCTCTCTACCGCGTCTTGCAAGAAGCCCTGCAGAACGTCGTCAAGCACAGCGCCTCGCGTCACGCCTACGTCTCGCTAAAAGGTCAAAACGACACTATCAACCTGACAGTCGAGGATTCGGGGGCCGGCTTTGACCCTGAGGAGACGATGCGAGGGCGTGGGCTCGGCTTGACCAGCATGAATGAGCGGTTAAAAGTCGTGGGCGGACACCTTTCCATCCACTCGCAGCTTGGGCTCGGCACGACGATTCACGCTGTCGCACCTCTTTGTCTTCCAACGCAGTCTACAGATGAAGTCGCGTGATGCGAGGCGGCTGCCCCTAACCAATGCGGTTACCGAGTCTCTGGGCTCGGAGCGCGCCTTTTTCGAACAGCCAGTGGAGGGCGCACGACAGAGAACGTGAGGCAGACGAACCGCTCCGTCGACGATCGTCACCGCGAAGAAACACATGAGGAGCCTGTGAGTGGCGAATTCGTAGATCGCTGCAGTGATCGCGTTGCGGATTGACCTGTGCTCCGCAAAAACAAATCGCGGCACCTGTTTACCGACGAGCGACGCGATAGCAACTAGCACAGTATCATCGCCACACGTGCTCTTAACGGCGCTCGCCCTCCTCGCTGACCTGTGGCGCCTGTTCCGGCTCATGTTCCGGTCCCGAACGCAACTGGCGGCCGAGAATCTGTTCCTCCGGAAGCAGCTGGCGTGTTACATCGAACGCCAGATCCGACCGCGCCGCACGGACAATGCCTCGCGAATCGCACTCGCCCTCCTGTCGCAGTTCGTCGACTGGCGTGAGCTCTTGACCATTGTGCGGCCCGAGACGCTCGTGCGGTGGCACCGAGATCTCTTTCGTTTCTTCTGGCGGCTGAAGTCCCGTCATCGGGGCCGACCCCGCATTCCCACTGATGTCCAGCGACTCATCGCGGAGATGGCGACCCAGAACCGCACCTGGGGCGAGGAGCGCATCGCGGCGGAGCTCTGCGTGAAACTCGGTCTGACACTGTCGCCGCGCACGGTGCGACGCTACATGCCATCGCGGCCTCGGAGTCGTGGCGGCCAATCAACCCAATCGTGGACCACGTTCCTGCACAATCATGCGGGCGCCGTCCTCGCTTGCGACTTCTTCATCGTAGTCACTGCCACTTTTCAACGGCTGTACGTCTTTGTCATCCTCGACATCGACTCACGCCGAATCGTGCACTGGAATCTCACCGACCATCCCACGGCAGAATGGACAATCCAGCAGTTCCGCAACGGCCTTCCTCTGGATGGCGCGTATCGCTTTCTCGTCCACGATCGCGACGGCATCTTCGCGCTAGCCGTGGACGAGGCCCTTCGGTCGATGTCGCTCCAGGTGCTCAAGACGCCGATACGTGCGCCGCAAGCGAACGCGTACTGCGAGCGCTTCATCGGAACGGTTAGGCGCGAGTGTCTCGATTGGGTCATTCCGCTCAACGAGCGGCATCTCCGGCGCACCTTGGCGGAATGGATCCCCCACTACAACCGTGAACGACCGCATTCCGCGCTTGGCCCTGGACTTCCTAACCAACCGCCAGCTCCTACGGTACTGACTGGCCATCAACTACCACCGACGCATCGTGTCGTGGCCCGCGCGTGTCTTGGTGGCCTGCATCATCACTACCAGTTGGAACCAATCGCAGCGTGAGTTTTTGCGGATCACAGCCCTCAGTGCCCGTCTTTAATCCGCCGCCTCGCGATTGCTGTCCTAGTGTCCTAGCTGGCCCAGGACTTTCTACCCACTCCATATTCTGTGCATCTGAATTCCACCGGGATAGAGAAGCCTAGGACATCTAGGACATCTGGGACAGCCCTTCGCCGAGGCGACTGTGGGATGGGGAGGGCTATGTTCGCCGGGGAATGCGACCACGATCCTTAGAGCCACGCGCATAATGATTCTGGGCTTACAGAGCAGCCAAAGCCAGCGTGGATCGCATCATGATTCGCCTCATTCAGAGCCTGCTGCTTGCACTCGTCATCGGCTGCAGTTCCGAGCCGCTGAATGGCCCCACCAGCGTCGAGGCCGCCCAGCCTCTCCCAACGGTCACCCGCGTCATCGGCGACACAATAGTGGTTGAAGGAATCGGCACCGTCAGGCCCTTGGCGTGGACACACCCGAAACGGTGGACCCTTGACGCCCGGTCCAATACTTCGGCAAGGGAGCCTCAGACTTCACGAAACAGCTTGCGACGGGGAAGCGCGTGCGGCTGGAGTTCGACCAGTAGGGGACAGACTCCTACGGCTGGCCTCGTGAGATCGGCTGCAGGCCAGCCTCGATCATTGTTTCCAGATCGCAAAGTTCAGGCGCAACTTTTTGCGCCCGAGCAGTTCCCGCCAGTCGACAAACAGCACGCCGGAAATCGGCAGCAGACCGGCGGCCGCCGTCAAGCCCGTTTGCCACGACACCTTGCCGTGCAGCAGGTTGGTTGCTTCGTCCGCGGTCGCTTTGGCGGTGAAGAGAACCCAGGCGTCGCCGAGGAATTTGCCGATGGCGAACCCTGGCAGAATATTCCATGGGTTCACTTGCGCCATGCCGGCCGCGGTGAAAAGGGCCGTTGTCGAGAGTGGTGAAATCGCATAGAGCATGACAAACGTGTTCGCCTGCCAGAATCGCCCGCCGAGTCTTTTTCCCAGAAGGAGAGGTTGTCGTTCTCCCAGCGGCGGAAGATTCTGGCCGACAGGCGCGGCATGTAGAGCGTGAGGATGTAACGGCCGATCACCGAGCCGATTGCGCCCGCCCCGATGATGGCCCACGGATTCGGGTTCCATTTGACGATGATGAAAGCGAGGATAGTCCACGCGGGCGGCGCGAACACCGGAATTGTGTCGACGAGAAGAGCGGCGGCGAACGCCGCAAAATACAGCTCCACGGCCGTTGATTGTATTGGTCGAGTTACTTACTGCGAGGATACCCGATCCGATCACTCAACAAACCGCTGTCATCAGTCAGCCGATGCGTGCGCGGACGCGGCGACAATGGCTCCGTGGAACAACTGGACGCGCCTCGAGCCAATGCAGTTCGAGTAGGAGGCAGGTCTTTGTTGGCAGATTATCTGCCTACTCGTTTGCCAGTATTTTGATCCGCGGAAGTGTTGGCTTCTCCTAGCAACGTGCGACGCGCTGGTCCGTCCTTACCTTTGTCAACGTGCCACATATACCGGCACGCCTCACATCGGAAAAAATCAACGTTTGGAGAATAGAAGACCTCACCGAGCGGCACCACACGTCGCTGATTGCATTGGGGACAGTGGGTTCGCGCTGAAACCATGTTGCACCAGACTCTCGGTTCTATGGCGCGGCCCCGTTCACCAACAAGCTGCGAGGGATCGGCGTGCTAATTCGGCGGCAGACAGAAGTAATCTGCTACTGGCCACGCATAGCCGCGCCCTGGATACGACGCACACGGTGTGCCGAGCGTGACTGTGCTGGGAGCATTGCGCCGGAATGGACCCGCCGATTTCTGTGTTCTCAAACTTGAACAGCACTCACATCCCGCTAAACTCGCGGGTCTCGTTTCAGCGCACTTGTGATTCGTAGTTCTTGGTATGGCACATTTGGGTCAGCGCAGGGTGTTCAGAAAACCGGCAACAATGGTCGGCGCGTGGGTGAGTTTCTGGTGTGTGAACTGCGGCGGTTGGCAATGGAGTGCTCACGACCCGGCGCGTGGGAGGACAAGCCCCGGCCCACAGTCGTGCGGCTAGTCAGCGAATTGGCACAGCCGTCATGCAGTGTCTAAGAGCGTGTAACAAAACCCCAATCGGCACCCGTCGGGTACGTGCCTTCGGGCCGATTACTAAACACTGGCCGACTACTCGGGAGTAATCCGATTGTGGGAGCGCATCGGCCTGGCCGCCGGTTCGATTCCTGTGCGGCTCACCGACGCACGGCAGTGAGTTCGGGCTCGATGTGCGTCAACCTGACGGTCTATTCGTAGCGCAAGGCCGGGGACGACCGCCGCGAGCAACGCGACGGCGGTCAGCAACGATAGCGCCCGAGAAACACGACACCGTCCGTCGCCTTCACTCCGTATAGCAGGTTTGACACGAAGTGAGTGGATGCAAAAGCACCGGCCACGCCGACGGCGCCCCCGACAACGAGAATCCGACGCGTTCCCAAAACACGAGCACGGGATGTGACTTCGCTGGGCGGCACCGAGCGCTATCCGAACACCGGGTAACAACGGGTTCACTGGTTCGTCGCGCGAGACTGTATGCCACAACGCCATAGGCGGCGTTTCGCGGATCGCGGCTTAGATGCATCCGTCAGTAGTAGAGAAATAGTCCTTGATTTATCGGTCTTATTCTGAATAAGATACCCACTGTGACTGATGCACCACCAAGCCTGCCTGGCAAAGAACGGCTCATTCTCGAGCTGCTGATCGCGGAGGGCCCACAATTCGGGCTCCAGCTCGTGAAGCTTTCCGAGGGTGCCCTGAAGCGGGGGACTGTTTACGCCACGCTCGCGCGCATGGAGGGCAAGGGCTATGTGGAGTCAGAGCAAGAGACTCTGCCCCTAGGCGCAATCGGGCTTCCGCGCCGGATCTTCCGTCCAACGCCCCTCGGCAGACGCGTGCTGAACAGCTGGGTCCTCTTCGCCCGGGAGTTTGCCCACGAGGTACCACGATGAAGAACTCATCTCAGAACCTGTCCCCACCCGGAGCGATCTTCCTCCGAACGGCTCGCCTGCTTTACGCCGACCATGCCGTCTCTGGGGTGTTTCTGTCGGCGATCGCAGACTTTCAGAACGAACTTCGAGAAGCGGGCAGCAATCGCGTGGCGCATTTCGTCGTTCGCTGCCGTTGGTACTGGGCGCTCCTGGCGCTCCTGGTGTCCACCCCGTTCTTCGTATCGAAGTCGCTGCGCGCCGACCACGCCGCGTTGACCAGTACGATCGCCTCCGGCTGGCTGTTCGTTGCTCTGTACGCATTACCTTTCGCGGGTGCCTGGTCATGCTTTCGGGAGTTCATGATCGCGGCGACTGCGGGCGGATCGGTGCTCGCGTGTGCGATGCGTGCATGGAACGACCAGCGTTCATCGGTTCCCGGGATCGTGGGCCGGCAGATCTCATGGGATTCGGCGACCGCCCATTCTGAGCCGCCGGTGCTCACTGCGAAGTTCCTTGATCCTTCAGTGACGCCAGCGCGCTTCGGTTAAGCCGATTCCGCACCTCCTCGTGCCGGCACTTCGATGAGGGCTATCGCACTACCGCTCATGTCGGAGCGAAAGGGGACGCCAATGTCTACGACGACAAACCGGGTTATTGCTCTCACCGTGCTCGCGTTCTCTCTTTCATTCGTTCCCGTGTACGCCCAGCCACTGACGCAGCAGGAACGGGACTCGTTGCTGACGCACCTGCAGCAGACGCGACAGGCCTTCCTCGATTCAATTGCAGACCTGTCTGATGCGCAGTGGACGTTCCGGGCAGGTCCGGACCGCTGGTCAATCGCGGAGGTTGCCGAACACATCGCGATCAGCGAAACGACGATCCTTCAGCTTGTCACGGACACAATGCTGAAGGGTCCGGCCATCCCGCGGAATCCGAACACAGTGTCTGACGAGAAGCTGCTGGCGTGGCTGCTCGATCGCACCAGCAGGTTCCAGGCGCCCGAAATGCTCAAGCCGACGAACCGCTGGGCCACCCGCGATGCGCTGACGAAAGAGTTCCTCGCCGCGCGGGAGAAAACGAGAACATACGTAACAACCACTACCGACGATCTGCACGGACACGGCGGGCCGCACCCCGCATTCAAAATGCTCGACAGCTATCAGTGGTTGCTGTTGCTGTCCGGTCACTCAGCGCGTCACACCGCACAAATCGAGGAAGTAAAGGCGAGTACCGGGTATCCCGCAAAGTAGAGAGCAGGGCGTTTCACGGCGTTCGTTCGAGTGGTCATACTTCCGAGAAGGGAGGCCTTCATGTCCGAGGCCGTGCGACCGTCGACTCTACTCACCAAGCCGCTGACCGCAGGTCGTTCATTTGCCGCAGCCAGGCGCCAATCCGGTTCCAACTGGCGAAAGTTAGGGTCACCACAATCTAGCCGGTAAACATTGACGAAATCGCCGTGCCGGATCTCACACCGATCTCACAGCACGACCGACGAGATCGATCTCGCAGGCAAAACTTGAAACCAAATTCGATATCAAATCGGCGCGCCAAGCGACGTCCCGCCAGCGTCGTGGAAACGCAATTGAGCGAACCTGGAATGACGTGCTCGGCTCGAGGCCCAACCGTCAAGGTCACGTACAATAACCTGTTGCAACGATACCTCGCCGAGTCGACGAGCGTGTCGTAGGTCTACGGTCAGACGTGACTGCGGCGGGAGTGCAGGTGATGACACAGAACGCACCGGGGATGCTCGATCGCATTGCCAAGGGTTGGACTGATCTCGTCGTCGACTACGTCGCGCAGGATGGCGTCGTGAATGGGACCAGTCTGATGCAATCGTGTGTCTATTACGGTGATCTCACGGCCGTCAAATATTTGATGGCACAGGGTGAGACATTGGCAACGATCGGAGAACGCCCTTTGTTCAATGCCGCGTTCTTCGCCCATCATCGGCTCTGTCAGTTCCTGCTCGAGCAGGGCTACGATGCGAACGCGGCCGAGCCAGACACGGGCGAAACGGCGCTCCATGCGGCAACGAGCAAACTGAACGGGCCGGCCTACGACGAGACCTTGCGGGTTCTCATCGCCGGCGGGGCGAATGTGAATGCCGTGACGAAGCCGGGCGTGGAGACGGGGACCTTGATGCGTGACGTCGTGACCAGGGGCGAGACGCCGTTGCACCGGGCCGCGGCGTTCGGCAGCACCGTGACTATTCGCATCCTTCTCGACGCGGGCGCGGTCATCGACGTGAAAGACGCCAACGGCGAGACCCCGCTTGGGTGGGCCAGTTGGCACCGGCGCCCGATCGCCATTCTCGGCCTGTTGTGCTACGGCCCTTATGTCGGCACCATCACCAAGCGGCACCTCGAACAGGACCAGACCTACCAGCTCGGCGCCGGCTAGAGCGTGATCCGCCACGGAACGGCCCGTGTATCCGTTCACCAACGGCGACTACGTTCGCCATGTCCCGAATTACACCCGCGCGCACGACGTCGATAGCGTGGATGCGATGCCTGATCCCCTCGCGGCAATTTGCGACTTCGGTAGCAAATGAGAAATTCTCCGTACGGCGAAGATTGATGGTCGCGCAGGACAGATCCCGTCACGCTGATCGCCGATCGAATCTGGCCAGACGTTCAGCATCCGTCGCGAACGCCTCTGGCAGCACCTTAATTGCGATCTGGCGGCCGAGGTTGGTATCAATGGCGCGATAGACCTCGCCCATCCCGCGCATGCCGATCTGGGCGCCGATTTCGTACGGGCCGAGGCGAGTGCCAGCGGTCAAAGGCACGGCGAACGGCCGAAATTGTAGACGAGGGCAGTGCGAGAGCAGATACGTAACGAGTGACGGCGAAGGGACTTCCGATCCGGTGCCAATCTTCAGAAGCCACTGGGAGATTTTCCTGGACCAGTCGCGTCACCGCAACAGCCGACCCCCGCTGAAGCGCGGTTCAGAGGGGAAGGGCCGCGCGATTCTGAGCCAATTGTCCAGCAAGCGGCTGTGGGTGCTACGGAGTGATAGATCTAGATGTCAGGTTCGACATGCGTCTCATAGCAATCGTCACAGCCCTTGTGCTCGGTGCCTTGGGGTCCGCATTTGCGCAGACGCCGACACCCGTTCAGCACCCATACGGTCTTGATCCGTACAAGCCTAGCGATGCAGAGCTCCTGAGAAAATACAGTGGCGTGCTCGCGGCTCAGACGCCACTTCTCGAGCTTCGCAGGCTCGATCCTTATACACCCAGTCATGCCGCCTTGCTACGTGCTCTGGGTGGCGCGATGCCGCTGTGGGCGATTTGGTACCCCAGCTCCCCCTCCCGGACGCCCTTTCCCACGACGGGCGCAACTTCGCCACGAAGCAACGACCGCCGTCCACGCTCGAATGGGCCATGACTGTTGACGACCAGATGGAGCGACACGAGGCGCTCGTCGGCGACGTCAGGAACCGTGTAGGAAAGTGAGCCGGCCGGCCTCGGTATGGAAGTCAAGTTCCAGCTCGCGCACGCACCACGCGGGGAATTTCAGGCTGCCGATCGCGCAGACACGTAACCGCAGGAACTCGCAGGCGTTAACTCTCCGGTAATGGCGCAGGAACTTCGGACGATCCGACACGCTTCGAAAGACACTTGGCGACTACTGAGGAGTGACTTCTACCTGAAGGACACACTCGGTCCCTACTCCGCGCGCAGGGCTGTCATGGGGTCGAGCCGCAAGGCACGGTACGCCGGCAATAGGCTTGCCATTAACGCGACAAACGCCAGCGTGGCCCCTACAGCGGCAAGTGTCAGCGGATCTGATGCGCTCACGCCAAAGACGAGCGTTTCCATGACCTTCGCTGACGCGATCGCCGCGCTCGTTCCGGCCGCGATGCCGACGAGCGCGGGCCGCATGCCCTCAACGATCACGAGACGAAGGACGTCGGCTCTCTGCGCGCCCAGTGCGGTTCTGAGCCCGATCTCGCGGCTGCGTCCCCGGACGATGTGCGAAAGCACGCTGTAGATTCCGACTGCGGCGAGCAGCAGCGCGACTCCTGCAAAGACTCCGAGCAGCAGCGCACTGAAGCGCTGCGGCGTGAGTTCCCGGTCGAGCACCTGCACCATCGTCCGGACATCGGCGACCGGCTGCTCCGGATCGATCGCGGAGATCGCTGCAACGGCAGGCTGAGCGAGCGTGGCGGGCGGCACTGATGTCCGTATGGCAAACGTCGCCTTGGCATACTGGTCGGGCGTGTAGAAGTACACCGTGGGCGTGGTGCCTTCAATTAGGCTCCGCTGCTTGACGTCCCCCACGATTCCAACCACCTCACGATGCAGCGTCCTCGACAGGACCGGTAATCTCGCGCGGCGTCCAATCGGATCGTCGGCTCCCCAATACAGCTTTGCGGCCTCCTGACTGATGAGCAGCACGTCCGTATCGCTGTCGGCAACGTCGCGTCCACGCAGCACCGGAATCCCCATGGCGCGCACGTAGCCGGGACTGATCTGCCGGACCTGCACGACCGCCGCGTCGCGCCGAGGCCCCTGTCCCTCGAGGCCGAGAATCTGTGCCGAGCCGCCGGCGGAAAACGGCAGGTCATCGATGGTTCCCGCGGCCGTGACGCCCGGCAGTGCGCGAATGCGCTGCAACGCCGCTTCGACGAATGCCGACCGCTGCCCCGGCGTCGGGTACCGCGTCTCGACCAGTCTCACCCGCATCGTGAGCACGTTGTTCGGATCGAAGCCGGTGTCGCCGGACCTCAGAGCCAGCAAGCTCTGGATCATCACGCTGGCGCCCATCAACAACACCAGCGACAGCGCGACCTCGCCAACGATCAGCACGCGGCGCGTACGGACGCCGATCGCACCGTCGCTCCGCCCGCCTTCCTTGAGCGCGTCGTTGAGGCCGGACCGGCCCGCGCGCACTGCCGGCAGCGTGCCCGCGAGGATGCCGGTGAGCATCGACATCCCGAGCGCGAACAGCAGCACGCGCCCGTCGATCGAGATTTCCTCCGCCCTCGGCACCTGGGCGGCAAGCAGAGTCGAGGTTGACGTGAGTGTCCCGTATGCGAGCAGCAGCCCGAGCGCGCCACCGGCGCCCGCGAGCAGCACGGCTTCGGTCAACAGCTGCTGAAACACGCGTCCGCGGCCGGCACCAAGCGCCGAGCGAATCGCGATCTCCTTGCGTCGGCTCAGCGCGCGAGTGAAGAGCAGGTTGCCGACGTTGGCGCACGCGATGAGGAGGACCAATCCGACCGCGCCGAGCAGCAAGAGCAGCAGCGTGCGGCTGTTGCCGACGATGTCCTCCTGCATCGCGATGACCGCGGCTCCCCAGCCGTCTCCGTCCGTTTGGGGAAACTCACGCGCGAGCTGTGCGGAGATCGCGTCCATCTCGGCCTGCGCCTGTGCCAGTCCGACATCTCGCTTCAGACGCGCCACGGCGTCCCGATTGTGATTCCCACGGGCGGCGCGCTGCTCGTCAGTGGTTGCGAGCGGGATCCAGACGTCGCTCGCCATCCCCCTCCATGACGCGACCGAGGCAGTGGCCGGCATGACACCGACGATGTTGTACGCTTCGTCGTTGAGCCTCACCGTGCGGCCGATCACGTCCGGGCGTCCGGCGAATTCGGCTCTCCAGAACCGGTCGCTCAGGATGACGACGTGCCTGCCGCCTGGCGTGTCCTCTTCTTGCCGAAAGACGCGTCCGAGCGCTGGTCGGGCTCTGACGACCTCGAAAAAGCCCGCGCTCACGGCTGTCGCACGTACTGTTCGCGCGGTACCGGTGCCCGCGAGCGCAAGCTCCCTGAAGCCGCAGCATTGATACAGGGCCATGCCCTCGAACGACTGCGCACCCCGCTGCCAGCTGTCGAACTTGCCTGCGGAGACATCGAAGGGTCCACCGTCAGGGCCCGGGGTGCTGGTGAAGAGTCGCACCAGGCGTTCCGGCTCCTCGAAAGGCAGCGGACGCAGCAGGACTGCGTTCACGATACTGAAAATCGCGGTGTTGGCACCGATGCCGAGCGCGAGCACGCTGACGACGGCAACCGCGAACGAGGGTCTCCGGGACATCACCCGGAACGCATAACGAAGATCGGCGAACACGGTACGCATCCTCGAGTCTCCCTGTGGCGAGCCAACCACCAATGGATTAGGGCGAACGGGTGGGGGCGCAGCCAGGCAGCGCATCGTCTGCCACCAGAACCAGGCGCGGGCGGCGACCGGCGAATCGCCGCTGCGCGTCTCGAACTCTTCTTCAAGATCCCCGACGATGAAGTCGCGCCACTCGTCGGACAGCCGTCTGGTCAACAGCCAGATCGCGAGCCGAGGCGGAGCGGTCGTGCTTTTCACTTCAGCTCCAGGCGGCTCTGGAGGCCGTCCGCCATCGCGGTAAAGGCACGGTACGCCTGGCGCAGTGCCGCGACCCCGGCGGGCCTTAGCGCGTAGAACTTGCGGCGGCGGCCACCTCGCTGCGGAGTGGGCTCGCCGACCCACGACTTCAGAAAGGCCTTGTTCTCGAGCCGATCGAGGGTGGTGTAGACGGCGTTGATCGACACATCCCGACCCGAGCGGGCGTGAATCTCTTGTCGGATGGCCGCGCCGTACGCAGAGTCCTCGAGCTCGAGACGAAACACACCGAGAAGCACGAGCTGTTCGAAATCGCCGAGGACCGGGGTCTTGTTTCTAAACCACATTGTGGGGGATATTACCACGGGAATTACCGCTGCGAGTGTTAGAAGAAGTGCGTGGTCTAGCGTTGACTCTCGATAAACGGTACGACTCTATCGGGAGTGACCTGGCGTACGGACGCACGCATTGAGCTCGACGTTCACTCGCCGGGTCACTCTCGATAGAGCCGTTTGGACCAAGCCGCTGGCGTTTGCGGC
>Ga0075429_100003111_pt1 | contig 14095 bp, 17 predicted proteins | sample RhiMetdeltSRZDD3_FD_75295 | JGI IMG/M metagenome (GOLD analysis project Ga0075429, IMG submission 75295) | Populus rhizosphere microbial communities from Tennessee, USA - Rhizosphere MetaG P. deltoides SRZDD3 | ecosystem: Host-associated > Plants > Roots > Rhizosphere > Soil | place: USA... | reverse complement strand
AATTTGAAGACGGCCAAGGCGCTCGGCCTCAACGTGCCTGCGGCAATGCAAGCGCGCGCCGACGAGATGATCGAATAGCGTGTCAATGTCCGCTATTGGCCCAAAGCAGACATAAGCCAGTGCAACGCACATGTCCGCTTTCGGGGGTAAAGCAGACATGACGTTTTTCGGCGCACATGGCATGAGGCGACGGGAATTTCTGGGTATCCTCAGCGGTGCGGCGACGTAGTGTCGAGCGGCGTGTTCGGTACGCAGACTTATGCAATCCGGGTGTCTTTTCCAGGATCGACATCGTCGACCGGAGGATGCCGTATTGCGATCGTTGATCCAGGCACGACGGTGAGCTCGACGCAGGGCACGCTACTGGCGGCCAACTTCGCAGAGGTCTTCCGCTGCACACCTGGTCAACGTGTTTCCGCGATCTCGAATGATGCGGGGACATTCTCGCTATCGATCACTGAATTGACCGACTGATGCCGCACGACAACAGCTGGGTCGACGACCTGGCGCCAGATGAAGCGCAGGCGGCCCTTGATGCTTTGAAGGCGAACAAGGCCCCGCTCACGGTTCGCGAGGTTGTTGAACTTCGGAAGCTGAGGCTGGCGCTACAAGCGAAGGCGGAGGGCCGTTAAAACCCAAGCGCCTTGCGGTCACGTTCGACGCGGCGTCTTTCCGCCTTTGTCGGCCCCAAGCGCCTTGCGGTCACGTTCGACGCGGCGGCATTCCGCCTTTGTCGGCCGTGGTACCTTCAGAGCAATCGCGCTTTCGATGTTCCTGCGCTCGCGCTCGTTTCGGGGTAGCTTCAGATTATCGAGCTGCAACGTCACTTTCTGCCAGAAGTAATAGCGCTTGTGTACAATTTGGATTGCGCTATCGGTTATGCCGCCAAGATAGGTTGCGTGTCGCTGTGTAGGCTTACCCTTAACGCGGACGTTCTCAGCCAGAATAGCGGCGTTGTGAATATCTCCGCCGCCGGCCCGGCGGCCAAAAGCGGGGCGTCGTCGTTTGCGGGTTTGCCATCGAATATACATGGGACAGGTAGTGTATAAAAAAGCGGCGCGCCGCGCCAAGGTTTATACACTACGCACTAATTGTCTGCCCGGGCTGTCCTCCTCCACCTGGGTAGCAATAGCTCCGCACGGTATGCCGGATGAACGCAGCCGTGCGGGGGACTCCTCGCTCCGGGAAAAGCTCCTATCTAATGGGTAGTCAGTTTGAGGAGCGTACCCCATCGCCATCGCCTTACGTAGGCAAGACGACATCGATGACGCGCGCGTGACCAAGAACGAGACGCTGGATCGCCGTGGCAAGAAGTGGTTCCGCTACGATGCCCCGGACAAGCGGTTGTTCAAGCAGTTGCAAAAGACACTGATGACGTCGCCGGATTAGGGATCGCTCGGGGCCGTCGAGAACCTGGATCAAAGTCAAAAATCCGAAGGCGCCCGCTGCAACCCGCGCTATAGATTGGACGCTTTGAGTCCAACGCAAGATGATCTTGTACCATATCACCAGTAGCGAGAATGCTGCCGCGATAAAGCGCGATGGCTTTCGCGATACAGGCGGCAGCTACATGACCGAAAGTGAACATCGCGGCGTTGAACATCGCGGCGTGTGGCTATTCGACCGCCCACTCGACGCCAATGAAGGCGCGTGGGAGGATACGGCCATCGCGGTCGATCTTCCTCTGTCCGAAGCTGACCTGGATCAATACGAATGGAAAGAGGAAGGTAAGGCCTATCGCGAGTGGCTGATACCAGCCGCAATAGTCAACAAATACTGGTGGCCAAAATAGGACCCCCGCGCTTCTCTTCCCCGGCGTCAAACCCTCACCGGCACTTTCGCTTTCCGCAACAGTGCGCCGACAGTCTCGCGGAGGCTCCTACAGGTACGCTCCAGCCCCTCCAGCGTGTGGAACGTGCCTGATCCTGTGCGGATGTAACGTGCTCTCATGATCACATCGCTGTCGGCCATTAACGCAAGCACATCTCTATCTTCATCATTGATCGTAAGACCATGCCCTTCAGCCTCGGTGGCGAGCTGGGAAAACCTGTGGCCAAACTTGTGCTTTAGATCATCAACGTTGTAGTGCTGTCTCAGTAGTGCTTTCAGATAAAGTTCAATGGCGTGATAGTACAAAGTCCGCACAGGGCTATCGGCATGACCACCTTCTACCTTCGTGTTCGCTAGCGTGTGCGCGGCCCGCCAGAAAGCTTCGGCAAGATTGAATAAGCCCAATGATGTGGTGCGGTAATCGTCAATAATCTCCTCGGGCTGCGCGGTAGCTGCCTGTGGCGGCTTGTCAGCTTCCGTCATTTGGTCCCTTCCCCTCAAAGAATGGTTACACGGCGGGACGCGTCATTCGGCCACTACGCGCTCACGGACTGAACTCCATGACGCTCATCTCATAATGAAACAGGAGAAAGGCTTCCGAGGTGTGAACCTTAACGATCTGCTTAAAGATTTCCTGATCCTCCAAGACCACATCCTTAAATTGAGCGTATTCGGAGGACTTTTCAATCGGCTCCCATGCCTGGTTGGGTACTTCGTGCAGCATGACCGTCTGCTCGACTCCGCTGCTGCTTGCCTTCTCTATCCGCCAGAGTGATATCTGTTTTGTCTCTGTTGGAGGAGGAATCCGCACCAGCATCTTGATCACCTGCCATGTCTTCCCTGCCGGCACCTGAAAGATGGTGTCCGTGTATGTGTTTTGGGGGAGTATGATGGCCGCGCCGCCACCATGCTTGATCGTAGCCTGATAGGACTTCGGCACGCTGGGCATGTGTTTCCTCCTATGCGGTCATTCGCCAATCTCCAGGCCCTTCGCGAATTTCACAGTTCAGGATCTTAGTCCCACGGCCAACCCGTCGGGTGGTAACAGGGGTAATTGATCTTGCCGCCAAAGCCCGGCGTATGTCCGCTTTGGGTCATAGGGGACATTGGCTCGTAGCGAAAACGAGTTAGGAACTGATAGATATGAGCAATAACCCGCTACAAAGGCCGCACCAAGACCAAGCTCGTCGAGCGCGATTTCCCACATCACGTTGAGATGATGGTGCCGGAATTTGGCTTTGGCGCACATATAGACGCAATGTACGACTGGCATCACGCTCGCGGAGTGCTGGCGCTGCATGGCAGCGGCTGGCGCGATGAGAATGGCCGATTTGGATTAGGTGGTGCTTCGTAGATCCGAAGTTAGCCGAAGTTTTTGCTGCTGAGTTCGCCGCATTCACTCTGAAGAAATGAGGGGCGGCGGGCCTAAACCTTGATCAACTCGGTCGTGTGCTCCTGCGAATCGAAGACCGTAACCACGACGACCGGATAGGCCTTCTTGATCGCAGTGCCAGCAGTGGCCGCGGCATCTTTGCTGCTGAACGACCGTTTGATTTGCCCATCTACTTTTAAGAGGAAACGCTCCTCACTCGGCCGAGCCTGAGCCTTTGGCTCGGCTAAGTCATCTCTATTGGACGGCCGTCTCAGCGTTGATCGTGGAACCATAGCAGCTTCATAAAAAATTCCGCGCCGTAGTCAGGAGTGGGTTACACGGGCAACCATGGCGCGGTAGGCGTTCTCGACGGTGTTGCGTAATTGGCTACATAGACGGCACGAGCGCGCGCCTAATCAACAACATCTCAGCACCATTCGCGTATTAAGTTTAATGCCGCGCCGGTTCCCCGATCCGCCCGTGTTGCAAGGAAATGACAGTTTATGTCATTCGAATCATCGTCGGACATTCGCGGTGGAATACGCCTGAGCGCTTCTTGCGAGTAACCGGTTGCGGTGTTCGATTGCCACGCTTCCTCCCAAGACTTGGTCCGGCTGCCGGCGCGGCCGGGCCTTTTTGTCTTCCACGATCAGCGCTGAAAGTTGGCCGGCGACGAATAGTTTGTCGTCACCGGATTGTCGGGTCTCGCAGGATTATAGCCCTTGACCAACGTCGGCAGCGGCAGGTCGTGCGGGTAGTACGTCCAGAACAGGAACGCCGTACCGAACAGAAGGGCCGTCAACACGCAGCCGCGAACCGTGCGCCCTAGGGAGAGGGCCGTTCCAAGAAAGTTGCAGACAAAAACGAGAAGCACCAACGCGACGAAGTAATTCCAATTTACGTTCGCCCAGTCGATTGGCAAGGCAGCCAGCTTCTCCATGAGAATCTCCGCCGTGAGTCGAGACTAGACCTCCAGGGTGTTCGATTTGAACGAAGGAAGAATGAACACTGATTTATAGCCGGAACAGGCCGTCAATGTCGCTTTGGCTCACGAACGGACGTTCGAGAATACATCAGGTGCAGCGAGGGTTGTCCCTTGGTCCAATGGCTGACAATTGGCTCGCCCGCTAGCGTTCAGGAGTAGAGGGGCTTGCGCCTGCCTGTAGCGCAGTGCCGGGGCTGAAAAGGCGCCATGCTCTCAAAATTGGGGAACGCTCTTTATTGGCTCGGCTGTGGCATGGCCTTGGCGCTATTTTTCGTAAGTCTGTACGTCTATCTCACAGATGCCACGCCCCTCGGCATTGCAATGGCTATTGCAATTGCGCTTACAGCCGTTGTCGTGTGGTTGCTGGGTTGGGCTTTCCGATATGTCCTGTCAGACACCTAGGGCGCCATAGGGGGCCTTGTTGAGCGTCTTGTGGCTGTCGATGTCCGCTTTGGGTCAAAAGCGGACTTTCGCGTTGCAAAAGGTATGTGTGCTTTGCCTCCGAAAGCAGACATCGGCAGTACACTAGCGCAGCAATAGATCAGGAGAGCTATGCCGTCCCTCGGATTGCCCGCGCGGCAAAAATGAGGATGCATGCTCCGACGAAGCCGGCGATCAAATAGCCAAACCAACCGCCGAGCGAGATACCGAGCAGGCTGAACAGCCAGCTGGCGACTGCGGCCCCTATGATGCCGAGGACGATGTTCATGACAAGCCCCATTTGGCTTTTCATGAACTGCTCGGCGAGCCAGCCAGCGATCCCGCCAATGATGATGGCTGCAATCCAGCCTACTTGTGCGTCCTTCATGGTTATCTCCTTAAATATGTGTTTGACGATACAAAGGACGGACAGCTCTTTGAATGGGACCATGGGGCAATTTCGTTTCTGACATTTCTGATCGGGTTGCCAATGTCCGCTTTGGGTCAAAAGCAGACATCCGCACTGCAACAGGTCATGTCCGCTTTGCCCCCGAAAGCGGACACATGCAGCGCAGCAAACAGCAGCTTATTCGATCACTTCGTTGGCGAAGGCCAGCAATTTAGGCGGGATCGTGAGCCCGAGCGCCTTTGCGGTCTTCATGTTGATCACCAGCTCGAACTTGGTCGCCTGCTCGACCGGCAAATCAGCAGGTTTGGCGCCCTTCAGTATTTTGTCGATGTAGCTAGCGGCGAGCCGAGTGAGCTCGATGTAGTTTGGCGAGTAGCTCATGAGACCGCCGGCGACCACTCGCCTTGTACCCGAACATGCTCGGCAAGCGGTGCTTCATTGCCAGCTCGGCCAGTAGCATGGGCGCAGCGCGGCCGCGACCGGTGAGCGACGAAGCCACGACAAAAATGGCGTCAACGCGTTCTTTGGTCATCGTCGCGAATGCGCCCTCGAATTCCTCGACGGTTCGCACCGGTGTCAGTTGAAGCGAGACCCCCAATTTGACACCGGCGATTTCGATCGCCTGCAAAACAGGACTGTGGGGCGCAGTAGGACTCCAGAGCACTCCTATCTTTTTTACCTGCGGCGCGACTTGCGTCAGCATCTCCAGTGCCTTGCCGGTGAACTCCGTTTGTAGCGCCGCCAATCCTGTGATGTTGCCGCCGGGTCGCGCGAGGCTTGACACATGACCGATGCCGACGGGATCGAAATGGGTGGAGAACACGATTGGGATAGTCGTGGTCGCCTGTCGGGCGACCTCGACCTCGGTTGAAGACGTCGCGAAGATGACGTCGACATTCTCGCGCACCAGCTCGGCCGCAAGCTCGCGCAGTCTGTCAGACACCGACCCGGTATTCGGTGATCTAAGAGCGCACCGCTGAGTTTGATGGAATGCACAACAACCGCGAAGTCGCGGCCAGACTCTGCAAAGCGCGAGCTTCATGTGACTGGAAAAAAATTAGCTGTTAAAGCGAGCGGTTGATGTAGCGGCCCGTTCCGATCGTGTCGTCGATTAATGCGCCGTCTCGGACCACAAAGTGGCCACGCACCAGCGTATGCACGACTTTCCCCTTGAATCGGCGGCCTTCGTAGATCGAATAACCCGCGCTCGAATGGACATCTTCGCGCCGATGCACATGTTCGCGATTGAGGTCAATGATCGCGAGATCCGCGTCAAGGCCGACGCCGATCCGGCCCTTGCGGTGCCGCAGTCCCATTGCTTCGGCCGGCGCGCTCGACAGCAGAGTGGCAATACGTCCGAGCGACATTTTCCGCCCGTGATGCCCTTCGGTGAGCATCACCGGGAGGAGTGTTTCAAGTCCCGGGCAGCCGGGAGAAGCCTTCCAGATTCCTCCGTCCTTCGAAGATATGTCGCGATGCACATGATCGGTCGCGACAGTATCGATGTCGCCCGAAAGAATGCCGGTCCACAGCGCCTCGCGATCGTCGCGCTCGCGCAGCGGCGGATTGATCTTGCCCATTTCGCCGCCTTCCCAATCGACATCGTGAGTGAGGTAATGCGGACACGTTTCGATGACGATGTTGGTGCCGGCTTCGCGGGCCCGCAAACCTGCTTCCAGTGCTTCGCGCGAGGAAGTGTGAACGATGTAGAGTCGCGCTCCCGTCTGCCGGGCAAACAACCCGGCTCGCTGCACGGCATCCGCTTCGACGAAGGGCGGCCGCGTGGCGTTCCACGCGCGCAAGCCGCCGCGGCCGTCCGGATCTTGGGCCGTCACGCGGTTGCGCAGCACCCAAGCGGCTTCAATATTCTCGGGGTGCGGGCAAACCATGCCGCCGTTCGCGGCCGCCGCCTCGCATAACCGCAGCAGGAAGCCATCATCGATATCCGGCAGTCCGAGGCGCGCGCCCTCACCGCCGCGATTGTTCATGAAAATCTTGAATGATGGCGCGCCGTACTCGTGGGCATAGCGCGAAACGCCGGCGAGCTGCGCTTCCGTCGAGATGATGAAATGATAACCGAAGTCGATGCGCGCGCCCGCTTCAGTGACTTCCTTGACCTCATCGAACAGTGTCTCGAACGGGTCCGTCGCCATCAGGTAGGGAATGAAGGTCGTGACGCCTCCGATTGCCGCAGCGGCGGTTTCTGTTGCAGCGTCCTGCGGCACGCGCGGCCGAGAGATGTCCTTGCCGTGTCCGAGGTGAAGGTGGACATCGATCACACCGGGCAGAACAATCCTGCTGCTGACATCGAGCGTTTCGGCCGCATCGACAGCGGCTCCCGGCAGCAGAATGGCCGCGATTTTTCCATCGTTGATCGCGACGTCTGCGGCAACGCCGTCGGTCTCCGGCAAAACGACGGTCCCGCCACGCATCACCAAGTCGAATCGCATGGACCTTTCCCTCAAGCCGCCACGCTGCGCGCCGCGCCGTTGGATTGAAACGTGCGCAAGAGTCGCGTGACCTCGGCAATCGGTTGCTGCTCGATCGAGAGCATAGCCGTCTCGAGCGCTTTTGAATCGCCGCTAGCGATCAGCGCTGCATTGGCTCGGAACTTTGACAACACGGATTCGCGCGACGGCGGGCGGCGAGCGCCGCCGAATACGTCTTCCACATAGACTTGCGCATTTTCGCCATTGGCGAACTGTACGTGCAGCCGCGCCTCGAAGCGCTGCGGGAACTGCGCATCGTCCATCGGCCGCGCCCGGATGCATTCGGCTTTCGCCATGATCTTCGCGCTCGGCACATTGGCGAAGGTTGCCGGCGTCACAGCGCCCTCGACCAGGTACGCCGCAAGCGAAATTGGCAGGCTGTAGCGCGCCTCATGCCCGCTCTGCGGCTTGAGCTTGCGATCCCAAGGCTCGGAAATCAGCAACGCTGCACCGCGCGGAACCTCGCAGAGGATCCGTTCGACGGCCACCCCCGGTACCTTCTCCAGCGCGCGTTCGAGCGCTTCAATGAACGGGTGGATGTAGTGGCAGCAGGGGTAGAATTTAAAAGCTGCCTCCCGCAGATGCCATACGTCGCCTAGCGTTGCGATCTCGGCAGCGAAGCGATCGGCCGCGTCGGCGTCTCTCGCAAACTGACGGAACAGGCCAAATTTTCCTTCGAATGCCGTGGCGGGCCCAGAAAGACCCGCGCCGGCCAAGGCGGCGGCGACGACGCCCGAATGCGCGGCCCAGCCGGCATGTAGCGATTTTACTGTGCTTCCGTTGGTGAGGAACTCAAACACACCGGAGGCTTGGCTCAACGCGATACCGATCGCGTCGACCGTGGGCGCGTCGTCGAGACGTAATAGCGCCGAGGCAACGAGGGCGGCGCCGATCGTGCCGGCGACCGAGGTAATCTGAAATCCCTGCGCCTGGAATTTCCCCGGTGCTGCGAGGCCGGCCCGGATCATCACCTCCCAGCCCTTGATGTAAGCGGTCAGCAGATCATCTCCGTTTGCAGCAGCCCCTTCAGCCGCCGCAAGCGCGCATGCGGCCAGCACCGAACTGCCGTGCACGATCGAACCGGTGTGGGTGTCGTCGTATTCGAGCCCGTGAATCATGCCGCCATTGGCGAGCGCAGCAACCGCCGGTGAAAATCCACGAGTGCACCCGAGAATGCTTGCAGGCCCGTCGCTGCCGTTCAGGGCGGGAGCGGTCATGAGATAGGGTTCGCCGGCACTCGTCGCAGCCGCTGCGAGGCCCACGCCGATCGCATCAAGCAGATGCAGCTTTGCCGCGTCGCGCACGTCAGCCGGGATTGCCGTCGACGACAGCGAATGCAATCTCGCAACGAGTTGCCGCGAAAGTGTCATGCGGCAACCTCGCTTCTGATTTCCTGCGCGGCCGCTAATCCGGCAAGACGGCCGAGACCAATGGCGCTGAGAAGGCCATTGCCCGACGCATAGCCGGCTGCGCCGGACCGGCCGGACAGTCCGGCTGCGGCGCCGCCGCCGGCAAACAGGTTCGCGATCGGTCGTCCATTCGGTCGCAGAACGCGACCGTCAATGTCGACCATCAGGCCGCCCTGAGTATGGAACAGCGCCGGGACGACACGACAGATGTAGAGGGCGCCGGTCAACGGCGCGAGGGCGAACTCGCGGCGGCCGAACACATCGGGCGGCTGTCCGCGCGCTGCTTTGTTGAAAATCTCGACCGTCGCCGTCAGAGCGACAGGATCAAGCGAATACATTTTCGCAAGTTCGGCGGCTGTGCTCGCCTTCTTGATGCCGCCGTAGTTCGCAAGCTCAACGAATTCTTCCTCAAGCGCCGCGATATCGAAAATTTTCTGATCGAAGATCGCGAAGCATGGCCCGCCTTGAGCCATTACGTTCGGCGTATAGCCCGAGTAACCGGCGCTCTCGTCGCCGAAGCGCTGACCGGCTCCGTTGACGATGATGCCGCCCTTTTCGATCGTCGTCCACGAGAGCAGGCTTCCATGCGGATCGGACACCGCCGCATAACCTTGATACGCCCCAATGTTGCCAAGCGCGGCACCGAGTTGCTCACCCCACAGCACAGCTTCGCCGGTGCTGCCACGAGCACCGAAATACTGCGCGCCGCTGATTTCGGGACAGAAGCGCGCGACGAGATCGCGGTTGCCGGCGAAGCCGTTTACCGCGAGGACGACCTTGCGGGCGAGGATGCGCTGGCGTTCTCCATTGGTAGTCTCGATGTCAGCGCCGATCACACCGTCATTTGCGTCCGACACGAGTGCCCTCGCGCCGTTGCCGACCGCGAGCGGGATGCTGCGCTTTTCCACCGCGGAAAGAAGATCGTCCACCAGGTCTTGGCCGCGGCGCGACACGGGCGCATGCAAGCGTGGCACGGAATGTCCGACATGCTTGTACGCTGTCACAAGCGCCATACGGGCGCCCACAGAGTCGACGAGCCACTCGACCGTCGCCGCGGAGGTCTCCGCAAGACGTCGCAGGAGTTGCGGACAGTCCGTCGGCCCGCCGGTCCGCACGAGGTCTGCGATAAATCGCTCAGGCGAGTCCTCGATGCCGGCATCGCGTTGAAACCGCGTGCCCGCTGCCGGCACTGAGCCGGTCGATAGCGAGGAGTTGCCGCCGGGACGATCGAGCTTCTCGATGATAGCAACGCTGGCACCCGCGTCATGGGTGGCGATCGCCGCCGCAAGACCGCACGCCCCCGCCCCTACCACCAAGACGTCGACGTCCGCCTGCATATCCTTACTCATTGTGTAGTCATCTTGGTCACGACGTCTCGCCAAGGCGACGCCGCCATCGTGTGCGGGTCTGTGATTAACCGGTGCAACGTGCCGGGCATCGCCGGAAACACCGCGCGGGTCAACGTGTCGATTTTGTCGATGAGTTCGTCGGTTGAGAACGGCTGGTCCGCGCCTCCGCGAGCATTCTCCACCGCTTCAGTCCAGACTTCCCCATTAGAAAGGTGCCATGTCACGCGGCCGGGCCGGTCTTTCGGCCACGGCGCGATCGGCTCGTAGGGTTTAAGCCGCACGATGTGACGCAAGCGCTCGATCTCCGGGTCGTCGAGCGTGTCGCGGCTGAACGCGTCTTGCCCACCCGTGCCGCGCGCCGCCACTGCCGCCACTGCATGCGGCATCGAAAACTTGGCTGACAGCACAGTCGGCGGGGCAGCTTCGGTCAACGTCAATCCACGTGGATGCGTTTCGACAACGATCTCCGCAATATCGCTCGAGTTGCGGCTGGCGGCGCCAAGTTTTTCACCAAGAACCAGACTCGCCTCGACGGCAGAATGCGCGTACTGACAGCAGGCGAACAGCTTGTGATAACCGTTGGCAATAGCCCAGCGCTCGCCGAGCTCCGCCGTCAAAGCGGTCGGTTCGGCCGTCGTTCCGAAGCAGCCAACGAAGACGTCATATGTGCTTTCGGCGATGCCGCCGAAACCTACCGGCGCTAGGTCGGCGGCCTGCATACCCGCCCATGCCGACACACCTGTCCAGAGATTGCGCACCAATGCGCCATCGATCGCGTGGCGATAAGGACCGGCGAACACCATGGTGGCACCGGCAGAGACCGCGGCGAGCAACGCATCGGCGTCGTACCCGCGTAGGAGCGCGATGCCAGCCGCCGCACCGAGCGTACCGAAGGCTGCGTGTGGATGCACCGTCATCGAAGCGAACGGAAATGCTTGCGCGCAACGGCCGACGATCTCGTAGCTGAGCGTCAACGCGCGCAGCACTGCTTCCGTGCTGGTACCTGTTGCCTCGCCTTCCGCCAGGAGAGCCGGCAGGATATAGGCACCCGCGTGAGCTGGTGCCAAGCGGTAGCCCTCATCAAGCTCGCACCATGTCGCGGCTGCGCCATTGGCGATAGCCGCCGAATAACGATCAACGCGCGCGGCCGCACGGTTGAACACGGTCGCTTCTTTCGCGGTCGCGCGCTCGGTCAGGTGGGCTTGTGCGGCTTGCACCTGCGGCTCGGACTCGGCGGCAACCGTTGCCGCCAGATCGTCAGCAACCACCAGCGCGGCGCGGCGCAGAACGGAGTCCGGAACAGTATGGGCCTTCACACCGGTGACCCAGCTGACGAGCCGGCGCATCCCCTCGCCTGTGAGAGGGCGTGTTGATGCATCTGCCGCTGCTGTCAGAACCATTTCCACAAGTCCGTATTGCCGCCGAGTTCCGCGGCTGAGCCCTGAAACACAAATTGACCGGAGCGCAGAATGATAGTCTGTTCGACAATCTTCAGCGTCGCCGGCACGTTCTGCTCCACCACGATCAGTCCGACACCCATGCGTTCGTTGATGTCGGCAAGGCGCCGCATCACATTGCGTACGATCACAGGCGCAAGCCCAGTTGAGGGCTCATCGAGCAGGAGCCACTTCGGTTTCGTCATCAACGCCATGCCAAGCGCTAGCATCTGCTGCTCGCCGCCGCTCATAGAGCCAGCGCGCTGCTGGCGCCTTTCGGCCAACACAGGAAAGAGTTCGTAAACCTGGGTAACAAACGACGGGTCGAACAATAGTCCGGCGATGTGCAGATTCTGCGCGACCGTGAGGTTCGGAAACACGTTGTGGCCTTGCGGCACGAAGGCAATGCCGCGGCGTACGTTTTCTGCAACTGTCGCCGTACTTGTGTCGATGCCTTCGACATCGACCTTGCCCTGACGGGGATGCAACGCGCCGACGATGCAGCGCAAGAGCGTCGTCTTGCCGGCGCCGTTATGCCCGAACACACCAAGGCGCGCGCCGCTTGCCAATGACAGGGAAACGTCGTTGAGAACCGTCAAAGGGCCGTAGCCCGCGGTCAGATTGTGAACCTGCAGCATGCGCCCTCACTAATGTCCGAAATACAGTTCGGTGAGCTGTGGATCGCGGGTCAGATCGGCGACCGAACCGCGTGCCATAATGGTCCCCGAGAACATGAAGACACCTTCGTCACACAAATCGCGGATGAACGCGACGTTGTGCTCGACGACGCAGACGGAAACTCCGCGATCAGCGACCTCGCGCACCACGCGCTGCATGGCGGCGTAGGACTGCCCCTCGACGCCTGCCATCGGCTCATCCAGGAGAAGGCACTTCGCGTCACCCATCAAAGTGCGCGCCACCCCAACCAACTTTTGCTGCCCATAGGGCAGATCCGACACCAGCGCATCTGCAACGCGGGCGAGCCCCATTCTGCCGAGAATATCGGTTGCTTTCTCGCGCGCTATCTTGTCGTGCTCTTGCAGCCGACCGCGGCCAAACAGGACATTGACCAGCCGCTCGCCCGGATAGTCGTGGGTACCCACCAACAGATTGTCGAGCACCGGCAGCGAGGGAAACAGCCGAATATGTTGCCAGGTGCGGCTCAACCCGCGGCGCACGCGCTCGTGAAATTTGAGCTCGTCCAGCGGCGCGTCTTCAAGCAAGACGGTACCGGAATCCGGTTTCACGACGCCCGATATCAAATTGAACAGTGACGTTTTGCCCGCGCCATTCGGGCCGATCAGCCCGACGATGCGGCCGCTTTGCAGGGTCAAATCGATATCACGCGCGACGACAATGCCATCGAAGCTCTTATTGAGTCCGCGGACCTCGAGGACGTTGGCCATCAGGTAGCCTCCCCTGTCTTGCGAACGCGGCTCGATGCGCCCCGCCAGACATCCTCGGCAGCCACTAACCCTTGCGGCCGGAAAAACATGAAGACTAACACGAGGCCGGTGAACAGCAGTCCTTGGATCGGGCCGAGCACGCTCGGCGGCAATTGCAGAAAGGTCAGCGCCTGCGGCAGCGCTTGCAGCAGCAACGCGCCGACGACCGGCCCCCACGTCGTCCGCAGGCCACCGACCACCACCATGGTGAGGATCGCAGCGGACTGAAGAATCTCGAACTGCTCCGGCGCGATGAAACGAAAATAATGCGCGTACAGCGCCCCCGCGAGCCCAGCGAGTCCCGAGCCAAGGCCGAAAATCGCAATCTTCATCCACATGGCGTCGCGACCGACCGACGCGAAGGCAAGTTCATCATCGCGCATAGCGCTCATGGCGCGGCCATAGTCACTCCGGGCAATCCATCGCACCAGCAGGATGACGGCGAGCGTTACCGCGAGCACCAGCACCACATAACTTTCACGGCCGAAGTCGCGGATCAGGAATGGCGGGATGTTGGTAAAGCCGCCGGGGCCGCCGGTGAAGCGCAGGTTCTTGATCACCTCAAGGACGCCGAGCTGAAAGCCGATACTTGCAATCAGCAGATAATCGCCGGAAACCCGCAGTGACGGCAGCGCCATTGCGATCGACGCCACCACCGCGACCAGCATGCCGGCGATCATCGCGAGCAGAACCGGGATACCGACATCGCGCGACAGCAACGCCGACGCGTAAGCGCCGAGCGCGAAGAACACCGGATGCGCGATCGAGACCAGACCGCCATAGCCGATGATCAGATTGAAGCTCGTCGCTAGGACGACGTAGAGGCCGACAATGATGACAATGCCATAGAGATATTCCATCGCCTCAAGCCTTGCTTTCGGCGGCCGATCTCCCCTGCTCCGCCGCTCTCTCACGCGTCGCCGTGCCGAACCGGCTCCGGCGTTGTGGCAG
>Ga0075429_100003110_pt1 | contig 14099 bp, 15 predicted proteins | sample RhiMetdeltSRZDD3_FD_75295 | JGI IMG/M metagenome (GOLD analysis project Ga0075429, IMG submission 75295) | Populus rhizosphere microbial communities from Tennessee, USA - Rhizosphere MetaG P. deltoides SRZDD3 | ecosystem: Host-associated > Plants > Roots > Rhizosphere > Soil | place: USA... | reverse complement strand
CTCGCGCAGACCGTGTCGCGCCTGTTCCTGCGCAACGCCTCGCGCACGCCCACGGACACCCCGCGGCGCTAGCCGCCCACCGCCAACCGAGACGGTGACCGGTCGCGTGTCCTGCACGCGGTGTCCCCCTCCACCGGACACCCGATGAACGAGTCCCTCCGCCAGCAGTTCGAGCGCCTCGCGATGCGCCTGGGCGAGCTCGACGCCACGCTCGCCGATCCCGCCATCGCGGCCGACATGAAGAACTTCCGCACCCTCACGCGCGAGCATGCGGAAGTGGCGGGGGTGGTCGAGCAGTACCGCCGCTACGAGCAGCGCGAGCGCGACCTCGCCGGCGCGCGCGAGATGCTGGGTGATCCCGAGCTCGCCGAGATGGCGGCCGAGGAAGCGGCCTCGGCCACCGCCGACCTGGAGCGCCTCGATCTCGCGCTGCAGGCGTCGCTGCTGCCGCGCGACCCGGACGACGCGCGCAACGCCTTCCTCGAGATCCGCGCCGGCACGGGCGGCGACGAGTCCACGCTGTTCGCCGCGGACCTGGCGCGCATGTACCTGCGCTACGCCGAGCGCCGCGGCTGGCGCACGGAGCTGATGTCGGAGAGCCTCTCGGAGCTGGGCGGCTACAAGGAAGTGGTGTTCCGCATCGAGGGCGACGCGGTCTACGCGCGCCTGAAGTTCGAGTCCGGCGGACACCGGGTGCAGCGCGTGCCGGCCACGGAGACGCAGGGGCGCATCCACACCAGCGCCTGCACGGTCGCCGTGCTGCCCGAGCCCGACGAGGCGGAGGAGATCGCCCTCAACCCGGCCGAGCTGCGCATCGACACCTTCCGCGCGAGCGGCGCCGGCGGCCAGCACGTGAACAAGACCGACAGCGCGATCCGCATCACGCACCTGCCCACCGGCATCGTGGCCGAGTGCCAGGACGACCGGTCGCAGCACCGCAACAAGGCCAAGGCGATGGCCGTGCTGGCGGCGCGCCTGCGCGAGAAGGAGCGTTCCGAGCGCGCGGCAAAGGAGGCGGCGACGCGCAAGGGCCTGATCGGCAGCGGCGACCGCAGCGACCGCATCCGCACCTACAACTTCCCGCAGGGCCGGCTCACCGACCACCGCATCAACCTCACGCTCTACAAGCTGCCGTTCATCGTCGACGGCGACCTCGACGAGGTGATCGACGCGCTGCAGGCCGCGCGCGCCGCCGAGCAGCTGGCCGCGCTGGAAAGCGGCCTGGCATGACCGTCGGCGAGGCGCTGGCGCAGGCGCGCGCGAGCGGGCTGGACCGGCTCGACGCCCAGCTGCTGCTGGGCCATGCGACGGGCCGCTCGCGCGCCTGGCTGGTGGCGCACGACGGCGACGCCCTCGACACGGCGGCCGCGCAGGCGTACCGCGCGATGGTGGCGCGTCGTGCCGGCGGCGAACCCCTCGCGTACCTGGTCGGCGAGAAGGAATTCCACGGGTTGCCGCTCGCCGTCGGGCCGGCCGTGCTGGTGCCGCGGCCGGACACCGAGACGCTGGTGGACTGGGGCATCGAGCTCCTGCGCGGACCGCTCGCCGGCATCGCGGCGCCCGCGGTGGTCGACCTCGGCACCGGCAGCGGTGCCATCGCGCTGGCGGTCAAGCACGCCGTGCCGCGCGCCGACGTGACCGCCACCGACGCCAGCGCGGCGGCGCTCGCGACGGCGGCGGCCAACGCGCGGCGGCTCGGGCTCGAGATCGCGTGCCGCGCGGGCGACTGGTGGGCGGCCACGCCGGCGCGGCGCTTCCACCTGGCGCTGGCCAACCCCCCCTACATCGCCGAGGGCGATCCGCACCTGGACGCCTTGCGGCACGAGCCGCCGATGGCGCTGGCCGGCGGGCCGGACGGCCTGGACGCCATCCGCGCCATCGTGGCGGGGGCCCCGAGCCACCTCGAACCCGGCGCCTGGCTGGTGTTCGAGCACGGCCACGACCAAGCCGCCGCGGTGGCCGGGCTGCTGCGGACCGGCGGGTTCGCGCACGTCGCGTCCCGCGCCGACCTGGCCGGCATCACGCGCTGCACCGGCGGTCGACGTCCCTGACCGCCCGCCCGGCGGACGGCGGCCCGGGCTGTTGCGCGGACGCCGCGTTGCGCGCACCCCCAAGTCCGGGTCCGACTCGCAACAGCGCACACAACGGCGAACTGCCGGCGTAGCATGGAATCGAAGGGGGCGGTGCTCGCCCTGCGAGACGTACACCATCTGTTGGGGAGTTGCCATGCGATCAGCACATGCGTTCCTGGCCGCGCTCGCGCTGGGCAGTGCGGCCGCCGGCGCCTGGGCGCTGGAGGGTCACGGGCTGATGCCTTCGAAGGACTGGCCGCGCTGGCAGGGCCGCCTTTCGCTCGCCACCACCGCCCCGCTGCTGCGCACCGATGCGATGAACGCCGAGCGCGGCGCGCCCAAGCTCGCGGGCGCGACCGTGCTGGGCGACTACTACTTCACCCGCTCGCTGCCCCGCCTGGGCGACAGCGGCGGCTTCCGCGCCACCAGCGGCATGTTCCTCGGGGCCCGCGCCTCGTCGATGCTGTCCACCGCGCCCGGCCTCGCCGGACGGGCGTTCAGCATGGACCACCGCAGCCTGGGCGGCCTGCAACCGCCCGGGGCGCCGGAAGCCCCGGTCGAATCGGGCAGCGCCGTGCCGTACGTGGGCCTGGGCTACACCGGCCTGCCCAGCAAGGGCGGCTGGGGGTTCAGCGCCGACCTCGGGGTCATGGCGCTCAACCCCGGCTCGGTGAAGCTGGGCCGCGTCTTCAGCGGCCAGAACCTCGACGAGGCGCTGCGCGAGCTGCGCCTGTCGCCGCTGGTCCAGGTGGGCGTCTCGTACTCGTTCTGACCGGCGCCGGCCCTTGCGCTGCGGCAAAGCGGGGATGTCCCGGCCGGTTCCGCCTTTGCCGTATAACCTCGCCTATTCCGAACCGAAACCGGCCCGTCGCGGCCCCCATCCGATCATGACCGACGTTCAGCAGCGCATCGACGACATCGTCAAGTCTCACCGCGTGGTCCTCTTCATGAAGGGCACGGCGCAGTTCCCGATGTGCGGCTTCTCCGGCCGCGCCGTGCAGATCCTCAAGGCCTGCGGCGTCGAGGACATGAAGACGGTCAACGTGCTGGAGGACGAGGAAGTCCGCCAAGGCATCAAGCAGTACGCCAACTGGCCCACCATCCCGCAGCTCTACGTCGACGGCGAATTCGTCGGCGGCTCGGACATCATGATGGAGATGTACCAGGCGGGCGAGTTGCAGCAGATGCTGGGCGCCGAGGCCTGAGCGTGACGCAGCGGCCGCGCGTCGTCGTCGGCGTGACCGGCGCGACCGGCGCGGTGTACGCCGTGCGGCTGCTGGAGCGGCTGCGCGCGGCGCAGCGGGAGACGCACCTGGTCGCGAGCCCGGCCGGGGTGCTCAACGTGCACCACGAGCTGGGGCTCGACCGCAAGGCGCTCGAGGCGCTGGCGGACGTCGCCTACAACCCGTCGGACGTCGGCGCCGCGATCGCGAGCGGCTCGTTCCCCACCGAGGCGATGGTGGTCGCGCCCTGCTCGATGAAGACGCTGGCGTCCATCGCGCACGGGCTCTCGGAGAATCTGCTCAGCCGGGCCGCCGACGTGGCGCTCAAGGAGCGGCGCCGGCTGGTGCTGCTGGTGCGCGAGACCCCCTTCAACCTCGCCCACCTGCGCAACATGACGGCGGTGACGGAGATGGGCGGCGTGGTCTTCCCGCCGATGCCGGCGTTCTACCACCGGCCGCAAGGCATCGACGACCTGGTGAACGAGAGCGTGGAGCGGGTGCTGGCGCTGATGGGCATCGAGTCCGCGTCGCCCAGGCCGTGGACCGGGCTGTAGCCCGCGCCGATCCGTCGGCTTCAGAACCGGTGAGCGTTTCGCCCTTGAACCGTCGGCTCGGCTCTGAGCGAGCCGACTGCGCTGCACGATTTCATAGGTGCTTCGCTCCGTCGGCTCAGACGAGCACCGGCTGGAAGTCCCAGCGCTTGCGCGCTGCGAACACCAGGTTCGGATACTCGGCGCGGCCGCGGCTGCCGTTGTAGCGGCCGAGCGCGAGGAACAGGTCCCCGCGCTCGCGCTCGAGGTAGTGGCGCAGGATCACGCAACCGAAGCGCAGGTTGGTCTGCAGGTGGAACAGCGCTTGCGCGTTGCCGTCGCCGATGACCCGCGCCCAGAACGGCATCACCTGCATGTAGCCGCGCGCGCCGACCGGGCTGATGGCGTACTTGCGGAACCCGCTCTCCACCTGGACGAGACCGAGCACGAGGGCCGGCTCGAGCCCCGAGCGCGTGCTCTCGTACCAGAGCGTCTCCAGGAACTCGTCGCGCACCTGCGCATCCGGCGTGTGCCGGCGCAGCCGCGTGCTCATCTCCCCCAGCCAGCGCAGGTAGCCGATGCGCGCGTCGGTGCTGACGAACGTGGGCTTGGGCGGGGCGCCATTGGAGACCGCGGCGCTCAAGGCGGACCGCACGGCGTCGGCCAGCGGCTCCTCGAGCTGGCCGCCGGCATGGGCGGCGGGCGCGGCCCACGCGCCGCACGCCGACGCGAAGGCGGCCACGGCAAAGCGGCGCCGGCGCTGTCCCTCCATGGACAACGCAGGCGGCGCCGCGGTGGCGGCTTGGAGACCCCTTCCCTTCAACTGATCGTCCCTGTGAACGGCGCAAGCGAGCTTCGGTCGGCCCGCCAGCACATGGTTCCAGATCCGGCTCCCGGCCGGCAGGAACTATGTCACAAGCCCAGGCGCGACATGACGTGGCAAAGCGCCTCACCCGCCGGCACCGTGGCAGGTTGGGCGTCGCGGCGGCCCTGGACCTCGACCTTGCCGTCCTTCAGCCCGCGGTCGGACAGGACCACGCGGTGCGGCACGCCGATCAGTTCCCAGTCGGCGAACATGGCGCCGGGGCGCTCGCCGCGGTCGTCGAGCAGCACGTCCACGCCGTGGGCCAGGAGCTCGCCGTGCAGCCGGTCGGCGGCGGCCTTCACGTCGGCCGAGCGGTCGTAGCCGATCGGGCAGATGACCACGGTGAACGGCGCCAGCGCGTCGGGCCACGCGATCCCGCGCTCGTCGTGGTTCTGCTCGATCGCGGCGCCCACGATGCGTGTGACGCCGATGCCGTAGCACCCCATCTGCATGAGCTGCGGCTTGCCGTTCTCGTCCAGGTACGTCGCGTTCATCGGCTTCGAGTACTTGTCGCCGAGGAAGAACACGTGGCCGACCTCGATGCCGCGCTGGATCGCGAGGGTGCCCTTGCCGTCGGGCGAGGGATCGCCCTCGACGACGTTGCGGAGGTCGGCCACCACGTCGGGCTCGGGCAGGTCCCGGCCCCAATTCACGCCGGTGAGGTGGAAGTCGCTTTCGTTGGCGCCGCAGATGAAGTCGCTCATGTTCGCCACCGTCCGGTCGGCGACCACCTTCACCGGCTTGCGCATGTCGATGGGGCCCAGGTAGCCGGGCTTGCAGCCGAAATGGTCCTCGATCTCGGCCGCGGTGGCGAAGCGATAGCCCTCCTTCAGGCCGGCCACCTTGCCCGCCTTCACCTCGTTCAGCGCGTGGTCGCCGCGCACGAGCAGCAGCCACAGCGTCGTGCCGGTCACGTCGCCCGCGGGGCTCTTCGTGTCCGTGGCGAGGACGAGCGACTTCACGGTGGTGGCGAGCGCAACGCCGAGCAGCGCGGCCACCGCCTCGCAGGTCGACTTGCCCGGCGTCGGGGTCTTCGCCAGCGCCTTCGTCGGCGCGGCGCGGCGGTCGATGAGCGCCACCGCCTCGGCCAGTTCGATGTTGGCGGCGTAGTCCGACGCGGGCGAATAGACGATCGCGTCCTCGCCCGTGTCGGCGATCACCTGGAACTCGTGCGACAGGTCGCCCCCGATCGCCCCGGTGTCGGCCGCGACCGCGCGGAACGTGAGCCCCATGCGCTCGAAGATGCGCACGTAGGCGGCGTACATGGCGGCGTAGCTGGCGCGCGCGGACTGGAGGTCGCGGTCGAAGGAATACGCATCCTTCATCGTGAACTCGCGGCCGCGCATCACGCCGAAGCGCGGGCGCCGTTCGTCGCGGAACTTGGTCTGGATGTGATAGAAGTTGCGCGGCAGCGACCGGTAGCTGCGCAGCTCCTGGCGCGCGACGTCGGTGATGACCTCTTCGCTGGTGGGCTGGATGATGAAGTCGCGTTCGTGCCGGTCCTTCACGCGCAGCAGCTCGGGGCCCATCTTGTCGAAGCGGCCGGTCTCCTGCCACAGCTCGGCCGGCTGCACCACCGGCATCAGCAGCTCGACCGCGCCCGCCCGGTTCATCTCCTCGCGGATGATGGCCTCCACCTTGCGGATGACGCGCAGCCCCATCGGCATGTAGGTATAGATGCCCGCGCCCAGCCGCTTGATGAAGCCGGCGCGCATCATGAGCTTGTGGCTCACGACCTCGGCATCGGCGGGCGCTTCCTTGAGCGTGGAAATGAAGAACTGGGAGGCTTTCATGCAGGCAGGAGGGCGTGGGTCACGCGGCGGGGATGCGCGCAAAACCCGAGGGAAACCCAAGGGTTTGCGTCCTGTCATGCCGGTGCAATAATGAATTCAACAAGATTTTGGGGTTGATTATGCTCGACCGTGAAGGGTTCAGACCCAACGTCGGCATCATCCTGCTCAACCAGAAGAACCAGGTGTTCTGGGGCAAAAGGATCCGAACCCATTCCTGGCAGTTCCCGCAAGGGGGCATCAAGTACGGCGAGACGCCTGAGCAGGCGATGTACCGCGAACTCCACGAGGAAGTGGGGTTGACGCCCGAGCACGTGCGCATCATCGCGCGCACCCGCGACTGGTTGCGCTACGAGGTGCCCGATCATTTCATCCGGCGCGACGCGCGCGGGCACTACCGCGGACAGAAGCAGATCTGGTTCCTGCTGCAGCTCACGGGCCGCGACACCGACATGAACCTGCGCGCCACCGACCATCCGGAGTTCGACGCCTGGCGGTGGAACGACTACTGGGTGCCGCTCGAGGTGGTCATCGAGTTCAAGCGCGACGTGTACCAGATGGCCCTCACCGAGCTCGCCCGCTTCCTTCCGCGCGGCAGCCATCACAACCGCTACCTGCGCTCCGGCATGCGGCCGCACCACCGCGAGGACGATGCCGACATGCGGCCGGCGCGTCGCGAGTCGCGCCGCGCGGAGCCGGTCGCGCTGCCGCAGGCCGAGGAGCCGAAGGAGATCGGCTGAGCGCCGGGCGCGCGCCCGCTACGCGAGCACGAGGTTGTCCCGGTGGATCATCTCGGGCTCGGCGCTGAAGCCGAGCAGCCGCTCGAATTCGCTGGACGGCTTGCGCGCGATGAGCCGCGCCTCGCTGCTCGAGTAGTTCGCGAGGCCGCGCGCGATCTCCAGTCCGGCGAGGCTGCGCACGGCGATCACGTCGCCGCGGTGGAACTCGCCCTTCACCTCGATCATGCCGATGGGCAGCAGGCTCTTGCCGCCGTCGCGCAGCTTCTCGACCGCGCCGTCGTCCACCACCACCGCCCCGCGCATCTGCAGGTGGTCGGCCATCCACTGCTTGCGCGCCGCGATCTTCGGCGTGGCGGCGAGCAGCGCCGTTCCGATCGCCTCGCCGGCGGCCAGCCGCAGCAGCACGTCCGGCTCGCGGCCCCAGGCGATGACCGTGCTGGCCCCGCTGCGCGCGGCACGCTTGGCCGCCAGCACCTTCGTGATCATGCCGCCCTTGCCGATGCTCGATCCCGCGCCGCCGGCCATGCGCTCGAGCTCGGGCGACCCGGCCTGCGCCTCGTGGATGAAGCGCGCGGACGGATCGCGGCGGGGGTCCGCCGAGTACAGGCCCTGCTGGTCGGTGAGGATGACGAGCGCATCCGCATCGACGAGGTTGGCCACCAGCGCGCCCAGCGTGTCGTTGTCGCCGAACTTGATCTCGTCGTTGACGACGGTGTCGTTCTCGTTGATGACGGGGATGACCTGGTGCCGCAGCAGCGTGAGCAGCGTGGAGCGCGCGTTCAGGTAGCGCTCGCGGTCGGCCAGGTCCGCATGCGTGAGCAGCACCTGCGCGCTGCCCATGCCGTACTCGCGCAGCTTCGACTCGTAGATCTGCGCCAGGCCCATCTGGCCCACGGCCGCGGCCGCCTGCAGCTCGTGGACCTCCTTGGGCCGCGTCGCCCACCCGAGGCGCTTCATGCCCTCGGCGATGGCCCCGCTGGAGACCATGACCACTTGGCGGCCCTGCACCGCCAGCGCGGCCATCTGCCGGCACCAGTTGCCCACGGCTTCGGCGTCGACGCCGCGGCCCTCGTTGGTGACCAGGCTCGAGCCGACCTTGACGACGATGCGCCGCGCGGACTTCAACGCCTCGCTCATGATGCGTCGGCTCCCGTGGCGGCGAAGCGCGGGTCCGGGTCCTCGGACACGGCATGGCGCACGCGCGACACGTGCTGGTAGACCGCCTGGACCATGGGCTCGCAGCCTTCGCGCGTCAACGCCGAGATCTGGAACACGGGGCCCTTCCAGCGCAAGCGCTTCACGAAGTCCTTCACCCGCTTCTCGCGCTCCTCCTCGGGCACCATGTCCAGCTTGTTGAGCACCAGCCAGCGCGGCTTGTCGTGCAGCGCCGGGTCGTACTTCTTCAGCTCCGCGACGATGCCCCTGGCCTGCGCGACCGGGTCGACCGCCTCGTCGAAGGGCGCCAGGTCCACCACGTGCAGCAGCAGATGCGTGCGCTGCAGGTGGCGCAGGAACAGGTGGCCCAGGCCGGCGCCTTCGGCCGCCCCTTCGATGAGGCCGGGGAGGTCCGCGACGACGAAGCTCTGCTCGGGAGCGACGCGCACCACACCCAGGTTCGGATGCAGCGTGGTGAACGGGTAGTCGGCGATCTTGGGCCGGGCGTTCGAGATGGCCGCGATGAGCGTGGACTTGCCGGCGTTGGGCATGCCGAGCAGGCCGACGTCGGCCAGTACGCGCAGCTCGAGCCTGAGCCGGCGCTGCTCGCCGGGCCAGCCGGGCGTCTTCTGCCGCGGCGCGCGGTTGGTGCTGCTCTTGAAATGCAGGTTGCCGAACCCGCCGTCGCCGCCCTTGGCGAGCAGCACCTTCTCGCCGGGCACGAGCAGTTCCGCGATCACCTGATCCGAGTCAAGGTCGGTGACGATGGTGCCCACCGGCATGCGCAGCACGATGTCCTCGGCGGCCGCGCCGTACTGGTCCGAGCCGCGGCCGTGCTCGCCGTTGCGCGCTTCGTGGCGGCGCGCGTAGCGGAAGTCGATGAGCGTGTTGAGGTTGCGGTCGCCCACGGCATACACGCTGCCGCCGCGGCCGCCGTCGCCGCCGTTGGGCCCGCCGAACGGGATGAACTTCTCGCGACGGAAGCTCATGCAGCCGTTGCCGCCGCTGCCCGCGACGACGTCGATGGTGGCTTCGTCGACGAACTTCATGGCTGGGTCTCGTCCGCGCCGGACGACTTGCCGCGGCGCCGTTGCGGATGGCTCAACAGCGACCACACGCCCACCACGATCAGGATCAGCGGCCACCAGTCGCGCAGCCACCCCCATGGCAGCACGCCCAGGTTGTGGGCGAGGAACGCCAGCCCGATCACGATGAGGATGATGCCGGCCTTGTTCATGCTGGATGGAGGCGTTGGGTGATGGCGTCGATGGTAGTGCACCCCGCAAAAGACAAGCCCCGGCGGACCGGGGCTTGTGCGGCGGCGCGGGGAGGCGTCAGATCGCCTTCACGCTCACCGTGTGGCGGTTCTGCGCGCCCTTGGTGCCGTACTCCACGACACCGTCCACGAGCGCGAACAGCGTATGGTCGCGGCCCGTGCCGACGTTCGTGCCGGCATGGAAGCGCGTGCCGCGCTGGCGCACGAGGATGGAGCCGGCAGGCACGGCCTGGCCGCCGAACACCTTCACGCCGAGCATCTTCGGTTGGGAGTCGCGGCCGTTCCGGGTGGAGCCGCCGCCTTTCTTCTGTGCCATGGTTCAGTTTCCTCGCTCTGCCTCGGCGTTCACCGCACTGATCTCGATCTCGGTGAAGTTCTGGCGGTGACCTTGCCGCTTCTGATAGTGCTTGCGGCGACGCATCTTGAAGATGCGCACCTTGTCATGCCGGCCATGGGCCACCACGGTGGCCTTGACGAGCGCGCCTGCAACCAAGGGAGTCCCGATCTTCAGGTCCGAGCCGTTGCCCACGGCAAGCACCTGGTCGATGGTGATCTCTTGGCCGACATCCGCAGCAATCTGTTCTACCTTGATCTTTTCGCCTGCGGCAACCTTGTATTGCTTGCCGCCGGTTTTTATGACCGCGTACATATCAGCCTCTCGTTTGAGTCTCTTGAAACGCCGCGGCAACGCGCAACCGTCGATTCGCCATGCCGCAGCCCCTGCGCAAAACGCAGAGCCCGCGAGTATAGCACCTGGCTTCGGTCGGCCACGCCGACTCCCGGGCCGCCGACACCCCGGGCGCGCGCGCCGTCCGCCCGGCAGCCGGCCCGCCGCGGCGGGCACGCGCGCATTCCTATAATCCGGCGCGTGTCCACCCAGCCCAGCGCGCCGGCCGCCGTATCGCCGCCCCCCGTCGTTCCCGTGTCCGGCGCCCAGGCGCTGATGGCGGCCGACATGAGCGAGGTCGATGCGGTGATCCAGCGCCGGCTGGCCTCGGACGTCGTGCTCATCAACCAGATCGCGCACTACATCATCAGCGCAGGCGGCAAGCGCATCCGGCCGATGCTGGTGCTGCTGTTCTGCAAGGCCCTGGGGTTCGACGGTCCCGAGCGCTTCGAGCTGGCGGCCACCGTCGAGTTCATCCACACCGCCACGCTGCTGCACGACGACGTCGTCGACGAGTCGGCGCTGCGCCGCGGCCGCGAGACGGCGAACGCGCTGTTCGGCAACGCGGCGAGCGTGCTCGTCGGCGACTTCGTCTACTCGCGCGCCTTCCAGATGATGGTGTCGGTAAACCGGATGCGCGTGCTGGAGGTGCTCGCCGACGCCACCAACGTGATCGCCGAGGGCGAAGTCCTGCAGCTCATGAACATGCACGACCCCGACATCGCCGTCGAGGACTACCTGCGCGTCATCCGCTTCAAGACCGCCAAGCTGTTCGAGGCGAGCGCGCGGCTGGGCGCCGTGCTTGCCGAGGCGCCGCACGACGTCGAGGAAGCCTGCGCGGACTACGGCCGCTCGCTCGGCACCGCGTTCCAGCTCATCGACGATCTGCTCGACTACGAGGGCTCGACGCACCAGCTCGGCAAGAACGTGGGCGACGACCTGCGCGAAGGCAAGCCCACGCTGCCGCTGCTCGTCGCCATGGAGCGCGGGACGGCAGCCGAGCGCGATCTCATCCGGCACGCCATCGAGCACGGCGAAGTGGCCCGGCTCGGCGAGATCGTGGAGATCGTGCGGCACACCGGGGCCATCGGCGCCACGCGGGACGCCGCGCGCATGCAGGCCGATCATGCGCGCGCGGCCCTGGCGCTCATTCCCGCGTCGGCATGGCGGGAAGCTCTGCTAGAATTCTGCGTTCGTTCAGTCGACCGCTCGTTCTAGGGCGGTTCCGACGACGGCAGTCGGGGTGTAGCTTAGCCTGGTAGAGCGCTACGTTCGGGACGTAGAGGCCGGAGGTTCGAATCCTCTCACCCCGACCAACCATCTCTTCCTCTTTCGCCCAGCGACGCGCGCCGCGACGCGTGCAACTGTGGCGCCCACGCGGCGGATTGCACTTTGTTTCGCGTCGCGTGCGCACCGTCCATCAACGCTCCCCCGCACGGGTGCGTGAATTGTTGGCGAGGGCGCCCCGCCACCGCGATTTACACCCCATGGTGATTCGGCGATCATCGTCGGGTCTTCGTCGTGGAGTGAACACTCAGTGTCTGCCCTCTCCGGGGCTGGGTCCAACGGTTCCCAGCGCGTCCCCCCCTTGGCCGCGCCCGCTCGTGCAGCGGCGCGGCCATCGCTGCGCGCGCGCTCGCCGCTCGCGGCCCGCTGAACCATGGACGCGCTCACCGAGGTGCCATCCTCCAGCCTCTCGGGCGTCGCCCGCGTGCTGGTCCACGCCGGCCGGCTGAGCGCGAAGACCGCGGAGGAGCTCGTCAAGAGCGCGAAGGAGAAGAAGACCACCTTCGCCGCCTCGGTGCTCGCCGCCGGCGCCATCACGCCGAACGATCTCGCGCACACGCTGTCCAACGCGCTCGCGCTGCCGCTGCTCGACCTGAACGCGGTCGACGCGCAGAAGCTCCCGCGCAACATCATCGACGGCAAGCTCGCCGCGCAGTACCAGGTGGTGGTGCTCGGCAAGCGCGGCAACCGCCTGTTCATCGGCGGCTCGGACCCGACGGACCAGGAAGCGGTCGAGCGCATCAAGTTCGCCACGCAGCTCACCCCGGAGTGGGTGATCGTGGAGCACGACAAGCTCGCCAAGCTGCTCGAGACCGCCGGCTCCAGCGCCAGCGAGGCGCTGGAGTCGATGGCGTCGGGCGACTTCGAGTTCGACGTCACCGACGACGTCACCACGCAGGAGTCGACCGATTCCGCCTCGGCCGCCGAGGTGGAAGACGCGCCGGTGGTGCGCTTCCTGCAGAAGATGCTGATCGACGCGATCAACGCGCGCGCGTCGGACCTGCACTTCGAGCCGTACGAATACCACTACCGCGTGCGCTTCCGCATCGACGGCGAGCTGCGCGAGATCACGCAGCCGCCCATCGCGATCAAGGACAAGCTCGCTTCGCGCATCAAGGTCATCTCGCGCCTGGACATCGCGGAGAAGCGCGTGCCGCAGGACGGCCGCATGAAGCTGAAGTTCGGCAGCAAGGCGATCGACTTTCGCGTCAGCACCCTGCCCACGCTGTTCGGCGAGAAGATCGTGATCCGTATCCTGGATCCGTCGAGCGCGAAGCTGGGCATCGAAGCGCTCGGCTACGAGAAGATCGAGAAGGACCGGCTGCTCGCGACGATCCAGCGGCCCTACGGGATGATCCTGGTCACCGGCCCCACGGGCTCGGGCAAGACGGTGTCGCTGTACACCTGCCTGAACATCCTGAACCAGCCGGGGGTGAACATCTCGACCGTCGAGGACCCCGCGGAAATCAACCTGCCGGGCATCAACCAGGTCAACGTCAACGACAAGGCGGGCCTCACCTTCGCCGCGGCGCTGAAGTCGTTCCTGCGCCAGGACCCGGACGTGATCATGGTCGGCGAAATCCGGGACCTGGAAACCGCCGACATCGCGATCAAGGCCGCGCAGACCGGCCACATGGTGATGTCCACGCTGCACACCAACGACGCGCCGACGACGCTCACCCGGCTGCTGAACATGGGCGTCGCGCCGTTCAACATCGCCTCGAGCGTCCTGCTCATCACGGCGCAGCGCCTGGCACGCAAGCTGTGCGAGGTGTGCAAGCAGCCGGCCGACTATCCGCGCGAAGCCATGCTGAAGGCGGGCTTCGCCGACACCGACATCGACGGCACCTGGAAGCCGTACCGCGCGGTCGGCTGCTCGGCGTGCAGCAACGGCTACAAGGGCCGCGTCGGCATCTACCAGGTGATGCCGATCTCCGAGGAGATCCAGCGCATCATCCTCGCCGAAGGAACGGCCATGGACATCGCCGCGCAGGCGCAGCGCGAAGGGGTGCGCGACCTGCGCCAGTCGGGTCTCATCAAGGTGCGCGCGGGCGTCACGACACTCGAGGAAGTGATCTCGGTCACCAACGAGTGACCGGCATCCAGTCACGCGAAGAACATTTCTTGGGACGAGGAGCGGGATCCTCGAAAACACTATGGCGACTGCAGTAGCCGCGAAACAGAGCATCAGGGAACTTGTCTTCGAGTGGGAAGGCAAGGACAAGAACGGCAAGCTGGTGCGCGGCGAGATGCGCGCCGGCGGCGAAGCCATGGTGAGCGCGAGCCTGCGCCGCCAGGGCATCCTGATCACCAAGGTGAAGAAGCGCCGCCTGTCGGGCGGCAAGTCGATCAAGCAGAAGGACATCGCCGTCTTCACCCGGCAGCTGGCCACCATGATGCGCGCCGGGGTGCCGCTCATCCAGTCCTTCGACATCGTGGCTCGGGGCAGCACCAACCCCAAGGTGACGCGCCTGCTCACCGACATCCGCAGCGA
>Ga0075429_100003106_pt1 | contig 14100 bp, 13 predicted proteins | sample RhiMetdeltSRZDD3_FD_75295 | JGI IMG/M metagenome (GOLD analysis project Ga0075429, IMG submission 75295) | Populus rhizosphere microbial communities from Tennessee, USA - Rhizosphere MetaG P. deltoides SRZDD3 | ecosystem: Host-associated > Plants > Roots > Rhizosphere > Soil | place: USA... | reverse complement strand
CACGCCGGATATCATCTCCCCGAGGGCCGAGAGCCTCTCACTCTGCGCGAACTGCATCTGAAGGGCGCGAGCCTCCGTCACGTCGGACACGACGACCACGATTCCCTGCACGGCGTCGCCGGAGCCGCGCACCGGCGAGCAGGTCACGGAGAACAGCCGGCCTTCGGTGGTGGCCACCTCGAACGTGTGTCCCTTCGAGTCCGGGCTCGCGAATCGCTCGAGGAGCGACTCCATGCGCACGTCGCCCAGCTTCGTCAGCGCGCGCGGCGCGCGGGGAGCGCGGGAAGCGCGGGCGCCCTGCAGCGCCGAAAGGCATGCGGCGGCCGCCGGGTTCGACATCACGATGCGCAGCTCCTCGTCCAGAAGCATCACTCCTTCCGTCATCGACTCGAGCATCGAGTGCATCCTGCTCGTCTCGGCCTCCCGTGTCGTGCGAATCCGGTCGAGCGTGAGCGAGGCCTGGTTCGCGATGGTGAACAGCAGACGAAGCTGGCTCTCCCCCAGGGCATCGGGATCGTGGGAGACCACCGTCAGGAGCCCGGCAACCTGGCCGCGGATGAAGAGCGGCGCATGGGCCACCGACTTCAAGTCAATGGCCCGGATACGCCGCGCGTCACCGCCGCTGCCCGATTGACCCACCGTCATTGGGACGCGCATGGGCCGCTGCCCGCTGAGCTTCTCGACCTCCGCGGTCGCCATTCTGTAGAGGCGGCGGATCGCCCGATCCTCGGCAGGCGCCGAAAGCTGGACCGATATCTCGCGGTGATCCGGCAGCAGCAGCATGAGCGCGCACATGTCGAAAGAGAGCGCCCGGCGAAGCGAGGAGCCGACGAGATGAAACAAGTCCTGCGGGCTGAGCACGAAGCCGAGCGAGCGGCTGATGTCGTACAGGAGGGATATCTCCACGGTCCGCTCTTCCACGCGTGACTCGAGCTCGCGCTGGAGCAGGCCGTTTTTCAGGAACACGGCCGCCACAGGCAAAGCCTCCCCAAGAGACCTGAACGCCCCTTCGACTGCTTCGCCCTCTTGCGTCCTCACGACCAGGCAGCCAACGCTTCGGCCTGCCGCGCGGAGCGGCAGGAACGCCCAGGCCCCGCCGGCGCGGACGAGGTAGGCGCGCTCGGGCGAATCGGGAGCTTCACGCGCCGACGCGATGACGATGTCCTGACGCTGATCCACCGCCTTGCGCAGGAGGCTGCCCCGTTCCGCCGCGAGCCGCAGTGGAAAGGGCTCGGTCCTCGTGGAGGGAATCGGGGGCGCCCATGAGGCCGTGGCCGGATCGGACTCCCACGCCGCCAGCCAGCACTGTCCGCCGACGAGCGTCGAGGCAGCTTCGACGAAGGTTCTCGTCGCGCCGGCATCGTCGGTGGCGGACAGTATCGAGACCACCCGCTGGAGAAAACTCTCGGTGCGTGTCGGCAGCTGAGGAAGGAGAGGCGGTGGGTTCATGTGGGGATGGATTCTACGTGGACCCTTTCCAGCAGTCAATGCGGGCGGCGGCGCGACACCATCCCAAGCCCCGGCGACATTGCGGCATTTCGACGGGAGAGCTGCAAGGGACGGTGTCGCGTGGGCCGCTTATCGCGTCTTGGGCACCAGGCTCAGCCGCGGACGCTGTCTGCCGGGAGGAATCATCTGCATAACGCCCGTGTCCGCCACTCTTCCGCGAATCGGTTGAGGCGCTGAGGCCGAGCGCAGCTGGACCATCGACTCGCTCGGCATGGGCCCTTTCGGGGGCGAGGAGACGTATTTGTTGAGAGCGAAGATCCTGCGCAGCTTCTTCTTGGCCTGCGCTTCTATCTGTCTGATCCGTTCGCGGCTCAGGCCCATGGTCTCGCCGATCTCCTTCAACGTGAAGGAGCGGCCGCCGGTGATTCCGAACCGGTTTGCGATGACCATTTTCTCTTGATCTGTCAGCATGAACATCGCCGAATGCACCAGGTATTCGCTCTCGTTCTTCAGCAGCTCTTCCTCGGGATTCACCGAGGCGTCGTCGACCAGGTAGTCGCTGATCGGAATGGTCTTGTCCTTGCCGACCTTGTCGTCGAGCGACACCTCACGCAGCTTGATCATGAGGATCTCGTCGATCTTCGAGATCGTGCTGTCGAGCTTGGTGGAGATCTCATCGCGTCCGGGACGCCTGCCCAACTCGCGGGAAAGCGTCGCTTCGGTCTCCCTGACCCGCTTGACCTTCTTCATCTGGTAGGTCGGGACGCGCACGAGGTTCGATTGCTCCGAGAGGGCCTTGAGAATCGACTTCCGCACCCACCATATGGCGTATGTGATGAACTTGGTGCCCTTGTTGTGGTCGTATCTCTGGGCCGCCTCGATCAGCCCGATGTTGCCCTCGTTGAGCAGGTCCTCGAACGGAAGCCCGAGGTTCCTGTACTCGTTGGCGATCTTCACGACGAACGAGAGGTTGCTCTCGACGAGCCTGTTGAGGGAGTCTTTGCTGCCGCAGGCTTCCGCCCTGCGGGCAATCTCCATCTCCTGCTCTTTCGTGAGGATGGAGTACTCTCCGATTTCCGAGAGATAACGACCAAGCGAGGAGTCTTTGTCGACGCGCCGGCTCATCGGGGATTGAACCTCACATCAGCGAATGGGACTCCTTGGCAGGGGGAGGAAGCCGTGAACCATCAGTAAACGCTTGCTGTTAGGACATTTTTGTTCTTGACAGTAGTGCCGGTTGGGGGTATTTTCCTGGCAATGGTTGAGTGTGGCGCTCATCCAGCTGTCCCCCACGCGGCGCTGCCAAAAAGTCGGACCGGCATCATGTTGCACGTGGCTGGCAAGAAATGTCCGGTAGACGGTTCAGAGTCTATGTTGTGAGGGCATGGCTGTCAAGGTTTTTTTGTTGATGCAGCATAAAGCGTAACTGATGTAGAATCGGGCGCAGACCGACCAGTTGGAACAGCACTAACCGTTCTTGAGGATGATTCGTTCGGTCGTCGGGTCGCTACTGCGGGGAGGCTTCCTCTGGAAAAGTTTGATACCGGACTCGCCCTGAGGCGCCAACAGCTCCCCCTGGTGGGTAAGCGGATAAGGGAGCTGCGCAAGGGCAGGGATCTGACCCAGGCGGAGCTTGCCGCTCGCATCGGCATCCAGCAGTCCGACCTCTGCAGGATGGAGACTGGCGAGTACAAGGTCAGCCTTGAGACCCTCTTCAAGATCCTCAAGATATTCGAGATGAACGTCGGTGAGTTCTTTCACGAAGCCCCGCCTGGACAACTGCTTCCAGACGAAAACGAGCTGCTCCAGTCCTTCAGAAACCTCCCGCGAAGCTCGCAGGACGAGGTCAGGCACTTCATCAAGTTCATCGAGCGGCAGTCCAGGAAGACGCGCCGCAAGAAGTAGTCCAAGCATGGGCACGATGGGCACAAAACGCCGTCTCGTCACCGACCCCTTTTCCCGCCTGATTGCCCAAGGGTGCGCCTCCCTGCGCAAGGGAGACCTGGACAGGGCCCTGGCCGAGTTCGAGAACGCCCTGTCGCTGGCCCGCGCTGCCGGCGATGCCGAGAGGGTCAACAAGGCGTTGTCGAACCTCTCGACCTGCTACATCGAGCTGGGTGAGTACGAGAAGGCCTCCAAAGGCTTGCGCGAGATCATCCTGAGCAGCACGGACGACGAGACGATCTGCGGCGCCTCGTACAATCTCTCCATCAGCCTGAGACGCCTCGGCAAGCATCAGAAGGCCTTCGTCTACGCCAGGAAGGCCTTCGAGAAGAGCAAGGCCCTGGGCGACCTGAACTGGATGGCACGCTGCCACAACCTCATCGGGAACATCTACCTCGTGCAGAGCCACTTGAACAAGGCGTTGGTCCAGTACCGCAACGCTCTCTCATTGCGGCTGAAGGAGGGCGAGGTCAATCGCTTCTCCGTGGCCATCCTCAAGGACAATATCGGCTACTGCCAGCTCCTGCAGGGCAAGTACGAAAAGGGCATCAAGAACGTGCGCGAAGCCCTGGATATCGTGACGGCGCTTGCCAGCAAGAAGTGCATCTGCGAATGCGCCCACGATCTGAGCTTCGGCTACATGCAGATGCGCCGCCTCGACGAGGCAGAAGAGTTCGGCAGACAGGCTTTGGAGATTGCGGAAGCGGAGGGGTACAAGGAGATCGTCAAGAACTGCTTCTACCTCCTGGGAGAGATCAACTACCTGAAGGGCGATGAAGCGCAGAGAGACCATTACTTCTATCGGCTCCAGGATCTCTACCCGCACCTCCCTTTCCTCAGGGATTTCCTCTGCACGTTCGATGTGAGCAAGATCATCGCGCTGAGGTTCCCGCAGTAGCCAGGAGGATGCCCCGATGAAACGGCCCCGATTCATCAAATCGAGCTCGATGGCGATCGCAGCGGCCATCCTGCTGCTTCCCGGCGTCTACCAGGCCTCCATGAAGGTGTTGGATCCCAACGGACACTTTCTCTCCGTTGAAGTTGCCACCGACCCGGGAAATCCTTCGATCCAGGGTTTGGTGCTGATCGACGAAGGCCCGTCGGGAACCACGACCACTCCGGTGCAGTCGACCTACGATACGGTGCTCGACAGCGGTCCGACCATCGCGCTGGATCCGTACGATGGGCAGCCCGTGCTGGTCTGGAGCCGGCTGATTGGCGCCGATTTCGAGCTGGCCATGGTCCGCCGAACCTCCGGAGGCTGGGGCCCGATCGACATCCTCACGGCCAATGGCACGCAGGACATCTCGCCGAGGTTCCTCGTCGATTCCGTCGGACGGGCTCACGTGCTCTGGTACCCGTCGGGGTTAGGCGGGCCGGTCTTCCTTCAGGGCTTCTACACCAACAATGGCCATGCGGTCGGTCCGGCAGCGAAGCCGCTCGAGCCGGCGGCGACCAGAACGGTCAGGTCGGGCACTTCGGGAGGCAGCGATGTTGGCGGAGGCGACGACCCCGGGTTGATCGGCGGACTCACGTCATGGGCCTCCGAGGAGCCATGCGTGGCGAATCCTGCCGCGGCCGCCGACCATGGAGTGCTGATGGCGTGCGGACGACCCGCCGCATACCAGATCTCCTCCTGCCAGTTGGTCGTGGGGGTCTACGACTCGGTCCGCTACGCCTGGGTCCAGACGGTGACCGACCTGAGCTGGCGCAACATGGCTGCGACGTCGGGGCGGCAGATTGCCCAGGGCATCGCGAACTCCCGCTGCAACTGAGGATTTCCTCGCGGCCTGCTAGTGGAAGGGGTAGAACCGATCGCGATCGGAGCGCCGGGAATCTTCTCTCTCGATCTTCTTGAATCTGCGGCGGCGGAGCTTCCAGCGGACTTCGTCGTAGAACCGGCGCGGATTCCAGACTCCCTTGATCAAGAGGTAGCCTGTCAACGCGCCGCCGAGGTGCGCGAAACGGGCCACGCCGTCCTGGCCGAAGGCTCCAAGGCTGAACAGCTCGATGAGCGCCAGCAGGATCACCAGTTGGCGCGCGGACATCGGAAAGATCCCCCAGAACAGGATGGTGCGCGTGGGGAAAAGGACGCCGTAGGCTACGAGCAGCCCGAAGACCGCACCGCTGGCGCCGATCGTCTGTGATCCGAACGCGAACGCGCAATTGAGGACACCGGCCCCGATGCCGCAGACGAGGTAGTAGCGGACGAACTTCGTGGCTCCCCAGACGCGCTCGATCTCGCATCCCAGCATCCAGAGCATCAGCATGTTGAAGAGGAGGTGGAAGATCGACGAGAGGGAGTGCATGAACTGGTAGGTCACCAGCTGCCAGACGAAAAACGACTTCAGCACGAGAACCGGATTCAGGGCGAACCAAGTGAGCGCCAGATCCCAGGCGTCGGGCCCCGCCGCGCTGCGGAGAAACATCTCGATGACATAGACCGCGACGTTGATGATAATGAGGAGCTTGACTGCGGGTGTGAAGGCGCCGCCGAACGACGCGCGGTATTGGGTGCCGTACTCGTATCGCGGCGGCATGGGGCGAGACTAGCACAGCGGAAGGAGCAGCGACAAGAATGAGCGCGCGCAAGTGGGTCATGGGATGCACGGTCACCGCGGTCACGGTTGTCGCGATCGTGATCATCTGTGGTGTGGTCGCCTACAAGCGCCTGACAGCGGTGATGCCGCTTCCCGGCACCTCACTCCTCGCCGACGCCGACAGTGTCGGGCATGCCGTGCTGCGCCTCGAGCCGGACAACCCGTGGATCCGCCAGATGTTCACGGAGCTGTCGAAGTACTCCGCGCGTGAGCCAAAAACCGCCGAATTGTTCCCGATCGAGGTGATCTGGTCGGCTCACAGGACTTCCTCATCAGCCGACGCCCAGATGCTGGATATCAGCTTCGGCCCACGGGGCCGTTTCTTCGGAATGATGACGGACCTGGCCCTCTGGAAGGCGGGGCGCTCGCGCCAGGAGAAAGTCTCGCGCGTGGAATACGGCGGCGAAGGCATCACGTCGTTTCCCGGCACACCGCTGCCCGGGCACGTCTTCGTGCGCGACAATCAGATCCTGTGGGCCTCTGATCTGGACGCGGCGCGGAAGGCCGTGGACCTGGTGGTGGCCAGCGAGAAGCAGGGTCCCGCCGCCGCGACGACGCCAGCCACGATGATTTCGCAGATGCCCGACCCGGCGGCCCACCCATTGGTTGGAGTGATTCTCGGGGAAGGAGGCGCCGTCACGCGCAGCCTGGCGCTCCTGCCGGGCACGGAGCTGGACATGCCGGAAGGCAGCCTCGGTCTCGCGGACCTGACCTTCCAGATCGACGCGGCCAGCGGCGACACGGCCACAGGAGAGATCACCCTCAGGTTCCCCGGCGAGACCCCCGCCGCCGACATCGACGCGGCCGCGCGCGAGCTCGCCCGCCGCCTCGGCTCGCTCACCTGGGGAGACGTCGTCGTCTCGGCATCGCCGCGAACGGAGCCGTCGCGAGCCATCATCGCCGTGGAGGCTTCGGGGCTGGCCAAGGTTCATGCGCGCCTGCTGCAGGAGGTCGTCAAGGTTCAGAGGAGCATCGAGAGCGGGCAAAGCCCCGCGCAGGATGGCGCGAGCACGGATCGAGAGACGCCGAAGGACCCGAACTAGTCGAGCTCGACGTTCCAGTATGCGATGTCGAGGAAGTTGCGCCAGACCTCGTACTGTGCGCCGGCGAAGGACACCTTCACGAGCGGATGCCATCTGGGCTTGGCAGGCTGCTTGAGCAGTCCCATCCCGACTTCGGCCGGCAGGCTGCTCCCCTTGCGGGCGTTGCACTCAATGCAGCAGCAGACGACGTTGTCCCACGTTGACTTGCCGCCGCGCGACAACGGGATCACGTGGTCGAGGTTCAGCTCGCGGGTGGCGAACTTGTCACCGCAATACTGGCAGCGGTTGCGATCCCTGAAATAGATGTTCTTGCGTGTGAACCGTACCTCGTGCCGCGGGAGTGCGTCGTAATGCAGCAGCAGGATGACGCGCGGAATCTTGATTCTCATCCCTGGCGTCGAGATGACGTCGTCGGCCGGCTGCACAGGGACGTCGCACCAGTTTTCCCAGGAATAGGTGCTGTAGTCGGGCTCGACCGCCTTCACCTGCCCTTTGTACAGGAGGCAGAAGGCCTTCCGGACGGAGGTCACCTGGATCGCCTGGAAGAGACGATTGAGCACCAGCACGTTGGAATCGAGCACCTAGGGGCCTCCTGGCTTCTACGGATCATACCCTCAACGCGCGCCGGGCGCTCGTTGTCCGGGAGCGAAGTCCCGCCTGAGAGCCATCCGTTCCTCATGGCGCTGCAGCCCGAGCTCGATGAGGCGGTGGATGAGGTCTGGGAAGCCCACGCCGCTGGCTTCCCAGAGGCGAGGGTACATGCTGATCGGCGTGAAACCGGGAAGCGTATTGACCTCGTTGATGAGTACCTTGCCATCCGCGCGCCGCACGAAGAAATCCACCCTCGCCATGCCGGACAAATCCAGCGCTTTGAAGGCCGCCAGCGACATGGAGCGCACCTCCTGCGCCTGCGCGGGGTTGATCTTCGCCGGGATGATCAACTTGGAGCTGTCGTCGAGGTACTTCGCGCTGTAGTCGTAGAATTCGTGCCCGGGGACGATCTCGCCGACGACGGAAGCCTCGGGCTCGTCGTTGCCCAGGACGGCGCATTCCACCTCCTGCCCTTCCACGGCCTGCTCGACGACGACACGCCGATCGAAAGAAGCGGCCTCGGCCAGCGCCGCGGCCAGCTCTTCGCGTCTTTTCACCTTGTTCACGCCGACGCTCGAGCCGCCGTTGGCGGGTTTCGTGAAACAAGGATACCCCAGCGTGGATTCCACTTCGCGCGCGATGCCGTCCGCGTCGGTCTCGATGCGGCGGCGGGTCAGGGCGAGATGCCCGGTCATCGCCAGTCCCGCCGCACCCAACACCACCTTCATGGCCCCCTTGTCCATGCCGAGGCTCGAGCCCAGAACGCCGGAGCCCACGTAGGGAATGCCCGCCAGCTCCAGCAGGCCCTGCAGCGTGCCGTCTTCGCCTCCGGTGCCATGAATCAACGGAAACACGATGTCGAGCGGCGTGGGAACCCCATTGCCTTCGATCGGCACCAGCCCGCCGACCGACGGGTCGCCGGTGAGCGCCGCCCTTGTGCCAATGGCCCGCGACAGACCGCTGTCGAGCAACCCGCGCGCATCGCCCGAAGTGAGCCAGCGGCCTTCCCGCGTCACGCCGATCGGCACGACGTCGTACCGCCCGCCATCGAGGTTGTTCAGCACGGCCCTGGCGGAGACCAGGGAGACCTCGTGCTCCACGGAGCGGCCGCCGAAGATCAGCCCCACGCGTACGCGCTTCACCTGTCGGTCTCCTCGATCTCACCGCCAGCAAGCCGCGGCGGCGCCAATCGCGCCAGGCCGAGCGCCCTGGCACGGTCCGTTCGGAAAGTGAGGTCAACATAACCATCGTGATAGCTCGCGTCCAGTACGCGGGCCTCCTCGTAGACGCGCGAGATCGAGCCGCTGTCGGTCGACTCCAGCCGGATGTGGCGCTCGACGAGATCCTCCCCGAGCAGGGCGGCAAGGCGCTCCCTGGCCAGGTCGATTCCCAGACCACGGCCGGCGGCGATGAACAGTGCTTCAGGGTGCAGCCGGCGGGCGCGCTCGAGGATGCCGGGCTGCCTGACCAGATCGATCTTGTTGAAGACCAGCAGCGTGGACTTGGTGTCCATCTCGAGGCCCGCGAGCACCTGCTGCGTGACCTCCATCTGCTCTTCGTACTGGGGATGGCTGATATCCACGACATGCAGCAGCAGGTCGGCGTCGGCGGCCTCTTCGAGAGTGCTTCGGAAGGAGGCCACGAGATGATGGGGCAGCTTGCGGATGAACCCGACCGTGTCGATGAGGAGGACCTCCCTGCCCAACTTCAAATCGAGACGCCTGACCAGGGGATCCAGGGTCGCGAACAATCGATCCTCGACGAACGCGTCGGCCTGCGTGAATGCGTTCAGCAAGGTGCTCTTGCCCGAGTTGGTGTATCCGACCAGCGCCCCCTTGACCATGCCGCGCCTGCCGGTGCGGCGCACGCCGCGCGCGCGCTCGATCTTGTCGAGATCCTCTTTCAGCCGGGCGATGCGGCGACGAATGATCCGTCGATCGATCTCGATCTGGGTTTCACCGATGCCTCGCACGCCGATGCCGCCGACCTGCCGCGACAAGTGGGTCCATCGGCGCGTCAGCCGGGGCAGCAGATAGTTCAGCTGCGCCAGCTCGACCTGTGTGCGGGACTCCCTGCTCCGGGCGCGTCTTGCGAAGATGTCCAGGATGAGGCCGGAGCGATCGATCACCTTGGCCTCGATCGTCGTCTCGAGGTTCCTGGCCTGGGCCGGAGAAAGGTCTTCGTCGAAGATGACGAGGCCGGCCTGGTGGCCCTTGGCGTTGGCGGCGATCTCCTCGGCCTTGCCGCGGCCCACGAAATACGCCGCGTCGATGCGATCGCGCTCCTGGACCAGGCGATCGACGACCATGCCCCCGGCGGTCTCGGTGAGGCGCGCCAGCTCGTCGAGATGCTCGTCGGCGCGTTCGCGCCGCGTCCCCGGCAGGACCACGCCCACGAGGATCGCTCGCTCGCGAGGACTCAGGTTACTTTGACCCACGTTCCTCGCCGGGCCCGAGGGCCTCCTTGATTCGCGCGTTGATATCGGAAGGCAGGAGATTCCCCTTCCACCTGACGACTCCCGTAGAGTCGATCAGGACACTGGCAGGCAGCGCGCGCAGATCGAAGGCCGGCCGCGCCTTGTCGTGCGCGTCGAAGTAGACCGGATAATCGATGCCGTGCGTCTGACGCGCCTCCACGACTTTCTCCAGGGTGTCGCCGTTCCAGCTCAGCGCCACGCTCATCACGCGAAGCCCGCGGCTTGCGTAGAACCGGCTTAGCTCGCGGATTTCCGGCACTTCGTGAATGCAGGGCTGGCACCAGGTGGCCCAGAAGATCAGCAGCGTGGCTCCCGGCGGCTGCAGGAGGGTCTTCAGGTCGGCCGGCTCCCCCTTGATGTCAAGCACCGGGATGGCGGGTGCCGCGTCGATCGGTTCTCCGACGGCGACCGCGGCCAGGACCGCCCTGGGGTCCAGCAGAAGGACCGCGAGCCCCGCGAAGACCACCGCGAAAGCAGCCTTCAACCGAGCACCCTCTGGATGTTCTGCTCCAGAACCTGGCGGGAGACCAGTCCGACGAGATGCCCGGCTGGCGCGCCGTTCTTGAAGAAGATGATCGTGGGCACCGACATCACGCCGAACTGGGCGGCCGTGGTCGGGCTGCCCTCGACGTCGATGTGGCCGACCTTCAGCCGGCCCTGGTAGGAGACGGATAGCTCCCCGACGATCGGGTCGAGCTTCTTGCAGGGGCCGCACCATTCCGCGGAGAAGTCGACGAGCACGGGGGTCTCGCTTCCCACGACCTCCGTGGCGAAATTCGCGTCATTGAGCTCGATGACGTTCCCTCCCATGACGGAATTATAGAGCCGCCAGTTTGGGCTGCGCAAGGCCACGATGGCGTGTTTGCGCGGGACTTCGACTCCGCATCCAGCGTGATCCGGCGCGCGTCGACGTAGCGGATGTCGTTCAGGAACCTGCCCTCTACGGTGACGCGCGTCCCCCTCAGGGACGGGTCGGACATCAAGGGAAGCGACGCGTCGTTCACCACCAGGTTCCAGATTCCGTTGTCCGAGCTCCTGAACCCGGTGTGATGCCCCTCCAGGCGGCAGAGCCGCTGATGCGGCATGGGCGCGCCCTGCTTCTCGCACTCGACGCACACCAGCACGCCCGAGACCGTTCGCACGCCGCTGAGCGCATCGGCGGCGTTCTGGAGGAACCCGGGCATGAATCGCGCGGCCACCGGCGCCAGCACGAGCGCCAGCACCGCCGCGGCGGCAAGCGCGTAGCCTGCGCGCTTGAGCACGCGCCTTCGTGGTAACGGGGGTGACGAGGCCTTCACCTCGTTCCATTCCCCACGTTCGAGACGGGCCATGACTGCCGAGGCGAAGTGGTCGGGGGCTTCGATGCGGCGCACGCGCGCCTTCATCGTGCTGTTGAAGGCCTGATCGACCTTGGAGATCTTGGCGCATGGCGGGCAGCGATCGAGATGCTCCTGGATGCCGTGGCTCACGTCGCACGACAGCTCGTCGTCCAGGAAGCCTGACAGCATCTCGCGCACCTGCCGGCACTTGTCGTGGTTCGCGTCGGTCACTTCTTCTTCTCCCGGTAGCTCGAGATGTCGACGACGTCCGGCCTGTCGGGTCTGCCAGGCGGCACGATGCCACGCTGCCGCCCGTAGTCCAGAAGGCGCCCCTGCAGCATCCTGCGGGCCCGGTGGAGGCGGGACATCACGGTGCCGATGGGGATCGACAACGCCGCGGCGATCTCCTTGTACGACATCTCCTCCACCACGGCCATCAGAAGCACCATGCGGAAATCGGCAGGAAGCTCGTCGATGGCCTTCTCGATCTCCCCGTCGATGACGCTGTCGAAGAAGACGCGCTCCGGGTCGGTCGGGCCCGTCGCTCCCCCGGGGGCATCGGCCACCAGGCTCTCGAGGCCCTCCTCTATCGCGTCGAAGTCGACGGTGTCCGGCTCCTGCTGCGCCTTGCGGTACCGGTTGATGAAGGCGTTCTTGAGAATCTTGAAGACCCATGCCTTGAAGTTTGTGCCGCGCTCGAACTTGTCGAAGAACCTGAAGGCGCGAAGCAGGGTTTCCTGCACCAGGTCCTCGGCTTCCTGCGGCTGCCGCGTCAGGCGCATCGCCATGCTGTAAAGAGGATGCAGCTGGGCGGCAGCCAGGCGCTCGAAGCTCTCCTTGGTGTCGTCGGCGGCGGTCATGCTGGTGAAAACGAGGGCTTCATGGCGGTTTATTCCCGCGCGGGCTGGACCTTCTGCAGGGTGAACGCGGGGCGCGCCACGCCGACCTCGCGGCCGCTGTTGTTGCGCACCACGAGACTCCTGGCTTCGGTGATGCGGCCCTGGCCTTCTGCGTCCAGCAGGTCGAGTTGTCCCAGGATTCCCAGGATCAGGGCCACGCGGGCCCGGCCGCTGTCGCCGTCGCCCACCTTGGCCGCGATGCCGAATCCCGCGCCCTCCCTGACGTATGCCGCGCACTGGACGCCCTCGGCGCCCCGCTTGCAGATCAGGCCATGGCGAGGGTTGGCCGTCACCTCGGTGTCGAGCATTCCCTCGCCTGCGACCATGAGCGGATACTCCCGCATCGCCGCGACCACGCGCTCCGCGGCCTCGCGGTGGTTCGACCCCAGGCTCGAAGGCGTCACGAGCCTCGCGAAGGCTCGCGCCGCTTCGGACAGGCTCACTCCCAGCGTGGGCGCGCCGCAACCGTCGACAGCCACCATGATGAGGTCACGCATGCGGCCGCCCAGGTCGGCCACGATTCCCATGATTCGCTGCTGAACAGGGTGGCGCGGCTCGAGGTAGGTTCTCGTGTCGTGGCCTCCCGCCAGCGAAGCAGCGAGCATGCCGGCGTGCTTGCCGGAGCAGTTGTGCTCCAGCGCCGTGAACCGGCGCCCCTCGGCGCGATACTGGTCCGCCACCTTCTTCGAAAAGGGCGTATGCGTGCCGCACTGGAGGGCCGAGACGTCCAGACCGATCTTCGAAAGGATGCCTGCCACCGCATCCACGTGCCGCGCTTCGCTGCTGTGCGAACCGGTCATGACCGCGAGCTCTTCCGCGGTGAGATGGAATCTCTCCATGGCGCCGCTCTCGACGACCGCCATCGACTGGAACGGCTTGGCGGCGGACCGGAGGTAGACAGGATGATCGATGCCTCCCAGCCGCGCCACCACCCGGCCCTCGGAATCGGCCACCGCGATGGCGGCGCAATGGGTCGACTCGACCAGCGCGCCGCGCGTGATGTCCACGGCGGGGACGTACTGGCCGTGAGGCGCGGGGATCGTCTGGGCGGTGCCTCGTTGGCGGAAGCGGTTGGTGCGGGATGCGTGGGTCACGGCGGGCGATGTTACCGTCCCGGCGCGCCGGGTGTCAAAGCAGCGAGTGCCCGAGCGCTCCGACCAGGTAGAACAAACCGGCGGCGGCAACAAGGAGGGAGCCGACGCGCATCAGACCGAGCGGCAGGTTCCCGCGCCCGTCCACCGTCGCCCCGGCCGCGCGCACGAGCCTCATGCCGAAGAAGACGGGCAGCACCACGAGCTGATGTCCCAGCTCGACCCCGACGCTGAAACCCAGGATCGACAGGCCGATTGCGGCTCCGGCGCTTGCCGCCATCGCGTCGAGCAGACCTCCCGCGAAGCCAAGCCCGTGAAACAATCCGAAACCGAACGCTGTGAGAAGGCGCACCCATCCGCGGCTCCGCCGAGGCCAGAAGACATTGCACAGCGCCACCACCACGATGCTTGCGGCGATCATCGGCTCCACCACGTTCGACGGAAGACGGACGATGTCGAGCACCGACAGGACCAGCGTCACCGAGTGGGCCAGCGTGAAGGCGCTGACCACGACGATCAGGTCCTTGAGCGTCACCGCGGCCAGCGCCAGCGCCGTGATGAAGAGCAGGTGATCGTACCCGCCCATGATGTGGGACAGGCCATGGCGCACGTACTCGCCGAACAAGGTCCAGCCGCCTGCCGCGATGCCGCACGCAAGCAGCCTTTCCTGCCCGGACGTCAGCGGCAA
>Ga0075429_100003104_pt1 | contig 14109 bp, 16 predicted proteins | sample RhiMetdeltSRZDD3_FD_75295 | JGI IMG/M metagenome (GOLD analysis project Ga0075429, IMG submission 75295) | Populus rhizosphere microbial communities from Tennessee, USA - Rhizosphere MetaG P. deltoides SRZDD3 | ecosystem: Host-associated > Plants > Roots > Rhizosphere > Soil | place: USA... | reverse complement strand
GCTTCTATGTCGGAGGCATCATTGCCCTCTAGGCGGCCTTGTTACTCAATGAGACGACGTTTATGGGGTAAGGTCGGCTTAAGTGTACACCAGCGTAACGGACGTCATGGCGGGGTTTGATGCAGGGATCGCAGAATGGCACGCACCCGCACACCTCACAGACCACGCCCCCTGACACCGACGAGTGTCAGTACTCCGATGCCTATCGTGCCATCAAGGCAGGTCTCGATGCCTGGGAAATGTGGCAGGAACTGGACGCACCAGGCAGGCTGGCGGTCATCCTCACCCACTACACCGCGGCGCAGTGGCTGGAGCCAGAAGAGCTACAAATTCTCGCGTGTTTCCGGCATATGCCGCCTGGCAAATGGGCGCAAATTAAACTGCGCTACAAAGAGATCGGCGGCAGTCCCCATGATCTGCAATGCGCCGTTGATTTGTTACTCAAGGTCCAGCCCCTCCAGTTCGCGCCAGTGTCGGCGCCCGCTGTCGCCTTTCAGCCCATCCCCGCAACGGAGCTTTACGCGAAAGACCTGCCGCCTCTCGGCTATATCGTGGAAGACATTCTCCCCATCGGCGCCACCCTCTTTGTGGGCCGCGCCAAAGACGGCAAGAGTCTGGCGATGTGGAATCTCTCCGTGGCGGTTGCCGAAGGCGGCCTGGCCTTTGGCCGCTACCGGGCCACGGCTGGCGAGGTGCTGTATCTGGCCTTGGAGGACGGGGAGCGCCGCGCCAAACAGCGCCTGACCGACCAGATGCGGGCGATGGGCATGACGACGCCCCCGTCCCGTCTGAGCCTGGTGCTGTGGGAGGCGCCCCGCCTCGGGGAGGGCCTGGAGGAGGCGCTCACCCAGTGGCTGGACGAGCACCGCGAGGCCAGGCTCATCGTGATTGACATCCTCGAGAAAGTTCGTCCCCGTCGCGCCCGCAACGCCAGCGTCTATCAGGAGGACTACCTGGCGGTGGCGCCGCTGCAACGGCTGGCCCAGGAGCGCGGCATTGCAATCGTTCTTGTCCACCACGCCAATAAGGGGAAGGCCGAGGACTTCCGCGACGCCGTGAGCGGCGCCATGTCCCTGGCAGGCGCCGCCGATACGCTGTGGGTGCTGAAGCGTCTGGCCGGGGAGACCGACGCGGCCTTACGGATTACCGGGCGGGATGTGGAAACGCAGGAACTCGCGCTGCACTTTCGGGACGGCTTCTGGACGGCGCTGGGAGACCGGGAGATGGTCACGATGAGCCAGGAGCGCCAGGAGATCCTCGACGTCCTGCGTGGCAGCCCCCGGCCCCTCACCCCGACGCAGGTGGCCGAGCGGACCGGCAAACATCGCGTCACCACCACCCGGCTCCTGAGGATGCTGCTTGATACCGGGCTGGTCTTCCAGCCGACCGAGGGCCACTACGCGCTCTCCCCGACCGCCACCGATCGGATGAACCCCATGAACTCTGTGAACTCCGTGAACTCTGTGAACGCCCCAGTGCCCCCTCAGGCAGAGAGCCGGGCAATGCACGCTGAGTTCACGCCGAGTCCCTCCTGCCATGAATCCTCACAACCCATTGCAGATACGCGTCCTGGAGACGACGGTGACGGGGGAGTTCATGGAGTTCATGGGGTTGATGCCGTGCAGGTGACTCCCGAAAGCACCGGGGACACCACCACCGCGACAGGGCAGACGCCCCCCGAAACCCCTCCCGGCCACGGCCCGTCCCTCACGGCCTCTGTCCTCTGGTGCCACCTCTGCGGCCAGGCGCGACCGGTGGCGCTGGTCGGCAGGGAGTACCGGTGTGAGCGCTGCGGGAGTGTCCTCGGGGTAAGAACGGCAACGGCGCCTGATCAGACACCGGACACGACACCCCCGGAGGAGCAGGAGGCCGGGAGAGGCGCTGACGCGCGTTGTCGGGAGGGGCAGAGCAAGCCGCAGATCGCTGACCACCTGAGAGACGGCGAATCCCAAGCCTGCCAGGAGCCCAGCTTGCGCTGTGTGGTGTGTGGGGACGGCAAGCGCCGGGACGGTCTCCTGCCATGTCAAGGCTGGCTGTGCGCCGATTTCCCAGCCGAGGCCCCGTTGCGTCCATGAGCGAGAGTAATCGTTGGCGCGTCCCCGTTTTCCAGGGAGGTACCCATGCGATCAGTCCTCATCCGTTTTCACCAGAGGAGGCACTTTATGGCCAGATAACACACGATGAGAAGCTCATCGCCACACGGTCCACGCAAGCAGCAGAGACGTATGCACATACCTTTATCCAGTGAGGAGAAACGATCGTGGATAAGGACATCGTTATAAAGTGCCTGGCCGCTGACCGCGCGCCCATGAACCGCACCATCCAGGCAGGGCAAACCTGTGAAGAGATCTTGCGGGATTGCGATCTGGGAGGGTTTTGGCTCTCCCTGCCCAACGGCTCCGGCTTCTTTGCGCCGGATGAGAACGTTTTTAAAGCCGTTGAAAGCGGTGACGTTTTGGTTGCAACGCCCCCAGGCGATGTTGCCACTGTGTAAGACAAGAGCGGGGGCGGCAGAGCGCCGTCCCCGCCTCTGTATGGAGGATGTTTCGATGCCGCTGTTTCCTGCTCCAAAACACTTGAAAAGACTGTTGCCCTTTTTCTCCCGTCGCGTACGACGGATCGTCCCGCGCATTCTTCGCTCACACAAGGACAAGCATCGCTGGTGGCTTGAGACCGGAGCAGAGCCGGTCTGGCACGGCTACTATCGCACCAAATACGGCCCAAGCTACAAAGGCAAGGTGCTAACGCCCAACGATCCTAAATTCTACATTCAGTTTCCAACGTTCCCCCCGCAACTGCGGGGCCATATACACGAGCAGTGCTTTCGCCAGCGCGAGGACAATTGGTACTGGATGCATATGTCCTATGCGTCATTGGATGTTGACTCCGGCATTTTTGCTATTGAAAGGACGCTGAATGATGTTCTCGCACCGCTTAAAAAATCAGCCTAGACACGAGGAATTGCCGCAGGGGAGCGCTGAGCCGCTTCCCGCCCCTGGTGCCGATCCGCTCGCGCGCTTTCGGACAACCAAAGAGCACGCCATTACGCTTGGGGATGCCCTCTTAGGCGTGCTCACGGACAATCTGCGGCAGGGTGATCCCGCTCTTCTGGATGAGATCTGGCGGCTTTTTCCCTTCTATATCGATGTGGTGGCGACCGCTGATTTTGCCACCGCACGGGCAATAGACGAATCGCCGCCTTCCCCAGAGGAGTCGGCACCACCCATTCCTGAGTACCTGACCACCTCGGTCTTTCTCTCCACCTGCCTTTCGTACCTGTTGGCAAGCACCCAGCAGGGGAAGGAACGCATCAACCTCGTCACCGGGGCGAAGAAAGGCGACTCTCTTCGCACGCTTGACCGGCTGGGCAAAGTCGCGCTTGCCCAGCAGTCCCTGATTGGGGCGAGCGCCGACCAGGTGGACCTTCTGCGCTGCCTGCGGGAGCTGGATAGCTTCGGTTTGCATCTGCATGCTGTGTTCCACTGTCACCCCGGCAACGGTCCGGCGATGACCCGGCCCTCCGCCACTGATCTTGCGACCCAGGAGCGCTTTGAGCGCGGCGGCTATCCCTGCATTGGGGGTATCTGCTCTCGGGATGGGTGGTTTCGCCTGTTTGCCCATCACCCGTTCACCATCACCGTCTTTGGTAAAGGAGTAGTGCAGCATGAGGAGCACCTCTTCCACATCCAGAAGTATCCCGCACGTCTATCGCAGCAAGCCCCTGAAGCGGAAGAAAGGAGAGAAACCAGTTACGACGGCGCAGGAAGGGGTGCCTGGGTTTGACCAGGCCGCCCTGACACGCTCCACGATTATCCTCATCGGTGTTGGGGGCGTGGGCAGCCAGATCGCGCTTGCCCTGGCGCGAAAAGGGATAGGGAGGCTGACCATCCTCGACCATGATGTCGTCGAGCCGTCCAATTTGCCCCGCCAGGTGTATTATCCCAAGGATGTCGGCAAGCCCAAGGCCTACGCTCTTGCCGGCAATCTTGCCAGGGAAGGGCTTTTAGACCAAACGTTTTCCGGCTATCACCTCAGTTTCCAGGACGCGGTAGCCAGGGGCATTGATCTCTCAGGCAGTCTTGCGATAGTCGGCGTGGATAGTAATCCCGGCAGGATTGCCGCCTCAGTCTACTACCGTAAGCGGGGCGTGCCCGTTATCTTCTCGGCGGTGAGCCGCTCGGCGGATTATGGGTACGTTTTCGTCCAGGAGCCAAACGGTCCCTGTTTCGGCTGCTACTTTCCCGGCAGTATCAATGATCTGACCTCGCCCTGTCCGGGCACCCCGGCGATTGTGGACATCCTCAAGATTGTCTCAGGTATTGCGGTCTACGCCGTTGATACGCTTCTTATGCCCCGGCCCCGGCACTGGAATTACAAGGCGGTCTATTTAGCGTCCGGGGGAGACTATACCGCACAAAGCACGAGACGCCCGGATTGTAAATTGTGCGGCGTGAGTATCGATGAGACGTTGTCCGGATGCGTTGTCTCCAATGCAGAAACCTGTCTGCCCTGCCTGCCGGCAGACACGGCGACAGGCAAGACCGAGGGCTGGGTATGACCCCAGCCCCCTCCCCGAAGCCTCCACCAAAACCCCTGGAACACCTCAACTGGCGTCACGAGGAGATCCTGCGGGCTCTGGCGACGCTTCGCTTTGCCACCAAAACGGACATTGCCCATCTGTCCGCCTGCGACGATCTCTCAGGCTCCCAACTTCGCAAAATCCTCGCCGCCCTCTCCGGCGGGGATAATCAGCCCAATCAATATCTCTGCCGCTTTCCCCGGCCCCAGATAACACGCGGGGCTCTCGAGAAAGTGTATACGCTGGGCGCCCGCGGCAGAGCCTATCTCTCCCGTGAGCTGGGGGAGCCGGTTGACTGGTGGTATAGCCCTGCCAAAGCCAGCAATCATAGCTTCAGCTACTTACTTCATCAGCTTACCCTCAGTCGCCTGGTATGCGCCGTCCAGCATTGGGTACGCCAGCAGACAGTGTACCGACTGACACAAAGCCTCCTCTCCTATGCCTTGGCGCACACAGCTCCGAAGGTCACCATACAAAGCGCGGAGAGCACGACGACCATTCCGGTTATTCCCGATGCCCTGCTTTGTTTCGAACGCAACGACGGCGAGAAGTATCCGCTGATTATCGAGGTAGACCGGGGGACAGAATTTCAAGAACGCTTTAAAAAACATGTGACAGCAAGGACACAGCTTGTCCGAAGCGGCGGCCACAAACACTATCTCGGCATTGACGCGGTCTGTATTGCATATATCACCCCCGGCGTGACTACTTCCTACCGTGCGTCCCGTCTGAAGTCGATGCGCCAGTGGACAAAGGAGGTGGTTGAGGCAGAGATCTTCGGGAAAAACCGGCAGGCGTGGATGGAGAGGTTTCGCTTCACGAGCCTGCCTTATGAGGAGATCTATGAGCGTGTGAGCGGGCTATTGACAGACGCCGTCTGGTACGGGCCTGACTCAGAGACGAAGGTGCCCCTGTGGAGCGAGTGTCCCACCAAACCTCATGAGGAGAATGAGCATGGCCCTCATACCACTGCTGACTGCGATCAAGCAAACGATTGAGCACTCTCTCAACCGGCTGCCACCCTGGGCGCGTGACCGCCTGCTGGAGCTCAGACGTGCTAATCCGCAAACGTCGCTTTCGAACTTGCCGCCACCGGTCCGGGCCGAGGTAAAGAGCATTCTCACCAGCCTGCCGGCAGCCACAGCCAACACAACCGTAAACAGCCCGGCGGTTATCAGTCGGCGTCCTGCCTTGCCCCACAGATCAGCGCCAAACGGCCACACACGACCCCAGCCGGGCTCACTGGATGAAACCGTGCGCATTGTTCTTGGCACCGATATCCGGACAGGAAAAGCGGTGACGATCTCCCTCAAAGAGCTGTTGCAGGGACTCTATGGAATCGGGGCAACAGGCACTGGCAAGACGACACTTGATCTGAACATGATATTCAGTTTCATACGGCACGGTTTAGGACTATGCAGTATTGATCCTCATGGGGACCTCAACAGACGGGTGATTGCCGCCATGCCGAAAGAACGGCTCAACGATGTCATATACCTTGACTTAACCGATGGTACGAGTTCATCCTTCGGTATCAATTTCTTCGAGTGCCCGACACGTGCAGATGATATTGAGATGGCCAAGGTAGCAAGTTTCGTCATGCACGTGTTTGAGAAGGTCTGGAATGTCGGGACTGACACGCCCCGTCTCCAGCAGGTGGTGCGAAACACTACGCGCCTGCTCATTGAAAACCCGGGGATGACTTTTGCCGAGATTCCCTTACTGCTCTGGGAGGACGGGGTGAGGGAAAAACTCGTGCGGCGTGTTAGTAATATACAAACTAAACTCTTTTGGTCTCAGTACAACAAGCGCAGTCCGCGGGATCGGGAGGAGCTGATTGCCTCAACGATCAATAAGGTCGATGCCTATTTAAATGAGCCCATCATCGCGAGGATCGTGTCACAATCTGCCTCTACCATAGATTTTCGCCGGATTATGGATGAGGGGAAGATTCTCCTCGTCAATCTGAGTCCCCAGCTTGAGGAAGCAAGCCGCCTGATAGGAGCAGTTGTCATAGGCCGGCTGCTCATGGCTGCCTTTTCTCGTGTCGATACACCAGAAGAGCGCCGTAAGCCATTTCTGCTCTATTGCGATGAGTACCAGCGGTTCGCGACCGCCGATTTCGCGACGTTTTTGGCTGAGGCTCGTAAATTTAAAATTAGTACAAATTTATCGAACCAAACCCTTGAGCAGTTGGATGATCTCAATCGCGCGACAGCCTTACAAGCTGGCAGCCTGGTCGTTTTCAGGGTAAGCGGCGAGGATTCAAAAGCCTTGGCACCTTCCTTTGATACAACTCCAACACAAACTCTTGTGGGTGAGGAGCCAATCCGCGCTACCCCGGCAGACCCTCTCAGCCACCTCGTGCGGCACGGCTCGCACCATCCTACCGTGGCAAAGTTTGTGGCAGAGTACCTGATGCCTCTTCAATCGTTGCTTCGGGAAACCGCAAGCTCCACCCGCCTGTGCTACCTTGGCTGCGCCCCCGTCCTTCCTGCGCTTGTCATTGAAGGAGAACGGCTGTTAAACGAATGCATTGCGCGTTGTATGCGGGAGGGCACCGCCGCGATCGATATTTCCGGCCTCGCGCTATTTGTCCTTGGGGGCGCCTCTTATGCCGACAGTACGTACGTCTTCTACCACGACCGTATATTCCGTATGGGGTATGTGCCCCTTGTTGGCCTGAGCAGCGATGCCAATGTAGTCGGCAGGGCGAATTTTCTCTCCTCTGAGACGAGAGCGATGGACTTTTTACGGCAATGCGCGAGAACCAGCTTTTTTGAATGGCGGGAAACAGTTGATAAACGGGTTTTTGCATTCGTGCGCATGCTCAAAGCGATCCGCGAAACAATGGCGATACTTGCCAAGGACCCAATCCTTGTTGACACCGGCCAGTTTCAACCGAAATACCAACTGAGAACCTACTCAGACCAGGAGAATCTGGTCGCCAATGACTTAAGCCAATTACCCAACTACACCGCCAAAGTGCGCCTCCTCACAGGCGAGCACACCATCAAAACGCGCCCTGCCCCGCCGCTCGTCTCAGAGGGGGAAGTGGAAGAACGCATCCGGGCAATCAAACAGCGCATGCTGAGTCAAGGCTACACCGTGCCGGCCGCGGCAGTTGAGGAAGAGGTCCGCAAACGCCATGAGGCTCTTCGCGCCCGTCCGGACGATGACGCGCCGCCGCCCCTCCACTCTAACAGCAGACGCAAACGTTAAGACCAGCGCGTCTTAACCGAAACCCATGGGCGCCGTGTCTCTGCCAACTTCTCAGCACTACGGTGCCGGGAAGGAGCAGGGGCGCGAAGCGTCCCCTGAGAAAGGAGGTGTAACGACCGTGCAATACGCGAAGATGGTTGATCTCTTGCAGGAGGCAGAAGTGGCCGGAGAGACGCAAACAGAGTTTGTCAACGAGCGCAAAGCTTAAGCCTTTGACATCTGGCTTTCCGACCAGGACCTCGGAGAGATCACCGAGGAAGAAGAGGACGCCTTGCGCAGGGCCTTTGAAAAAGGCTTTGGCATCTGCGTCCATCACCAGGCGTAGCTTGTCTACGAACTGCCCACCACCCTGCGTGATGGGCAGATGCAGGCAAACTGCCTGAGAAAGGAGTGTGAACAAGATATCTATCAATGTTTTATGAAATCTATCTATGAATTCGTCAACAGGATCATTCCTGGTGACTGTGTGGAGGTGATGCGGCAGATGCCAGCGGGAAGCGTGGACTTTATCGCCACCGACCCGCCCTATTTAGTGGGTTATACCTCCCGCGATGGCAGATCAATTGCCAATGACAGGACGGACGAGTGGCTTATGCCAGCGGTCAGGGAGATGTACCGGGTGCTCAAATACAACAGCTTTTGCGTGAGCTTCTATGGCTGGAACCGGATTGACCGGTTCTTTTCGGCATGGAAAGCAGCAGGATTCCATATTGTTGGGCATCTGGTCTTTGTGAAGCCCTACCACTCAAACGCGGCCTATGTCCGCTACAGCCATGAGGGAGCGTACCTCTTAACCAAGGGTGTCCCTGACACGCCGCCCATGCTCATTCGTGACGTCTTGGAGTGGCACTACAGCGGCAACGGCCTGCACCCGACTCAGAAGCCGGTGATGGCCATGCTGCCCTTAATCTTAGCGTTCTCGCGCATGCGGGATATCGTCCTTGATCCATTTGTGGGCTCCGGGACGACGGCTGTTGCGGCAAAGCAGCTGGGGAGGAGGTATATAGGGATCGAGATTGACCCCACGTATGCCAGGCAAGCGGATGAGCGCGTGAAGCAGGCAGGCAAAGGCTAGCGTTTCTGCCCATTGGTTGTCAGCAACACGCTGGCAGCCAATCGCAGGGACGTACCCTGGAAAGTGAGGTGACAGAAGACACTATGAAATATTATCTCGCTCATGCTGTCACCCATGAGGGTGAGCATGAGTACGGGGAACAATTCACCCTTGCCGCAGCGAATGAGCGTGAGGCAGAAGAGCAAGCCAAACATTTCCTCCTGGAGGTCTACGGCGATCCCGACGTGGACGCGTTTGACAAGGACGGAGTGCTGGATCTCTTCGACAGAATCGTTGTATTCGATGGGGTACGGGAAATTCCCAAAGGCGATTATGCAGTACTTCGGAACTATCTTTAGAGCCTCTCCTGTGTTGGTTGGTGGTTTCTCTGCCGTCTGGTTGGAACGTCTGACGTTCCGGCCAGAAGCAGGGGAATGACCCCTGAGAGAGGAGGTGAGAGACAGATGAAGTACTTCAAGATCACCAAGACCTGGTCAGTCAAAGCGGAGTCTGAAGACGAGGCAATCAAACAGGTTGCCGCAGATCCAGGGCAATTCCTGGAATCAGAAACCGTGACCAGGACGGAGTATAAGAAACCGCTACAGAAAGCTGGCGGCTGGAAAAATGGCTTTAAAAACCAGATTCTTGGCCAACAGTAAGCGGTTACCGTAGCTTGTCTACCAACCGTTCACAAGTTCGCGCTTGTGGACGGGAGCAGGGAAGCTATCCCTGGAAAGGACGGTGAGATACCGATGCTTATGATCAAAGGCGTTGCGTACGGGCCTTGTTGCTTCTGCGACGACTGGTTCCCGATTGAAGAACAGTCCTGGAGTTACGAACTCCAAGGATGGGTGTGCTACGAGCACATCCTGTTCTCCAGACGCGACAGGTAGTTGCTCTACCCAACCCTTGTCAGCCTTTGGCTGGCAGGGGAAAGCAGGTTAATGACTGATTTCGATCGTAGCATCACTCGCTCTTATTGTCAAATCAAACTATGCTAGTATGTACCGAAAGGAGGTGAAGATCTATCAAAAGATACAGAGCGTGGGTTTTTCACCCAATTGAATATGAGATAGAGGCGGAAAATGTGCGCCAGGCCGCGAAAATAGCGGTGGAGCACTACAAGAAAGAGCATAAACAGGAAAAAGTAGCTTTCCTTTCCGCTTCTTGGGCAAATCCTGAGGTTGAGGTCGTCGAGATGCCCACCGTGTAGTTTCTCTACAGATTGGTTGGGACTCGTTCCCAGCCAAGAGCAGGGGCGCTACAACGAACCTGAGAGAGGAGGTGAAACACATACGAAATTACGCAAAGATGAACGGGAGCACAAATTTCGTCTCCCGATTGATGTTGTCGGTATCAAGGTCACACGACCGACCCGCAAGGAGTTTGGTCCCTTTAAGTCCTTCTACCGCACCATCAGATTTGAACTCTTTGGCGGTGAGGTGTTGGAGGTTTTGTGTTCAGGAGCCATCGAACAATATATAAAACTGCGCTCCGTCAAGACATTAAAACCAGTCAAAACCCCCAAACCTAGCAATTGGTTAACGCCAAAGGTCTATAAAGGGACAGGCGACAGGGAGAACGCATAACGCCATCTCCTCCTCGCTTCTTCCCTCACGGGCGCGACAGGGAACGTCAAACGTTCCCAGGCATCAAGCCATACGCGGTGAGCATGTTTATCCTGCTTTCGCCTCGCGCCCGAACTTTCCTACCCTAACCTCCTGCACCATCTGCTGTTGTATAGCGAAAACGGGCGTTTTCTACCAGCAATAGTTGTTGAAGAAAAAACTAGCTTTTTTTTCACAGCACTCTTCTCGCACAACACCTCACGTTCGAATTCCATTGAGGAGTGCCAGGCGATGCGCTCCATAAGCCGCCTTATCAGATCCTCAGAGCAGATTGTGGCTGGGTAGAAAACGCGTGGGAGACTTTCAGCCATGGGTGAGCCTGACTTTGCGGTGGATAGGCACATGGCGAGACGAAACATAATAAAATCAATCACTTACACATTGCTTTACGACACGCATAGATACATGCAGATCTATGTAATTTATTGAAAAATACGATAGTACATGCTTTATTTGAAATATATATTTTTGAGCGATGAGGAAGGAAATTTGACCCAGACACAGGCAAAAAGTTGTTTACTGCCGGGCCTTTAGACAATCGACATAGATACACGTGTTCCGAGATGTGCCCTTCAGGAGTTTTTCATAAGCGTTTGATATAAAAGACAAAAGAACATTCATGTATCTATGAACCGCAAACTCGGGGTGAGGCATCTACGAAAAAAGCGTTGACATTGGCCTAGAGAGGACCTAACATGCGGCTCGTTAGCAATGATCTGGTTGCTGCACTGCACTACTGTACGCCACACTCCTGCGATGATCTTGACTGAGCTGCATCATAGCATCACACCGAACATGCACGTAGGCAGTGTCTCTTGTTCCATTGCACTGTGGAGCTATCCATAGAGATAGCGTTCGCCATACCTCCTCTTATGAGGAACGCTACTCACCAAGAGGGGCAGAGTCGATCTTGGAGGTCGCATACATGCAGGGCACATGGATTCGAGAACCGCAAGGCGATACGTCTGTCATCTTCGTGCATGGAATTCTCTCGAGTGGTGACGCGTGCTGGCGACACGCGAATGGCACCTATTGGCCAGCGCTGCTTACCCAGGAAAAGGAACTTGAGAGCGTAGGGGTGTATGTCTTTACCTATCGTGTGGACATCTTTAGTGGCAATTATCATCTCGGGGATGCGGTAGACGCCCTGAAGGAACATCTCCGTTTAGATAGGCTCCTTGACAGTAACCGCCTTATCTTTGTCTGTCACAGCATGGGCGGGCTTGTCGTGAGACAATTGCTCGTGGTGCGACAAGCGGAATTCATTGAGCGGAAGACGGAGGTTGGGCTCTTTCTCGTTGCGTCCCCCTCGCTTGGTGCTGGTTACGCGAACTGGCTGTCCGGCCTGGCGCGCTTGCTGGGCAATACACAGGTGCCAGCACTGCGCTTTGCCCAAGATAATGTCTGGTTAAACGATCTCGATACGAACTTTCAAAATCTCAAAGAGGCTGGGAGGCTCTCCCTGACAGGGAAGGAGTTAGTTGAAGATCAATTCCTCGTGCTGCACAAATTCTGGCGGAAGCAGGTGGTCGAACCCTACAGCGGCGCGCGATACTTCGGCGAGCACTATAAGGTCCCGCATTCTGATCATGCGACGATTGCCAAACCTGAAAACCGTGAAGCCATACAGCATCGCCTCCTCTGTCGCTTCATTCTTGATATGCTGCAGAGCCCGCCCGCCATGCCTGTTGCAACCAACGACAAGGCAGAATCGCCCCCCCCCCAGGCGCCCGCATCCCCTGCACGTGGCTCTCGTGGACAAGCGCGTATCACGATTAGCCGTAATCGCCAGGCAGGGGAGGGCCATGTGATTGATATCGGTCGCGACGAGGTCACCGTTGAGGATAATGTGCAAGAGGGTAAGGACGATACTATTATGGTGCGGCCTGAAACCTCTCCCGATAGGCCCACATCATGACCACGCCACTGGCGAACTACGAAGACGAGCGGCGTGCATTTGAGGCGCTCCTTGAGCCAGAGTGCCAAACACGTATCCTCCTCCTCCATGGGGCAAGCGGGTGTGGCAAGACGACGCTGCTTACCTATTATCGCCAGCGCGTTCCCCCCTCTTGGCTGTGCTTATCCATTCAGTTGCGCAGCAGTGCTGTCAGCATTGCGGAGATCTTCTATCGTGCTGGAAGAGTGCTGACATGGGAGCGCTTCCCCACATTCATGACTCAGGTGGCTGACTTCCAAGAGCTGCCGACAGTACAGATTGACCATAACCAGATCATCGGAATGGACAACCGAATCACTGTGGCCTTGACGACGGGTGACCCCGCTGACCGTGGCCAGCGCCAAACTGCTCTCACCGATGCGTGGTTCGACGATCTCAGTCGCTTTCAGCGCCCCGTCTTGATCCTCTTCGATACCTACAACGACGCCATTACAGATGTACAAGAATGGTTGAGCGGGCCATTCTTGGCCCGCACCGAACAGGCCCAATCAGTCCGTATAGTCATCGCTGGACAGCAAGTACCCGATCATCACAATATCGAATGGGGTCACTGCTGTACATTGCGCCAACTCTATGGTGTCCGTGAAGCAAGACACTGGATGCCTGTGGTGCAAAATATGCAGCGACTCATTCCCTTTGATAATCCTGAGGCGTGGCTGGCCGGTGTGTGTCATGCCTTAGAAGGTGACCCCCAGAAAATTATGAAGGTTATAGAAGGCCTGCAGCGTCTTCCAGAGGTACGCGTATGACGGGTGACCTCCTCACTGCCCTGCAAGCTGCCGACAGCGATGAAGCACGCGAGTGGATTGTTATCCAGTTCAGTCTCGCAGGGTTGGAGTCACCCATACGGGAAGCGGTGTGGATCGCAGCCATCCCCCACTGGTTTGACCAACACTGGCTGGCTGCCGTATTAGACCAATCTCTCGAGGAGACACGCCCCATCTTTGAGCGTCTCATCACCCTGTCCTATATTGAACTGTTCCCAGAGCGTGGGTACAACGTGCACGAACGCACTCGTCGCCTGTTGCTGACGCACCTCTGGCAGGACCATCCTGACCGCTATCGCGAACTGACCCGGCGTGCTATGACATATGCAGAACGCCAGGATCAAACGGATGTCGCCTGGCGCATCGAGACGATTTACCACCGGTTGGTGGCCGAGCCGGACAGCGGCGGATCGCATCTTGTCAATACAGGCTGGGAGTGGCATAACCCACCCAACTTTGCGTATGACAAAGTGGAAATGCTCGCACGGGCTGCTCGCGAGCATGCCGATGCCGGTCGCTTGATCCCTCGAAGCCTGGGGTGGACACTATTTTGGGAAGGGCTCCTAGACCTTGACTATCAGCGTTTCTCGTCTGCAAAAAGTAAGTTTTTACAGATCCAGACTTCAGCACAACTTGATCCGTCTCTCGCTGCAGATAGAGCATTCCGCTTAGGCAGTGTGCACCAGGTCCTGGACGAATATGAGGCAGCCCGGCAGCGCTTTGATGAAGCCCTCGCGATCTACCGCAGTATTGGTGATCGGTTGGGTGAAGCCAACTGTCTATACAGCCTAGGTCAGATACACCAGAGCCTGAACGAATATGAGGCAGCCCGGCAGCGCTTTGATGAAGCCCTCGCGATCTACCGCAGTATTGGTGATCGGTTGGGTGAAGCCAACTGTCTA
>Ga0075429_100003102_pt1 | contig 14112 bp, 10 predicted proteins | sample RhiMetdeltSRZDD3_FD_75295 | JGI IMG/M metagenome (GOLD analysis project Ga0075429, IMG submission 75295) | Populus rhizosphere microbial communities from Tennessee, USA - Rhizosphere MetaG P. deltoides SRZDD3 | ecosystem: Host-associated > Plants > Roots > Rhizosphere > Soil | place: USA... | reverse complement strand
ACGACGAGTGGGCCGAGCCGGCGCACTTCCTCCTCGCGGTGCTCGACGCCGTGCGGGCTGCGGCGCCCGGCCTGGCGCTCGGCGTGCGCCTGAGCGCGGACTCCGAGGCGGCCAGGGAGGTCGTCGGCGAGCTCGTCGATCGCGTGGACTACCTCAGCGTCGCGCTCGGCGAATCGTCCACCTACCTCGGCGCGATGGGCATCGTCCCGCCGCCTCCGTTCCCCGAGAACGCAATCGGCGACTACGCGGGCTTCCGTGTCGGCCCGCCGCTCGTCGGGACGTCGCGGATCGTCGACCCGGTCAGCGCCGACCGGCTCGTCGCGGGCGGCGCGTTCGAGGCCGTCGGGATGACCCGGGCGCTGATCACCGATCCCGACCTTCCGCGCAAGGCGGCCGAGGGCGACGTCGACGAGATCCTGCGCTGCATCGGCTGCAACGCCTGCATCGCGCACTACCACGCGGGGACCCCGATCGCGTGCACCCAGAACCCGCGCACCGGGCGCGAGCGAACGCTGCCCCGGCCCGGGCAGGCCGCCGAGCGGCACCGGGTCGTGGTCGTCGGCGCCGGGCCGGGCGGGCTGGCCGCAGCGGCCGAGGCGGGCGCCGCCGGGCACGAGGTCGTCCTTCTGGAGCGCGCGGAGCGGATCGGCGGCCAGTTCGCCCTCGCCGGATCCGCGCCGATGCACGAGGAGCCGGCGCTCTCGCTCGCGCGGAACTACGAGCGTCTGCTCGCCGCGGGCGAAGTTGATCTGCGGCTCGGGACCGAGGCCGATGCCGACGCGGTCGCCGCGCTCGAGCCCGACCTGGTCGTCGTCGGCACCGGCGCCCGGCCGTTCGTCCCCGACGTGCCGCTGGAGGGCGTCACCGCGATCCAGTCCTGGGACGTGCTCGCCGGCCCGCTCCCCACCGGCCGCAAGGTGGTCGTGGCCGACTGGGGCGGCGACGCGTCCGGACTCGCGAGCGCCGAGCTGCTTGCGCGCGCCGGCAACGAGGTCGCGCTCGCGGTCGGCTCGGCCACGCTCGGCGAGACGCTCCACCAGTACCAGCGCAACCTCTACGCGCAGCGCCTGTACCGCGCCCGCGTCGAGATCCTCCACCACCTCGACCTGCTCGCGGCCGAATCCGGCGCCGTCCGCTTCGCCAACCTCTTCGCGCCCGATCTTGAGACCACGCTGCCCGCAGACCTGCTCGTTCTCGCCCTCGGCCGCGTGCCGGAGCGCGGGCTCGGTGAGGAGCTGGCGGCCCGCGGACTGCCCGTGAAGGAGGTCGGCGACTGCCTCAGCCCGCGCAGCGCGGAGGAGGCGATCCTCGAAGGTACCCTCGCTGCCAGAGATCTCCAGGTCACTAAGATCCGCGGATGATCCCGACGGTTCCCGAGCTGCCCGCGGACGTCCGCGAGCTCAAGGAGCGCGTTTTCACCTTCCTGGAGCGCGAGGTCTACCCGCTCGAGCAGCGGGTCGCCGAGGCGGGCCGCATCGACCAGGAATGGGCGCAGGAGCTGCGCCGGAAGTCCTGGGCCGAGGGCTTCGGCATGCTGAACATGCCCGAGGAGGCCGGCGGCAAGGGGCTCTCGATGCTCGGCCAAGTGGCGCTCGAGGAGGAGTCCGGCAAGGCCACGAACGGCCTCGGCTTCGCCGTCGTCGACCGCGGCCCCGCCGAGCTCTGGGACATCGCCACGCCCGAGCAGCGGGAGCGCTTCGTCCGGCCCGTCCTCGAGGGCAAGTACCGCGAGGCGTGGGCAGTGACCGAGCCCGGCGCCGGCTCCGACGTCAGCGCGCTCGAGGCGACCGCCGTCCGGGACGGCGACGACTGGGTCCTGAACGGTGAGAAGTGGTTCGTGACGAGCGAGGGCGACGCCGGCTTCTATCTCGTGCTGGCGGTCGCCGACGGCGAGCAGGTGCTCTTCTTCGTCGAGCCCGACCGGGAGGGCCTCGAGATCGCGCGCACCCCCGGGTTCCTGCACGACCCCTACCTCGACCACCACCCGGAGATCGTGCTGCGCGACTGCCGCGTCCCCGAGGCGAATCGCGTCCCCGAGGGAGGCGGCGAGGGGGCGCGCGAGTGGTTCCTCGTCGAGCGCCTCTTCATTGCCGCGCGCTGCTGCGGCGCGGCCCAGCGCTCGCTCGAGCTGGCGCGCGAGTATGCCCTCGACCGCGAGGCCTTCGGCGCCAAGATCGCCGAGCACCAGGGCGTCTCCTTCCAGCTCGCCGACTCGCTGACGGAGCTGCTGGCCGCCCGGCTCCTCACGTACCACGCCGCGAGCGCGTTCGACTCCGAGCCTGACCGCAAGGTCGTCCACGGCAAGGTCGCGATGGCCAAGCTCTACGCGTCCGAGGCGGCGGGACGCATCGTCGACCGCGCCCTCCAGGTCCTCGGCGGCCGCGGCTACATGCTGGAGAACCCGGTGGCGCGCTTCTACCGCGAGGTGCGGGTCGACCGCATCTGGGAGGGCACGAGCGAGATCCAGCGCCTCATCGTCTCGCGCGGCCTCCTCAAGCGCGGCGTCGAGGCCTACTTGCGCTAATCGCGCGGCTGCAGCGCGGGCATGTAGCTCTCCTGCTCGAGCCAGTGGCCGCCGTCGATCGTCAGCGTCTCGCCGGTGATGTAGCCCGCGTAGTCGGAGCAGAGCGCGGTGGCCCAGAGGGCGACCTCGTGCGGGGTTGCCAGGCGGCCGAGCGGGACCGCGGCAGCCACGCGGGCGCGATCCTCCTCGGTCGGCCACAGCGCCGACCCGGCGCCCGCCGTGTCCGTCGGGCCGGGGCAAATGCAGTTGGCGCGGATCCCATGGGGGGCCCATTCCACCGCAAGCGTCTTCGTCATCGCCACGAGCCCAGCCTTGGCGGCTGCCGAGTGGATCGTGCCCGGCCCGCCCGTCCAGGCGTAGCTCGCGATCACACTGAGAATGGCGCCGCCGTCGCCCTGCTCGATCATCTGCTTGCCCGCTGCGCGCGAGCAGAGGAAGCCGCCGTCGAGCACGATGGAGACGACCGCGCGCCAGCCGTTCGGGGAGAGCTCCTCCGCCTTGACGACGAAGTTCCCGGCCGCGTTGTTCACGAGGACGTCCACGCGTCCGAGCTCGGCAGCCGTCGAGGCGACCAGATTGTCGACCGCATCGGGGTCGCGCACGTCCGTCGGAACGGCGAGCCCACGCCCGCCGGAGCCGGTCACGAGCGCGAGCGTCTCCTCCAGCGGCTCGGGCCTGCGGCCCGCGACGGCCACCGCTGCGCCGAGGCGCGAGAGCTCGAGCGCGATGGCACGGCCGAGCCCTGTCCCGCCGCCGGTGACGATGGCGGCCTTGCCCTCGAATGTGCCCTCGGGGAGCATCAGCCCAGGACGATACGTGCGTCGAGGCCCAGCGCGCCGTCCGGCGTGGCGAGGAGCGGGTTGATCTCGATCTCGGCGATCTCAGGGTGCTCGGCGGCGACGCGCGAGAGCGCGGCGGCGGCAGCAGCGGCAGCGCCGACGTCAACCGCGGGCCGGCCGCGCGCCCCCTGGAGGAGCGGCGCCACGCGCAGCGAGCGAAGGAGGGCCTCCGCTGCGGCCTCGGTGACCGGAGCGAGTGCGACCGCCACGTCCTTGACGATCTCCGCGTAGAGCCCGCCCGCGCCGACGAGCAGCACCGGCCCGAAGCGCGGGTCCCGCTTGGCGCCGACGATCAGCTCGAGCCCCTTGGAGAGCGGCGCCATTTCCTCGACCGAGTACGAGGGCGGGTCGAGCGCCGCATGCATCCGCTCGAGCGCCTCGTTGAGCTCGCGCGGATCGCGGAGCCCGACAGCGACGCCGCCCGAGTCGGACTTGTGCAGCTCGCCGAGCGCCTTGAGCACGACCGGGTAGCCGATCTCCGCCGCGACGGCGACGGCTTCCTCGGCGTCAGCCACGCGTCGGGCGGCGGCGAAGGGGATGCCTGCGGCGGACAGGGCCTCGCGTGACGCGTAGTAGTCCTGCTCGCCGTCGAGAGGCGCGGCGGGCTCCGGCAAGCCGGGCACCTCGCGGAGTGCCTCCGGCGTCCGGCGCGCGAGGCGGGAGGCTACGCCGACGGCGGCCTCAACATCCCGGTAGACGGGGACGCCGTTGTCGCGCAGCGCCTGCGCCGGCCCGGAGCGCCAGTACATCGTGTGCGCGAGGAACGGCACGCCGGTCTCGTCCGCCGCCCGCGCCATGCCGACAGCCGACGCCTTCTCGTTCTCCTCGAACTCGTCCGAGTACTGCGAGTAGCCGCCGAAGTAGCCCGTGAGGATCACCGTGTCGACCTCGCCGGAGCGCAGGAGCGAGCCGATGACGCGCTCGAAGCTCCTGATGTCCTGCTCGCCTCCGCCCGCGAAGTCGACGGGGTTGACGAGGGTCGCGGTCGGCGGCAGCGCCGCCGCGAGCTCGGCCTGCGTCGCGTCCGAGAGCTCGGGGAGCTCGAGGCCCTCCATGATGACCAGGTCGGAGGCGACGACGGTGTGCCCGCCGCCGTCCGCGGCCATGCCGATGCGCCGGCCCTTCGGCCGACGGTGGGAGAGCAGCCCCATGGCCACGTCGACGACCTCCTTGGGCGACGTGACGAGCTCGATCCCGGCGCCGAGGCAGGCCGCGCGGATCGACGCCAGGTCGCTGGCCAGCGCGCCCGTATGCGAACGCGCCGCCCGGGCGCTGGCCTCGGTCGCGCCTCCGGCAAGGAGCACGACCGGCGTTCCCGCCTCGACCGCAGCCTTGCCGGCGCGCGCGAACTCGCGCCCGTCGCGGAAGTCCTCCAGGTACACCGCGATCAGCTGCGTCGGCTCGTGCTCGGCAAAGGATGCGATCAGCTCGGCGGCCTGCACGTCCGCCTGGTTCCCGAGGGAGACGAAGCGGGAGAACCCGAGCCCGAACTCGGCGCCGACCATCCCGATCTCGAGCGCGAGGTTGCCGCTCTGCGAGATGAGCCCGATCGAGCCCGACTCGAGCTCCTCCGAGCAGAGCTCGAGCTGCGCGCCCGAGTCGTGGATGCCGAGGCAGTTGGGGCCGATGAGGACGGCGCCCGCGGCTCGCACGCGCTCGACGATCGCGCGCTCGCGCGCGGCTCCCTCTTCGCCCATCTCACCCAGCCCGGCGCTGATAAGGACGATGCCCTTGGCGCCTGCCTCGAGCGAGTCGTCGACAGCCTCTTCGACGCCGGCGGCGGGCACGGTGATGACGACGAGCTCCGGCGGCTCGGGGAGATCCGAGACGGACGTGTGCGCCTGGCGGCCCAGGATCTCGCCGCCCTTGCGGTTGACGAGGAAGACCGAGCGGCGGTCCTCACCCTTGATGGCACCCCGTGCGAGCCAGAACCCCCACTTCCCGGGGACGTTCGAGGCACCGACGACGGCGACCGAGCGAGGGTCGAAGAGGGCCGACAGATCCCGGGTCACTTCAACAGGTTCCGCGAGATGATCAGCCGCTGGATGTCGGACGTGCCTTCCTCGATCTCCTCGAGCTTGGCGTCGCGCATCCACTTCTCTACCGGGTACTCGCGCGAGTAACCCCAGCCGCCGAGCGTCTGCACGGCGGCCCACGTGCACCACATGGCCGTCTCGGAGGCGTAGAGCTTCGCCATCGCGGCCTCCATCGGCACGCTCTCGCCCGCGTCGATCTTGCGCGCGGCGCGGTGCACGAGCAGGCGCGCGGCATCGACCCTCGTCGCCATGTCCGCGAGGCGGAAGGCGACGGCCTGGTGCTCCGCGATCGGCTTCCCGAACTGCTCGCGCGACTTTGCGTACTCGACCGAGTACTCGAGGGCCGCCCGAGCGATCCCCGTCGCCGAGGCGCCGAGCGTGATCCGCGAGCGGTCGAACGTGCGCATGAGCCCGTAGAAGCCCTGCCCCTCGTCCCCGAGCCGCCTGTCCTCGGGCAGCTCCGCGTCCTCGAGGAACATCTCCGTGTTCACGATCGCGCGCTGGCCCATCTTCCGCATCGGCTCGCCGAACGTGATCCCGGGGTCGCCCTTCTCGACCACGAAGGCGGTGATGCCCCGCGAGCGCGAGCCCGGCTCGACGGTGGCGAAGACGACGTAGAACTCGGCGAGGCCGCCGTTCGAGATCCAGGTCTTCTGGCCGCGGAGGCGGTAGCCGTCCCCGTCCCTCGTGGCCGTGGTCGTGATCGACGCGGCGTCGGAGCCCGAGCCCGGCTCGGTCGTGCAGAGCGCGGTCAGCGGCGGGCGATCGCCGGCGATCGGCTCGAGCCAGCGGCGCTGCTGCTCCTCGCTCCCGAGCTCGACGATGGGCTCGGCGAAGAAACCGCCGGAGGTGATGAGGTTGCCGATCCCGGCGCAGCCGCAGCACAGCTCCTCCTGAACGATGCAGCCGGTCAGGCAGTCGGTCATCCCGCCGCCGCCGACCTCCTCGGGGAGCATGAACGAGGTGAGGCCGAGCGCGGCGGCCTTGTACCAGACCTCCCAGGGCGTCTCGACGTCCGCCTCGTCGACCGCGGCCGAGATCGGCCGGATCTCGCGATCGGCGAATTCCCGGCAGACGTCCCGGATCTCGCGCTGCTCGGGCGTCAGCCCGAACGGCTCGGAAGCAGTGGCCTCGTTCACGAAGGAATCCTCGCAGATGCGCGGCCGGAGAGGCCCCGCGCAGCCGCATGACGAGATAGCCTCGTGCGGATGCCAGAGTCTGCAGACGTCGTGATCGTGGGCGGCGGCGCCATGGGGACGAGCGTCGCCTACCACCTCGCCAAGCACGGGGTCACCGACGTCGTGCTCCTGGAGAAGGAGTCGCTGGCGAGCGGGTCGACGAGCAAGTCCGCGGGCGGCATCCGCGCGCAGTTCGCGGACGAGCTGAACGTCAGGATCGCGCTGCGCTCCATGGCCGAGCTGCAGGCGCTCGAGCGCGTGAGCGGGATCGGCTACAAGCGCGACGGCTACCTCTTCCTGCTCGACCGCGAGTCGGACGTCGAGCTCTTCCAGCAGGCCTTGGCGCTCCAGCAGACGCTCGGCGTGCCCTCGCAGCTCATCTCGCCCCAGCAGGCTGCCGAGATGGTGCCGGGGCTCGAGATCTCCGACATCGTCGCGGCGAGCTTCTGCCCGCTCGACGGCCACGCGACGCCCGAGGACGTCGTCCAGGCATACGCCGGCGTCGCGGCCACCCAGGGCGTCCGGATCATGCAGGCGACGTCGCTCGAGCGGATCGCAGTGCTCGGCGACAAGATCGTCAGCGTCGAGACCTCGGCCGGCCGCATCCGCACGGACACGGTCATCTGCACGGCAGGCGTTTGGTCGCGGGACGTGGGCAACCTCGCCGGCCTGGACATCCCCGTGCGCGGCGAGGCCCGCTGGATGCACTTCACGCCCGAGGACGGCGACCTCCCCGAGCGGTTCCCGTTCACGATCGACTTCTCGACCGGCTTCTACTTCCACCGCGAGGGCCAGGGGCTCGTCTTCGGCGGCCGCGAGCCCACGATCGAAGGGGTGGCCAGCCACGGGACGCGGAGGCTTCCCGTGCTCGCCGAGCTTCCCATCCAGTCGTCCTGGTGGGGGTACTACGAGATGAGCCCCGACCACAACGCGATCGTGGGCGAGGCGACGCAACCGCGGCGCTTCCTCTACGCCACCGGCTTCTCAGGGCACGGCTTCCAGCAGGCGCCGGCGGTCGGCGAGCACCTGGCCGAGCTCATCATCGGCGCGGAGCCGACTCTCGACCTCTCCCCGCTCTCGCTGGAGCGCTTCGCGAGCGGCGCGGGCCGCGAAGAGCGCTTCGTCGTCTAGTCGTGCGGCTCTTCGTCCTCGCCAGGCACGGGGAGTCGGTGCTGAACGTCGAGCGCCGCGTGAACGGCGACCCCACGCGCGAGGTGCCGCTCACCGACCGGGGCCAGGAGGAGGCCCGCCGCCTGGCCGAGCAGGTCGCGAACATCACGCTCGACGCGTGCGTGCACACGCGCTTCCCGCGCACGCGCGAAACGGCCGAGATCGCCCTCGGCGAGCGCGTGGACGTGCCGCTGGTCGTGGAGCCGCTCCTCGACGACATCGACATCGGCGACCTGGAGGGCGAGCCGCTCGAGACGTACCGCGCGTGGAAGCACGGCCACGAGCGCAGCGAGCCGTTCCCGGGCGGCGAGAGCCTCGACGACGCGGCGCGCCGCTACGCCGCCGCGTTCCGTGCGCTGCTCGAGTCGACGCACGGCGCCGTCCTCGTCGTCTGCCACGAGATCCCCGTCCGCTACGCGCTCAACGGCGCCTCCGGGTCCGATTCGCTCGACGGGCCCGCGCACGAGATCTCCAACGCCGTCCCCTATCTCTTCGACGAGAGCGCCCTCGTCGGCGCCGTCGAGGGGATCGAGCGCCTAGTCGGTAAGATCGCCGCGTAGAGACCGGGGAGCCGCTTCCTAGCGGCTGAGAGGGGGCTTGAGAGCCCCGACCCGCCGAACCTGCTCCGGGTAATGCCGGCGAAGGGAGGCAGGATGGAACCGTCCGAGCGCTCGTGGGGGATCACACCCGTCCCCGACCGGCTGCGCACGCTCTCGCTCCTGGACGTCGGGCTCTTGTGGGGCAACCTCGGCGTCAGCCTGCTCGTCCTCTTCACCGGGACGTTCCTGGCAGGGCTCGGGCTGCAGCGCGCGCTCCTCGCCACGGTTGCCGGGGCCGTGCTGGGAACGGCACTGCTCGGCCTGGCCGGCCTGATCGGCTTCGAGCGCCGGGTGCCCGGGATGGTGCTGATGCGCGACCCGCTCGGCCGCCGGGGGTCCTACGCGCCGACGGGCCTCAACGTGGCCCAGAACCTCGGTTGGGCGGTCTTCGAGCTCTACGTCATGTCGCTCGCGGCGAGCGCGCTCACCGACCAGCTCTTCGGCTTCGAGGCGCGCTGGGCCTGGGTGCTCGCCTTCGGCGCGCTGACCGCCTGGCTCGCGCTCGCCGGCCCGATCTCGTTCGTGCGCCGGTACGTGCGGCGGTTCGCCGTCTGGGCGGTCGCCGCTTCGCTCGCCTACCTCGTGTGGTGGGCGCTGGACGGAGCGGATGTCGGCGGGCTCTGGTCGGCCTCCGGCGAGGGCGGGATCACGTTCTGGCAGGGCGTCGACCTCACGATCGCCATGGCGGCGTCGTGGCTCCCGCTCGCCGCCGACTACACGCGCTTCTCGCGCAGCCGGCGCGCGGCCTTCTGGGGGACGGCGGCCGGCTACTTCGTCCCGCTCGTCCTCCTGTACGCGCTCGGCGTGCTGCTGGCGCTTTCCCGCGGCCTCGCCGAGCCGAGCGCGATCTTCACGGCGATCGCCGCGGGCGGCGCCGCCAGCGCGTTCGCGCTCCTCGCGCTGACCGTGGACGAGGCCGACGAGCCGTTCGCGAACGTCTACTCGGCCGCCGTCTCGATCCAGAACCTCGTCCCGTGGGCCTCGCAGCGCCTACTTGTCGTCCTCGTCGCCGGCGTCGCAACCCTGGGCGCGGGCGTCGTCGACATCCTCGCCTACGAGACGTTCCTGCTTCTGCTCGGCTCCTTCTTCGTCCCGCTCTTCGGCGTGCTCGCCGCCGACTTCCTGCTCGGCCCGGGACGACCGGTCGACGTGCGCTGGAGCGGCATAGCGGCCTGGGCAGCGGGATTCGCGCTCTTCCAGTGGATTCACCCGATCGGCCCGGCGTGGTGGGTCGATCAGGTCGCGCGGATCCCGGGCGCCGGCGAGGTCACGATCGGGGCGTCGCTGCCCGCATTCGCGCTCGCCTTCGCCCTGTATGCAGGCGTACGCTCCGCGCATGCGCCACTTGGGCGTCGTCGGGCTCGTCTCGCTGGATCGCGTTGACGGCGGTATTCCCCGCCTCGGCGGCGTGCCCGTGTACGCCGCGCGTGCGCTGCGCCTGCTCGGAGGCCCGGCCGTGCTGGCCACCAAGGTCGCCGACGAGGACCGCGCGAGGCTGAGCGCGCTCGGCGTTCCGGTCGTCGCGCAGCATGCCGAGCAGACGATCGGCTTCCGTATCGAGAACGACGGCAACTCGCGCCACATGGAGATCGACCAGCTCGGCGAGCCGTTCACCCCGCAGGACGTGAGCGCCTGGTTGTCACGGGCGCTCGCCAACGCCGACTGGGTGCACGCCGGCGCCCTCACGCGGGACGACTTCCCGGCCGAGACGCTCGCGGCGCTCGCCCGCGCCCACGTGATCTCGCTCGACGGGCAGGGGCTCGTCCGGCGGGCGCAGGTCGGGGAGCTCGTCCTCGACGCGGACTACGACCCGGAGGTGCTCGAGCACGTGAGCATCCTCAAGCTGGCCCACGACGAGCTGGAGGCGCTCGGGCTCGAGCTCGACGAGGCCGACCTCAGGTCGCTCGGGGTCAGGGAGGTCGTGGTCACGCTCGGGCCGACGGGCGCGGTCGTCTTCGCCGACGGGCTCGCCGAGCACGTGCCCACCATCCCGCTCGAGGGCATCGACCCGACCGGCGCGGGCGACTCGTGGACGACCTCCTACCTCGCCTACCGCCGACGGAGGCACTCGCCCGTGTCCGCGGCGCGGCTGGCCAACGGCGCCGTGAGCGCCATGCTCGGCAAGTGGCGCCGCTGATCGTCCTGGCCGGCTGCGACGACGGCACGTACCTCGTCGAGGTCGGCGCCACCGCGGAGGAGGACATGCTCGCCGGGCACCAGCCCGGAGCCGCCGTCGAGCGCGAGCGCCCACTCGACCTCGCGCCGTCGTGGGCGGCCGGGCGCGTCCTCGACGTGGACGCCGTGGGCTCGACGATCATCGTGCTCGTCGACCGGCGGCCACCCCTTCTCGTCTCCCACGACGGTGGGCAAACGTGGACCGAGCGCGGCGCGGGCCTCCCACCGGGCCGCGCAGTCGCCCTCGGCGAGAACCCGGACCACGTTCTCTACGGCTCCCGCAACCGCCTCCACGTCTCGGGCGACGGCGGCCGCTTCTGGCGCGTCCTGGCGGCCGAGCTCCCGGAGATCAGAGACGTGGCCTGGGGCTAGCCGTGTCCTCCTGGGCCACGGCCGAGGGTCTGACCCCGGGACACGACCCTGCTGGACGGCGAAAGCCGCCCGGATCGGACGGGGAACGGCCGAGATCGCAGGCCGGATGGGACATGACCCGGGGTCAGACCCCAGGGCGTGTCACCTATGGACAGGTCAGAAGCTGAACTCGCCGCGGGCGACGATGACCGCCGAGCCGCCGCACTCGACCTTCTCGATCTGATCCGGCGTGCCGTGCGCGCGGGCGTAGAGCGTGCTTGGGCGACCCACCTCGGTGCCCTGGCTGATCTCGATCTCCTCACCGAAGGGAATGCGGCCGTGGCGGGCGAGGTGCACCGCCAGCGGGCCGGCCGCCGAGCCCGTCGCCGGGTCCTCGGCGACGCCGTCCGCCGGCGCGAACATGCGGTTCTTCCAGCGCTTCCCCGAGCCGGCAAAGCAGTTGACCCCGACGATGCCCGTCAGGTGGACGAGCACGTTCAGGTCGGGCTCGAGCGCCGCGACCGCCTCCTCGCTCGGTAGGCCGACGTACACGTGCCGGATCCCGAGGTCGTAGAGCTCGACCGGCAGCTCCGAGCGCTCCACGCCGACGGCCTTCAGCAGCTCGGCCTCCCGGTCGAAGGGCTCGACCCTGGGGATCGGCTGCGACATGCGGCCGAACACGATCCGACCCTGGTCGTCGCGCTCGAGCACGATCGGTACGACGCCGGCGCCCGTCTCGAGGCGGATCTCGCTCAGCTGGAGCGGGCCGCCGAGCACGAACGCCGTCCCCAGCACCGGGTGCCCCGCGAAGTCGAGCTCGGAGGTCGGCGTGAAGATCCGCACGCGCGCATGGCCCTCGCCCTCGGGCTTGTACACGTAGATCGTCTCCGAGAAGTTGATCTCCCGCGCGAGTGGCTGGAGCTGCTCCTCCGGGATCTCGCGGGCGTCCGTGAAGACTGCCAGCTGGTTGCCGGCGAGCGGGCGGTCGGTGAAGACGTCCGCGACGACGTAGCGGTAGGTCGCCACGGCGCAAGTAAATCAGCCGCCCGACCACCCCTGCGGATCCAAACGGGCTGCCCGATCGTTGTTCCTCCGTGGGGAGTCGAGTGTTCGCTCAGCTCGTCGTGCGCCTGCGCTGGCTCGTCGTGGCCGCGTGGATCGTGGGCGCCGTCGCCGCGACCCTCTACCTGCCGAGCCTCCAGGAGGCCGAGAGCTCCCGGCTCTCCGACCTCGTCCCCGAGGACTCGGAGTCGGTGCAGACGGGCCAACGCTCCGCCGAGCTCTTCGACGTCCCCGTCATCGCGCAAACCGCGGTCGTCCAGCGTGATCCCGAGGGGCTGAGCGCCGAGGCGCAGGCCCGGGTCGGCGAGCGCGCGCTGGAGGCCCGCGAGCGCGAGGACGACGGCATCTCGTTCGCGCTCCCGCTCGTCAACACGCTGCGGCTGATCCCGGGCGCGCGCGAGGACGGGACGAGCGCGATCACGTTCCTCTTCTTCGAGGGCGAGTCGTCGATCGGGGAGGAGACCGACCTCGCGCACACGTGGGCCGCGACCGAGGCCGGGCAGCCCGACGACGCGCTCGTCGGCGTCACCGGCACCGTCCCGGCCAGGCTCGCCGAGTGGGAGGAGATCGACAGCAACCTCGCCTGGGTCACGCTCGCAACGGTGCTGATCGTCTTCGGGATCCTGGGCCTGAACTTCCGCGCGCTCGGGGCCCCGCTCGTCACGCTCGCCGCGGCCGCGGTCGCCTACCTCGTCTCGATCCGGATCGCCCCGTGGGTGGGCGAGCAGGTCGGCGTGGCGATGCCCAGCGACGTGGAGCCGATCATGATCGTGCTCCTGCTCGGGATCGTGACCGACTACACGGTCTTCTTCCTCGCGGGCATGCGTCGCCGGCTCCAGGAGGGAGAGCCGCGGGTCGACGCGGCCCTTCATTCGACCTCGCTCAACCTCCCGATCGTCGTCACGGCGGGCCTGATCGTGGCCTGCGGTGCCGCCGCCCTCCTCGCGGGCCGGCTCGAGTTCTTCCGGGCCTTCGGCCCCGGGATGGCACTCACCGTCCTCGTCGGACTGGCGGTCTCCATCACGCTCGTCCCGGCGCTGCTCGGGATCTTCGGCCGCGCCCTCTTCTGGCCCTCGGTCAACCGGTCGGAGGTCGAGGCGGCCGAGGAGCATCAGGGAAAGCGGCACCGCCGTTCGTGGCGGGACAGCCTCGCCGAGTTCGCCACCTCGAAGCCGGTCGCGCTCGTCGTCCTGGCGATCGCGCTCGGCGCGGTCGCGCTCGCAGGCAAGGGGCTCTCGGAGATGGAGCTCGGCTTCACCTCGATCCGCGGCCTCCCCGCGGACGCCGAGGAACGGCAGGCCGCCGAGGCCGCCGGGCAGGGCTTCGCGCCCGGGATCCTCGCTCCGACGGTGCTCCTGGTCGAGCAGGAGCAGGGACCGCCCGACATCGACGCGCTCAACGGCGTCGAGCGCGCGCTGGAGAAGGAGCCAGGAGTCGCGGGTGTCGTCGGGCCCGGCGATCGCATCGCCAGGGAGATCCCCAGCCTGGTCGTCTCCGAGACCGCTCCGGCGGCCCGGTTCCTCATCGTCCTCACGGACGAGCCGCACGGCGGGCCCGCGATCGACACGCTGGAACGCCTGCGCGACGACATGCCGGGCATGCTCCAGGAGAACGGGCTCGAGGACGCGACGGCGGGCTTCACGGGCGAGACCGCGCTCGCGGCGGAAACCGTCAGGACGCTGACCGGCGATCTCGCTCGCATCGCGCTCGCCGCGCTCGCCGTCAACTTCCTGCTCCTCGTCCTCTTCCTCCGCGCGCTGGTGGCGCCGCTGTATCTCCTGCTCGCGAGCGCGCTCGCCTTCACGGCGACGCTCGGCCTCACGACGTTCGTCTTCCAGACGCTGCTCGGCCATGACGAGCTGACGTACTACGTCCCCTTCGCGGTGGCCGTTTTGCTCGTCTCACTGGGGTCGGACTACAACGTCTTCCTCGTGGGCCGCATCTGGCAGGAGGCGGAGACCACGAGCGTCCGGAAGGCGATCGCGATCGCCGCGCCCCGTGCCTCGAGGACGATCGCCGTCGCAGGGCTGGCGCTCGCGCTCAGCTTCGCGACGCTGGCCATCATCCCCCTGCGGCAGTTCCACGAATTCGCCTTCGCCATGACGGTCGGCGTCCTCCTCGACGCGTTCGTCATCCGCGCACTGGTCGTCCCTGCGCTCGTCTCGATCTTCGGCGAGC